>Ga0115012_10001671_pt1 | contig 12845 bp, 12 predicted proteins | sample TroAtlMetagenome_FD_88706 | JGI IMG/M metagenome (GOLD analysis project Ga0115012, IMG submission 88706) | Marine eukaryotic phytoplankton communities from Atlantic Ocean - Tropical Atlantic ANT10 Metagenome | ecosystem: Environmental > Aquatic > Marine > Oceanic | place: Tropical Atlantic...
ATCCATAATAATTACATTATCTCCTATTTTACAATTTTCTGCTATTACAGAAAAATGACCGATTGAAATACTCTCGCCTAATTTTGAAGTGCTGTCAATAATAGCATTGTCCACAATCCCAAAATGACTAGCTTGTTCAGACGAAAATGTCTTTAATAAAGAATTAAAAGCAGAATAAGAATTGTCTACTTCGATTAAATTACATTTTACATTACCATTGTAAGCAGTTCCTTTGTCTATAATAACCGCAGTCGCATTTGTTTTGTAAATCCAAGGAAGATATTTAGGATTTGAAATAAAAGTAACATCACCAGTTGATGCGTCCTCTATTTTTGATAGATTATTTACTTTAGCGTTACTATCTCCAACAACAGAACCTTCTAATATATCTGCTAATTCGGCTAGGGTTAATTTCATTGAGGCAAAATTAGGGAATTTCTACAAATTCAAGGTTTAAAGCTTTGTTAAATTATTTAATTATTACATAAAACTTTACTTTATATAAATTAACTTTAAACTTTATTTAAATAAAATGTCAAAATATAAGATTTTATGGATTGATGATGAGATTGATTTTCTTAAATCTCACATAATTTTTTTAACGGATAAAGGTTATGAAGTTGATACATCCACCAACGGAAACGATGCCCTTGAGTTAATTAAAAAAATCCAATATGATATAATTCTTCTTGACGAAAATATGCCCGGCATAAATGGGATTCAAACTTTAAAGTTAATTAAGAAAATTAATCCAAACTTAAAAGTTATTATGATAACCAAAAGCGAGGAAGAAAACATCATGGAAGAAGCAATTGGAAAAGAAATTTCTGATTATTTAATCAAACCTGTTAATCCTAATCAAATTTTACTCAGTCTCAAGAAAAATCTTAAAGAAAAAGAATTAATCAAAGATAATAGTGTTCTGGAGTATCAACAGGAATTCAGAAATCTATCATTGAAAATGATGGATATTGACAATTTTGAAGAGTGGACCGATTTGTATAAAGAAATAGTTAATTGGGAAATTAAACTCTCAGATATTAATGATTCAACAATGATTGAAATCTTAATGACTCAAAAAAGTGAAGCAAACTCGTTATTTGCAAAGTTTATATCAAATAATTATTCCAGATGGATAAATTCACTAGACGGCCCCACTCTTTCTCATCATCTCATAAAAAATCATCTCATAAAAGAGTTAGACACAGAATCAGCAACCATGTTCATTGTTATTGATAATTTAAGATATGATCAATGGATGGTAATAGAACCATTAATCTTAGATTTTTACAAGAAAGAAAAAGAACTTTCTTATTACAGTATCTTACCTACTACTACTCAGTATGCCAGAAACTCTTTATTTTCAGGTCTTATGCCGATTGACATAAAAAAAGATTATCCTCAGTATTGGAAAGATGATCACGAAAATGGAGGGAAAAATCTATTTGAGTATGAGTTATTGGATAATAATCTTAAAAAATTATCCAATAATAAAATTGTGCACGAATATTTTAAAATAACAAATCTTAAAAATGGTTTAAAATTAGCTGGTAATCTTAAAGAAAAATTAAAAAATAATTTAACAACCATTGTTTATAATTTTGTAGATATGTTATCTCATTCTAAAACTGAGATGGAAATGATTAAAGAATTAGCTTCTAATGACAAAGCGTACAGGTCATTAACCAAAAGCTGGTTTGAAAATTCTCCTTTATATGATATTATTAAGAATGCTAAAGATTTAGGTTTTAAACTTGTTATAACCACAGATCATGGCACTATTAATGTAAAAAACCCAGCAAAAATAATTGGAGATAAAAATACAAGTCAAAACCTAAGATATAAAACGGGAAAAAGTCTCACATACAACCCAAAAGAAAATATTTCCTTCAAAAACCCAGAGGAAATACATTTGCCTAAAACTTCAATTAATTCCTCATTTGTATTTTCTAAAGAAGATTATTATTTGGTTTACCCCAATAATTACAATCACTACAGTAACTATTTTAAGAATACTTATCAGCACGGTGGAGTTTCAATGGAAGAAATGATTATACCATTCGTTATTTTAAATCCTAAATAGTATGGGAAATAAATTAAAGTATACATTAGATACAATTCATGTTGTTTCCGATCACATAAAAGATCTTATAAATAATTATACAATTTTTTTGTTTGAGGGTGACATGGGTTCTGGAAAAACAACTTTGATAAAGCAGGTAGTAAAAGATATTGGAATTTCAGAAAATGTGAAAAGCCCTACTTTCTCATTGGTTAATGAATATATTGAAAATGACTTAATTATCTTTCATTTTGACCTATACAGAATTAATAAAGAAAATGAGCTTGATAGTATTGGGTTTTACGAATATTTAGATAGCGGAAAATTATGTTTTATTGAATGGCCTGATATTGCAATACAAAATATATACAAGGATTATGTTCTCATCAAAATTAGTATAACAAGTGATTCAGAAAGAGAAATTGAAATTTTAAAAAGTTAACGATGAATTTTATTAATAGATTAAGTTATTTTTCTGGTGGATTTTTAATCGGTCTTGTTTTTCTGATGTTTTTTTTAAGTGGTAAAAGAACCTCATGTAGTTACTTACCCAGTTCAAGAGTAAAAAAAGATATTTCTAGAAAAAACATAAAATTTCAAAATTTACTAAAAAAAGAAGATTCTTTAATTTTATTAAATGCAATCAAGAAAGGAAACATTAATTTCTCAAAAAGTAATACTAGTTTAAAAAAATGTAAAGAGTATTATTTTGAACAAAATGGTATAGATAATAAGACTTGGCTTATAGTTAAAAATTGTAACGATAGTGCAGTTATAATTTCATATGATATTTCTGAAAATTAGGAATTTCTTCTCTTTATTTCCGTTGAAATAAGCTGTAGTTCTCTATTTGTTTGTGTCGAAACAGAAGAGTTTTCGTCTAGTCTTCGGATTAAATATGGAATTACTTCTTTAATAGGTCCAAAAGGTAAATATTTTGCAACATTATATCCGCTTTTTGCTAAAGCAAAGCTAATGTTATCACTCATTCCATAGAGTTGGCTAAACCAAACTTTTTCATTATTCTTTTCTATTTTATTTTTTTTCATTAAATCAACAGCCAATCTGTTACTAAATTCGTTATGTGATCCTATAAAAAGACTAAAATCTTTAATGTTTTCCAGAATATATTTCATTGATTTATTAAAGAGCTCATCCGTTTTTTCTTTGTTATCACATATTGGACAATCATACTTTTTTTTCAATGCTCTAGCCCTTTCTTTTTCCATGTATGCACCACGAACCAATTTTATACCACAATAAATATTTTGTTGTTTTAATTTTTTATGGGTTTTAAAGAGAAAATCAAATCTGTCTTTTCTGTAAGCTTGTAAAGTATTAAAAACGATTACTTTTTTCTTATTGAAAATTTTCATCATTTTTAATACTATATCATCAATTGCCGGTTGAATCCAGCTTTCTTCAGCATCAACCAAGACCATAATATTTTTCTCCTCAGCAAGGGAGCAAATTCTGTGAAATCTTCCTTCAACCCTATCCCATTCCCTCTTCTCTTCATCAGAAATAAAAGTTTTGGAACTTATTTTTTTATATAATGAAAATCTGCCTACTGCTGAAGGTTTAAAAACCAAAAATTTTGAAAGATTTCTATCGCTACATTTTAACAATATATTTAAACATTTTTTAAGAGAATTATCAAAATCATTTTCAGTGGTAGATCCCTCGATAGAATAATCTAAAATAGCATAGACATTATTTTCTTTTAAGTTACTAATGACAGAACTACATTCATCTATATCCAATCCCCCGCAAAACTGAGCATAAACGGTATTTTTAAATAGACTTTCAAGCGGGAAATTGATTTTTAAGAGCATTTTAAGGAGTTTTCTGCCCAAAACTGACAAATAACCAAGTGAAAGTAGTTTGAATAAATAGTATGCTTTATTCAGCTCAAAATTGGTTTTGTGGTTAAATGCTATTTTAGTGTCTCTAAAGTCCAATTATTTTTTTTTCAAATATAATTTAGTTGAATTATAACTTTATTAAATTTATTGGATTATTTTAAGTAAAATTTAAAAATCTGATGGAATCAATAATTAAACCCAACTACTCTATTTTCTTCGGAAATACTGGATATGTAAAATTGTTGGAATTAATAAACAAAAATAATTACGATAAAATATTAATTTTATCTGATTCCAATACATTGAAATATTGCTTACCCATTCTAAAAGATCAGTTATTTTCTGCCGATTCTAAATCCAACAGTGATATTGAAAATAAAATCTTTTCATACACAGTAAATTCTGGTGAACAAACAAAGAACTTAAACGAATTAAAAAAAATATGTGAATTTTTAATTTCAAAAGGTTTTAAAAGAAACAGCCTGATTATAAATTTAGGAGGTGGAATGGTCTCTGATTTAGGAGGTTTTGTTTCTTCAATTTACATGAGAGGAATTGATTTTGTTAATATTCCTACATCGTTGTTGGGTATGGTTGACGCTTCAATTGGAGGAAAGACTGGCATTGACTTAAACGATTTAAAAAACATTATAGGTTCTTTTGAGTTTGCAAAAATTATTATTATTGATCTAAACTTTCTGTCGACTCTCCCCATCAGGCAAATAAATTCTGGATTTGCCGAGATGATAAAACATTCCCTAATTGATTCTAAAAAACATTGGAATAAGATAAGTAGTGTGAATTTTTCTAAAGATGTTGATAGCAGTCTAATTTATAATTCAATTATGACAAAAATTAAAATCATTGAAAATGACCCAAAAGAGTCTTCTTCTAGAAAATTTTTAAATTTTGGCCATACAATTGGACATGCAATTGAATCCTTCTTATTGAATTCAGACAGAGAGATTTTGCATGGAGAAGCTATTTTGATAGGAATAATTCTAGAATCTTATTTGTCTCAAAAATTATTGAATTTTGATACTCAATTAACCTTAAACATTAAAAATTACATTCTAAAATTTTCAAAACAAATTGATTTTTCAGAAGAAGATATTAAACATGTTATAGAATTCTTAAAATATGATAAGAAGAATACAAGTGACGAACCTTTATTTGTGTTATTAAACGAAATAGGAAAACCAAGTTATGATAACAAAGTAAGTAATAAGGAAATTATTGAGGCATTTAAATTCTACGCTGTGTAGGCATTTTAACTCATGTCTTTAAAAATAGAATGCATTAATCTTTTCTTGTCATTTACACTTTCTTCTAGTGATATCATAGATTCTGTTCTGTAAACACCTTCAATTTCGTCTAGTTTAAAAATAATATTCTTAGCATTGGTGGTTCCCTTAGCTCTGATCTTACAGAAAATATTAAATTTCCCTGTAGTTATATGGGCAACAGTAACATTTGGTATTTCATTTATTCTCTCTATAATAAACTTAATTTTTGATGTATCTCTAATATAAAGTCCAACATATGCAATAAAAGTATAACCTAATTTGTCATAATCAAGAATCAAGGACGAACCTTTGATAAGACCATAATCTTCCATTTTTTTCACTCTTACATGAACAGTTCCCGCTGAAATGAGTAATTTTTTAGCTATATCAGTAAATGGGGTACGGGTATTTTGAATCAACATATCTAAAATCTGGTGGTCAATTTCGTCTAACTTAAATTTTGACATAATAATATTAATTTGTTAAAGAGGGTTACAAATATAGTACCATCTTTGTGAAATTCATAAAATATTAAATAAATATTTAAAGATTTGATATGAAAATATGTGTAAAAATACAGAATATTCAATTTTTTTTATCCATTCATAGCATTGTTATTATATATTTTAATATAAAATTGTGTATCATATTGATAATCAGTATTATATAGATATTTAAGTAAACAATAGGTTTAATTATTTTTAAACCTTTTAACTAAGTTTTATAAATATATTTGTTTACATTTGTAAACATGAATATGGTTAAAAGATTAGAGCAGTTTATCAAATCAAAAAAAATCAGCAAATCTGCATTTGCTAATGAAATTGGAGTACAAAGATCCAGTATTGCACATTTTTTTAGCGGAAGAAATAAACCTAGTTTAGATTTTTATATAAAAATCAAAGAAAAATACCCAGAAGTAGATTTAAATTGGATAATTTCGGGTGTAAAATCAAAAAAAGGAAAAACCAATACAAAAGAAAAAAATGATGAAATTGAATCCATTATCATATTATTCAAAGACGGATCATATCAAAAACGTTAAAAAAATCATACTACTCCCCTTTTTCACACTATTCATTAACTGTGAAGAGCAGCAAAGAAATTGTAAAGATTTTTATACTGGAACCTTTTACTCTGAAACAATCGTTGATGGTAAAAAATACAAATCAAATTTTAAAAGAAATAATACAAACATTCAAATTGAACAATTTGAAGGAGTTGTTGACTCAAGCACTGTAAGATGGGTAAATGATTGCGAGATGGTACTCTCTTCAATAAATCCTAAGAATAGAAATGAGAAAAAAAATATTCTGATTAAAATATTATCAACCACCGACTCATCATACACCTATGAATATTCTTACTTGGGGGAAAATGTAAAGCTAAAAGCTAAAGCTTTTAAAATAAAGTAACCTGATTTGAAGTAGAATCGTCTAATTTATCATTATTATCTACATTATTTACGATATTTTCATCAACGACATGCTCATCAATAACTTCTATTTCATTAGCGGGTGTTTCTTTTGGAGGCACATATTCTATAGGTTCTAAAGGATTTACTTGTTTTATTTTAAAAGAACTTAATTGATTTCCCTGCGCTTTAATCCCCTTTATTGTAATAAATTCATCAAAGATAATTTTCAAACTTTCTCTTTGTTCTTTATTTCTAACCTTATTAAACACAACCTCAATAACCGGTTTCCAATCAGTTGAAATTAACTCTAAAAAAGATCCTTTATTAGCGGAAATAAACATCTCCTCCTTGTTTTCATTTTCTACAAGAAATCTTTTTGCAAAATACTTTTCTTTTTTACCGTCAAAATAAACAACAGACAAGGGTTTTTTAGGTATCCATTTCTCCAAAACAATCATGTCATCATTAAAATGCGTGGTTAGCTCTGGTGCAATTGTTTTTAAGAGACCATTTTGAGAAACTACTAGTATTCTATCTTCACCTCTAAATTCACCCAGCAACTCCCCCCTTCCATCAACATTTAATTTTTGAACAGTTTCATCAAACCAAATTTTTCTAGGCTTTAATGTGGATACACCCCTTTCTTTTAACTCAACATTCTTCAATGAGTTTTTGGTAAGGATATTTCCTTTAGTTCCTCTACCTTTTATTAAAATTTCAGAAAAATCAACATCCCATTTTAATTTTTTTAATTTCGCGTTGTACCTTAAACTTATAGCAACTTTCTCAGCCTCACCATTTGGATTTGCTGAAAAATATTTTACTAAACTATCCTTCTTGGACGAAGAAAGCTTGTAAACTTTATCTCTTGTTACACCAGAAACTGCAAATCTTTTTATAAAACTAAATCCTTTATCACCATCCTTATAAATCATATTATAAATAGTTCTGGTGTCTTTCTTTTTAAAAACAGCAGCATGAATTATATTTTTTCCGACAAAAGTTTTTGAACCCACTTTAGTAACTATCATATTGCAGTTTTCAGTGAAGACTATAATATCATCAATATCACTACAATCACATACATATTCATTTCTTCTAAGAGACGTTCCAATAAAACCTTCTTCCCTATTGACATACAACTTCATGTTTCTTATAACAACCTTTCTAACATCTACATCATCAAAAATCTTTATTTCAGTCTTCCTTTGTTTATTTTCGGAATAATCTTTCTTTAATCTTGTGAAATATGCAATTGCGAATTCAATCAAATTTGAAAGGTTTGTTTTCACCTCCTTAATCTGATTTTCTAGATTATCAATCTTTTCCTTGGCTTTATCAATGTCAAATTTTGATATTCTTTTAATTTTGATTTCAGTTAATCTAGAAATATCATCATCAGAAACATCTCTCTTAAGATTCTTAATGAAAGGCTTTATTCCGTCTCTTATAGATCGTAAAACCCCTTCCCAGGTTTCTTCCTTTTCAATATCACGATAAATCTTATTTTCAATAAAAATTCTTTCCAAAGAAAAATTATGCCATTGATCTTCTAATTCTCCTAAACGAATCTGCAATTCATCTTTTAACAACTTAACTGTATGATCAGTTGATTTAGACAGGATTTCTGAAACTCCTAAAAAACAAGGCTTGTTATCTTCAATAACACAAGAAAGTGGAGATATAGACACCTCGCAGTTTGTAAATGCATATAAAGCATCGATTGTCTTATCTGGTGATATTCCAGAGGGTAGGTAAATTAAAATTTCGACTTTTGAAGATGTATTATCATCAATTTTCTTAATTTTTATCTTCCCTTTATCATTAGCCTTTATTATAGAGTCAATTAATGATGATGTAGTTGTGGAATATGGTAATTCAGAAATCAATAAGGTTGATTTATCAACTATATTAATTTTAGCTCTAACCCTGATCCTTCCACCTCTTTTACCATCATTATAATTTGTGAAATCTGCAATTCCGCCGGTGACAAAATCAGGTAACAGTGTAAACCTTTTATTTTTAAGATATTTTATAGAAGCATCGATAAGCTCAATAAAATTGTGAGACAAAATTTTTGTAGATAAACCCACTGCAATCCCCTCAGCACCCTGAGCCAGTAACAATGGAAATTTAACAGGTAAATTAATGGGTTCCTTTCTTCTTCCATCATAAGAGGACTGCCAATTGGTAATCTTTGGATTAAAAATAACATCAGATGCGAATTTTGATAATCTAGCTTCAATATACCTTGACGCCGCTGCTCTATCGCCTGTTAATGTATTTCCCCAGTTTCCTTGAGTATCAATTAATAAATCCTTTTGTCCAATTTGAACCATGGCATCGGCAATACTAGCATCTCCGTGAGGATGATATTGCATGGTATGACCAACAATATTAGCAACTTTATTGTATCTACCGTCGTCTAAGTCTTTCATTGACTGCATAATTCTTCTCTGCACTGGCTTAAATCCGTCTTCTACAGAAGGAACTGCTCTTTCTAAAATCACATAGGAGGCATAATCTAAAAACCAATCCTTATACATTCCTGTAACCCTAGTAATTGATTCAGCTTGATCAAAGTTTTCTTCGATATTTAAATTCTCATCATTCATTTAATCAACAATATCTAATTCAACTTTAAGATTATCTATAATAAAAGACTGTCTATTAGGTGTATTTTTACCCATATAAAAACTTAATAGCTCTTCAATACTTTTATCTTCATCTAACATTACTGGATCTAACCTAATATCATCTCCAATAAAATGACCAAATTCATCAGGCGAAATTTCACCTAAACCTTTAAATCTTGTAATCTCAGGTTTTGGTTGTAGTTTTTCTATAGCACTTACCCTCTCAACTTCCGAATAACAATAAATTGTTTCTTTTTTATTCCTAACCCTAAAAAGCGGAGTTTGAAGAATATATAAATGACCAGCTCTGATTAGTTCAGGAAAAAATTGAAGAAAAAAGGTAATTAGAAGTAATCTAATGTGCATACCATCCACATCTGCATCTGTTGCAATAACTATGTTATTATATCTAAGATCTTCAATAGAATCCTCAATATTTAGTGCAGCTTGAAGTAAATTAAACTCTTCATTTTCGTAAACGATTTTTTTTGACATACCGTATGAGTTTAAAGGTTTCCCTCTTAAACTGAAAACTGCTTGGGTATTGACATCTCTAGACTTTGTAATACTTCCTGAAGCAGAATCTCCTTCAGTTATAAACAATGTGGTGTCTAGTCTCTTATCGTTCTTTAAATCACCTAAATGAACTCTGCAATCACGAAGTTTTTTATTATGTAAACTAGCCTTTTTAGCTCTTTCTCTTGCTAATTTTCTTATACCAGAAAGTTCTTTTCTTTCTTTCTCTGCCTGTAGAATTTTTCTCTGAATTGCATCGGCAACCTCACCGTTTCTGTGAAGGAAATTATCCAGCTTATTCTTTAAAAAATCATTAATATAAACTCTTACTGATGGAAGGTCTCCTCCCATATCTGTAGAACCTAACTTGGTTTTCGTTTGACTTTCAAATACAGGTTCCATGACCTTTATTGAAACGGCAGAAACAATAGATTTTCTAATATCTGAAGCATCAAAATTTTTACCATAAAACTCTCTTATTGTTTTTACAAATGCCTCCCTAAAAGAACTTAAATGAGTACCGCCCTGAGTTGTGTTTTGACCATTTACAAATGAATGGTATTCTTCGCTATATTGGGTTTTACTATGAGTAATTGCGACTTCAATATCATCACCTCTAAGATGAATAATCGGATATGCTATAGCTGAATCTTTTATTCTTTCTTCTAGAAGATCCTTCAAACCGTTTTTACTATGAAACTTTTCGTTATTAAAAATGATGGTTAAACCTGGATTCAAATACACATAGTTTTTTAACATCCTAGCTATGTATTCATTTCTAAACTTAAAATTTTTGAAAATTGAAAGATCAGGTATGAATGTAACTTTTGTACCTCTTCTTCTACTACTATCTTCGGGTTCAATTTGAGTATCTAACTCGCCTCTTTTAAACTCAGCATATGCAGTTTTACCATCTCTGTTCGATTCAACCTTAAAAAAATCAGATAAAGCATTTACTGCCTTTGTCCCAACACCATTTAAACCTACTGCCTTTTTAAAAGCCCTGGTATCATACTTCCCGCCTGTATTCATTTTAGAGACTACATCTATCAACTTTCCTAAGGGGATTCCCCTGCCATAATCTCTTACTGTAACTTTTGATGCTTGAACTGAAACTTCTATGGTTTTTCCAGCACCCATTACAAACTCATCAATCGAGTTGTCTAGAACCTCTTTTAGCAATATATAAATACCGTCATCCGGAGAAGAACCGTCGCCTAACTTTCCAATATACATCCCTGGCCGCATACGTATATGCTCTTTCCAGTCTAAGGATCTAATATTATCTTCTGTATATTGATTATTCACTGACATACTTATGGTATGCTAATATAGCGTATCAGAAGAAAAAAATTTATCTAGTTATAACAAAGTAATTAACAAAATATCAAGAAGTAAAACTTGTAATTACACATTGAACAAAAAATGAATAATATCTCCATTTTTAACAACGTAAGACTTACCTTCTACTCTCATTTTACCAGCCTCTTTAACTTTAGACTCCGTTCTGTATTCTACATAATCTGAATAAGAGATGACTTCTGCCTTAATGAATCCTTTTTCAAAATCAGTATGAATTACCCCAGCTGCTTCAGGCGCTGTTGCCATTTTTGGAATTGTCCATGCCCTTACCTCCTTTACTCCAGCGGTAAAATAAGTATGCAGATTTAACAGATCATAAGTTGCATTAATTAATTTTGATGATCCTGGCTCATCTAAACCTAGATCATCTAAAAACATACGTCTTTCGTCATAACTTTCAAGCTCGTTGATTTCTGACTCAATTCCTGCAGCTAAAATGATAAGTTCAGCACCTTCATTAGCAATATGGCTTTTAACTGAATCTACATGGTTATTAGTAGATGCTACACTTGATTCATCTACGTTACAAACATAAAGAACTGGTTTAGCCGTGATAAGCTGTAATGGTTTTAAAAATTTATTTATGTCATCCTTATCTAAATCTATTACCCTTATGTTAGTAGATGATTCAATAAGGTCTTTTGCTTTTTCTAAAACATTTTTTTCAGCTATAGACTCTTTATCACCAGATTTAGCAGATCTTGAAACCTTTTCCAACCTGTTATTAATAGTTTCTAAATCTTTTAGCTGAAGCTCTATATCGATTATTTCTTTATCTCTAACAGGGTCTACTGATCCGTCTACATGAGTAATATTATCGTTGTCAAAACAACGAAGAACATGTATAATAGCGTCAGTCTCTCTAATATTGGCCAAAAACTTGTTTCCCAATCCTTCACCTTTACTAGCTCCTTTTACCAAACCAGCAATATCAACAATTTCTACAGTAGCAGGGATGACCTTTTCAGGACCAACTAACTCTTCTAATGTATTAAGTCTCTTATCTGGAACATTAATTATACTATGATTTGGCTCTATTGTACAAAAAGGGAAATTTGCACTTTGTGCTTTAGTGTTTGACAAACAATTAAATAAGGTTGATTTACCAACATTGGGAAGGCCTACTATTCCTGCTTTCATATTTTAATTATGCATTAGTTTTTGCTTTTCCAAAAGCTGAGATGAAGATTCGATGTTATTTAAATCAGGAATACAACAATCAACAGGGCAAACGGCAGCGCATTGAGGTTCTTCATGAAAACCTTGACATTCCGTGCATTTGTCTGGAACTATGTAATAAACCTCATCATTTACAGCTCTTTGAGGTAGTTCAGCATTAACAATTTTTCCATCGAGCAAATTAACATCGCCTGATAAACTTGTACCGTCTGAATATTTCCAATTCACAGCAGCTTCATAAATTGCTGTATTGGGACATTCTGGCTCACAAGCACCACAATTAATACACTCATCAGTAATTATTATAGCCATTAGATTTGATTATATTACTTAAATTTGTTTGCAAAATTAAAGCCAAAATCATTAAAAACAAAAGCATACCTGAAGATTTAAATACGCGCATAGGCTATTTAACAGAAATTAGTGAATTAATTAATAACTATTTCTGCGAAAACAAAAGTAATTGGATTAGTAAATTAGAGAAAGCAGTTAATGAGGCAGAAAACTATAATCCTTGGTTTA
>Ga0115012_10001674_pt1 | contig 12831 bp, 10 predicted proteins | sample TroAtlMetagenome_FD_88706 | JGI IMG/M metagenome (GOLD analysis project Ga0115012, IMG submission 88706) | Marine eukaryotic phytoplankton communities from Atlantic Ocean - Tropical Atlantic ANT10 Metagenome | ecosystem: Environmental > Aquatic > Marine > Oceanic | place: Tropical Atlantic...
CGTGCTGTCTTTGGGGATGCCGATGCCGTCATCTTGTACGGTCAGCACCGCATACCCCGCCTCGGCCACGGTGCTCACGCGGATCGCTGAGAGGCCTGGGCCCCCATGGGACAGCGCGTTTTCGAGAAGATTTGTGATCGCCTCACCCAGCAGCACGCTGTCGCCATTCACGGGCAAAGGGGCAGGATATGGCTCGAAGCCAAAGCCTATATCCCGCGACAGGATCGTCGGGGCAAAGTCACTGCATACTTCGGCAGCGATAGCGTTAAGTTCCAGTCTATCGAATGTTGGTGCCTCGTCGTAGCGCAACCGTTCGAGAGACAACAACTGATTGGCGAGCCGCGCCGATTTACGTGCGGCGGCAATCAACTCGCGTTCGCGCAGGCGACGCTCTTGCGGGTCGCTGACATCCGGCAAAACCTCGGCCAATGACAACAGTGCGGAGGCGGGGTTGCGCAGCTGATGCGCGGCGTTGGAGATAAAGACCTGATGGTCCTCAATGCTCTGGCGCACCTGCCCGAAAAGCCGGTTCAATGTGGCTACAATACCAAAGACCTCGGCCGGGACCGGGCGGCGGATATCGCGCAGGTCATCGGGGGATCGGTGTTGGATCGCATCTTGCAAATCGTTCAAGGGGCGCAGGCCGATCTTCACCCCGAACCAGACCACCAAAGCAAGGGCCGCCATCAGGCTGGCGATCAACGCCGCCGCGCGGCGCGCCAGAGCGGCGGCAAAGGCATTTCGGTCACTGTCCCTTTGCCAGACGGTGACGATCGTATCGCCCGTGAGGTTGCCGATGGTCGTGCTCTCTCGCATCCGCAAAACCCGCACAGGCTCGCCCCGATATTCCGCCATCGTGTAGTCCAGCCGATCCTCGCCCGTTCGGCCGCCGGAAACGGGCGGATAGGCATAGCCGGTAATGTAGATGCCACCAGGACCGGTAACATGGTAAAAAAGCTCACCGCCCCCGGCATCCGAGACGAAATCCCGCGTGCTGGGAGAAAGCGCATCCCCGCCTGAGATTGCCACATCGCGAGAGATTGCCAAGGCCGCGGCCAGCAGGCTGCGGTCAAACAGGGTTTCAGAGGTGCGCTGCGCCACTTCAAAGCGCCAAAACCCCAGAACGATCGAAAGCAGCAGCAGCGGCGGCAGGATCAGCATGAACAGCCGAGAGCGCAGCGACATCGAGGTCATGCGCTGTCGACCTCCAACATATAGCCCAGCCCACGGGCGGCTTTGATGCGGATGCCGAAGGGCTCTAACCGTTTGCGAAGACGGGACACATGCGGCTCGATGGCGCTGTCTTCCTGCGCGGCACCGGTGCCATAGACATGCGTGATCAACTGGGATTTCGACACGATGCGTCCGCGCCGTTCCAGTAGACATTCCAGCGTCGCCAGTTCTTTGCGGGGGAAGGCCAGCGGCTGCTCACCCTCCAACAGCTGCCGGTTCGTGCGGTCAAAGACCAAGGGGCCAATCGCGTCGCGGGCCGCGAACTCAAGGTTCTTGCGCCGCGCCATGGCCCGAAGCCGCGCCTCGAGCTCGTCCATCTCGAAGGGTTTGGTCAGGTAATCATCAGCTCCGGCATCCAGCCCTGCTACTCGCTCTGACGTCTCGGCCCGCGCGGTCAGCAGGATCACTGGCGTGCCATCGCCACGGCGGCGCAGACGGCTCAGAACTTCCAGCCCGTCACAACCGGGCAAGTTACAGTCTAGCACGATCAGGTCAGCCCCCTCATGTCGCAAGAAAATGTCAGCATCTTCCCCGTCATGCAGCAGGTCCACCGCATGGCCCCGATCGCGCAAGCGATGGGCAATTCCCTGTGCCAGAGCCTCATTGTCTTCGATGACTGCAATGCGCATGATTAAAACTTAATCCTGATGCGCAAGTTTCGCGCAAGGTTGGAAAGGCAGTGTGCCCGTGTTGGAGGAGGGATTCGTTCCCTGAAACAAATACGAATTACGGCAGGCGTGAAAGTCTGACCGATACAGAATGTCTACGGGAGGACACCAATGACTATCAAGTATTTCGCCGCAACCGCTGTATCTGCTGCTTGCCTTGCCGCCCCGGCGCTGGCCGAAGTCGACTTTGCAGGGAAAACCATCGAGTGGGTCATCCCCTTCTCGGAAACCGGCGGCTCGGCCAAATGGGCCAACTTCTTTGCGCCGCTCTTGTCCGAAGAACTGCCCGGCAACCCCACCGTCGTGGTCAAGTTCATGCCGGGCGCGGGTTCAACCAAAGGTGCCAACTGGTTCCAAGAGCAAGAGCATGACGAGGGCACGGTTCTTTTCGGCACCTCCGGCTCGACCCAGTTCCCCTATCTGCTGGACGATCCGCGTGTGCGCTATGAGTACAGCGACTGGAAGCCTGTCATGGCGTCGGGCACCGGCGGGGTCGCCTATCTGAATCCCACGGACGGTGAAAAATTCGATGGCACCGCCAATAACCTTAAAGACATCAACTTCATCTACGGTTCGCAGGGTGCCACGCGCCTTGATCTCGTGCCGTTGCTGGCATGGGAGATGCTGGGCATGAATGTTGAGCCGGTCTTTGGCATCAAGGGCCGTGGCGATGGCCGTCTGATGTTTGAGCGCGGCGAGGCCACGATCGACTACCAAACCTCGTCAAGCTACCTCGGTGCCTCTGCTGATCTGGTGGAAAAGGGTCAAGCCGTGCCGATGATGACATGGGGCGCACTTGACGACGATGGCAACATCGTCCGCGATCCCACTTTCCCCGACATCCTGACCTTTAAGGAAGTCTGCGAAGCCACCGAAGGCTGCGCCACCGAAGGTGAAGCATGGGACGCATGGAAAGCCTTCTTTATCGCAGGTTTCCCTGTGCAAAAGATCGCCTTCCTGCCCGCAGGGACGCCCGATGACGTGATCGAGACCTACACGGCGGCCTTCGACGCGGTGCGCAACCGCGAAGATTTCGCCCAAATCGCCGAGAAGCGCGTCGGTAAGTACCCCGTCTTCGTAGGCGAAGGCGCGGCAAAGGCGACTGAGCGCGGCACGACCGTCTCTGCGGAGGCGAAAGCCTTCGTCACCAACTGGCTGCAAGAAGCCTATGGCGTTTCGCTGAAGTAAGCGGAACCCTCTTGGCCCCGGGTCAATCCCGGGGCCATCCCCTCCCTTTAATCTAACATTTCGAGGTCGGTGCGATGGATCTGTTCGCAACCGCTCTGCCTGCGCTTGGCCAGGCATGGGCTCTCATTCTGCAACCTATGGTTCTGGGATATCTGGTGCTGGGCGTGGTCATGGGCCTCGCTGTCGGGGTCTTTCCCGGCCTCGGCGGGATCGCGGGGCTGTCGCTGCTTTTGCCTTTCATGTTCGGCATGGACCCGGTGCTGGGTCTGGCGCTGATGATCGGCATGGTCGCGGTGGTGCCAACCTCTGACACTTTCGCTTCGGTTCTAATGGGCATCCCCGGGTCTTCGGCCAGCCAAGCCACAGTGCTTGACGGGTTTCCTATGGCCAAAAAAGGACAAGCCGCGCGGGCGCTATCTGCGGCTTTCACCTCATCGCTCTTCGGCGGTCTGGTCGGCGCGGCTTTCCTGACGTTGTTCATCGTTGTGGCACGTCCCATCGTCTTGTCCTTCGGCCTGCCCGAGATGCTGATGATCTCGATCCTCGGTCTGTCGATGGTGGCGGTGTTGGCGGGTCGCGTAGCGCTTAAAGGTCTGGCGGCCGCGGGCCTCGGTCTGCTTATCGGCACCATCGGCGAGGCCGACGCGGGCGGCTCCCTGCGCATGGCGACCTATGACATCCCCTACCTCACGGACGGGTTGAAACTGGTGATCGTGGGCCTTGGCATCTTTGCCGTGCCCGAGATCGTATCGCTTCTGCGCCAAGACCGGGCGATTTCCAAAGAAGCCAAGCTTGGCGCGGGCTGGGGCGAAGGCGTGCGTGACTGGGTGGCCAACAAATGGCTGTCGGTCCGCTGCTCGTTGATCGGCGTGGTGGTCGGCGTCATTCCCGGCCTTGGTGGGTCAGTCGTTGACTGGATCGCCTATGGTCACGCGGTTCAAACGACGAAAGACAAATCGAACTTCGGCAAAGGCGAAGTGCGCGGCGTGATCGGGCCGGAAAGCTCGAACAACGCGAAAGAGGGCGGCGGTTTGGTCCCTACCCTGCTGTTCGGCATTCCCGGTTCTGGCTCCATGGCGATCTTCATCGGTGCCATCGCGCTCTTGGGGTCTGGCGAGATCGAAGTCGGCCCCTCAATGCTACGCGACAACCTCGACATTACCTATTCGATTGTCTGGCTGCTAGCGTTGGCCAATGTCGTCGGCACACTGCTGTGCATCGCGGCCTCGGGCGGCGTCGCCAAGCTGACGACGATCCGCTTCACCTACCTTGCGCCTTTCCTTTTCATGTTGATCTCATTCGCGGCATTCCAGTCGGGCCAGAACTTCGAAGATATCCTCGCCCTCTTCGTGATCGGGTTGATCGGCATCTTCCTGCGCCGCTTTGACTGGTCGCGCCCGGCCTTCCTCATCGGTTTCGTCCTGTCCAACCCGGTCGAGAAATTCTCGAACCAAGCGTTTCAGATCGCGTCTTTCCGGTTCCGCAAATCCTTTGAGGATGGCATGGACTATGTCTTCTCCCCCATCGTCATTGTGCTGCTGATCATCACCGTGGTCTCTGTCGTGCTGGGTCTGCGTCAGGCCAAGTCGATCATGGCCGAGGGCGATGTGCAGTCCGGCTCAAAACGCGCGCCCTTGGTCTTTTTGCTGATCATCATGGGCTACGTCGTGGCCGCGCTGATCAATGCCTCGCTGATCCCTGACTTCAACATGACCGACAAGATCGTGCCGCTGGTTGTGGGGGGCATCGCATTGGCTGCGCTGCTGATCCTGCTGGTCCAGATGATCCTGCGCCCCGAAAGCGATGCCATCTTCGCCGACAAGGAAGTCTCGGGCGAGGACGCGGATGCGCCCTATGGCCTCTGGAGCACGCTGGCGTGGTTCGTGGGGCTGATCGTCGCCACATATTTCGTCGGCTTCATCCTCGCGCTCTTGGGCTTTTTGGTCAGCTTTCTGCGGGTCCGCGCACAGGCGCATTGGCCGAAAACCCTGATCCTGACAGCCTGCGGCATCGCGCTGATGTGCGTCATGGCCGGTGCGCTCAACCGCGATTTCCCACCCGGCCTGCTGCAAGACGCAGTCGACCTGCCGTGGCCGCTGAACTGAGGAGCTTTGAGATGACACAGACTGCAATCCCCTATCTCTTCATGCGCGGCGGCACCTCGCGGGGGCCATACTTCAACCGCGCGGATTTGCCTGATGACCGCGAAACGCTGGCCGAAGTATTGCTCGCTGTGGTCGGCTCGGGCCATCCGCTCAACATCGACGGCATCGGCGGCGGCGCGGCGGTCACCACCAAGGTCGCAATGCTATCGCCTTCAGACGACAGTTGGGCCGATGTGGACTATTTCTTCGCCCAAGTCTCGGTCGAGGATCGGTTGGTCGATTTCAAACCGACCTGCGGAAACATCCTGTCGGGTGTCGGCCCGGCGGCGGTCGAGCTGGGCCTCGTGCAACCCACCGGCGATGTGACGGATGTGAAGATCCACGCCGTCAACACCGGGGCCAAGGTGCTGTCCAAAGTGCTGACCCCCGGCGGCGTGCTCACCTATGACGGCGACACCGAGATCGCGGGCGTGCCCGGTGCCGGTGCCGCCGTGGCGCTGAACTTCATGGGGGTTGTCGGCTCTTCGACCGGGGCGTTTTTGCCCACGGGCAAGATCCGCGATACCTTTGACGGGATCGAAGTCACCTGCATGGATGTTGCCATGCCGATGGTCATCGCCCGCGCGGCGGACTTTGGCCTGACGGGGTATGAAAGCGTCGCCGAGCTCGACGCAAACAAAGACTTCTTTGCGCGGATGGAGGCAATCCGCCTTCAGGCCGGGGCCGCCATGGGCATGGGAGACGTGACAAAATCCGTAACGCCCAAGTTCGGTCTGCTCGCCCCGGCCCGAGACGGGGGCACCATCGCGACGCGCTATTTCATGCCGTGGAACACGCACCCATCCATGGCGGTGACAGGGGCGCAATGCCTTGCCTCCTGTGCGCTCACCCCCGGCAGTGTGGCAGATGGCCTGCTTGACCGGCCCGGCCAAAGCCCCGCTGATGTGGTGCTTGAACACGCGTCGGGCACGATTGCCGTGCTGGTGGATTATGACACGTCGGACGGCTTCGCGCTGAACTCCGCAGGGCTGCTGCGGACGGCGCGTAAACTGGCGGATGGCAACGTGTTTGTCCCCTCGCGCATTTGGGAGGGTCACTGATATGCCCGTAATGAACCTGCTTGTCGCCTTCAATGGCTCCGACGCCTCTGTCGCCGCATTGCGCTATGCCGCTTCTCTCGCCAAACGGCGGGGCGCGCATGTCACGGCGATCCTTGCCCATACCGCGCATGAGGTGATCGACCGTCGTTCCCGCTGGATCCCTGAAGAGGCCCGCGCCCTGTTGGAGGCTGCCAACAGCGAAATCTTGGCCGAGGTCACCCGCCGGTTCGAAGAACTCCGCCCCGCCCTCGGTCTGGGCGACGCGCTGGATTTCCGCGAGGAGACCGGCCGCGTCGACATGCTGCTTTCCGAAGGCGCGCGGTACTATGACATGCTGATCGTCGGTGCCCGGACCGAGAGTGACGACGCCCATGTGACCCACCATCCTGATCGCATCGCCTTGCAGTCCGGGCGTCCGGTGATCGTGGTGCCTGCGGGCTATGACGCAGGCGCGCAGCACAGCCACGCGGCGCTGGCATGGGACGGCGGGCGCGCCGCCGCGCGGGCACTGTCAGACAGCCTGCGCCTGCTTGAGGCCGATGGCCGGGTCAGCGTGCTGACGGTGGGCAAACGCACATCCTGGCCGATCACCGATCTGATGACCCACCTCGACCGTCACGGCGTCGAAGCGGTGCATGAGGACTTTCCGACAACCCATCCGGTGTCACAGACTCTGCTGTCCTATTGCGAGCGCCATGACCCCTCGCTGCTGGTGCTGGGTGCCTATGAGCATTCCAAATTTCGCGAAGATTTCCTTGGTGGCGTGACCGCCGAGGTGCTGGAAAAGATCAAAATCCCCGTTTTGTTGTCCCATTGAGAAACAAATGATGACCAACTACGAGAAAATCAAAACCGCCCGCCGTGATCTGGAAAAACTGCGTGCCGAGCTGATCGCCAGCCTTAACACGCAAAAAGACCGCGACCCCGATCTGCTGATCCTGCACGAACGGGTCAGCAAAGCGATCAACGCGCTTTCAGCATAGGGTGCAGGGATGAAGGTTCATATCCTCGACGACTGGTTCAACACCCTCCGCGGGCTGCCCTGCTTTAACCTGCTGGCGGGGCATGATGTCACCGTCTGGACGGACCATCAGCCTGACGAGGCGATCTTGGCCGACCGTTTGCAGGATGCCGACTGCATCGTACTCTTTCGCGAGCGGACCAAGGTGACACGGGGGTTGCTTGAGCGCCTGCCAAACCTGCGCCTGATTTCACAGCGCGGTGCCTATCCGCATGTCGACGTCGCGGCCTGCACCGATCAGGGCGTGCTGCTGTGTTCCAACAAAGGTGCGGATGGGGCCAACCATGCGGCGGCGGAACTGACCTTTGCGCTGATCCTTGCAGCCATGCGGCAGTTGCCGCAGCAGATGGCGAGCGTGAAGGCAGGCACCTGGCAGATGGGCGTCGGACGCAGCCTGCGCGGGCGACGGCTGGGGCTTTATGGCTATGGGCGTATCGGACGTGTGGTGGCGGACTATGCCCGCGCCTTCGCGATGGAGGTTGTCTGGTGGAGTTCCGAGGCCGGGTGCGCGCGGGCGAAAGCCGATGGCGAGACCGTCGCCGAGAGCCGCGCGGCCTTTTTCGGCACATGTGACGTGGTTTCGCTGCATCTGCGGCTCACCCCGGAAACGCGCGGCAGTGTCACCGCCGACGACCTCGGTGCGATGCCGCCGCGTTCGGTACTGGTGAACACCTCCCGCGCCGGGCTGATTGCCGAAGGCGCGCTGCTGCAAGCGCTTAACGCCGGGGATCTGGGCGCGGCGGCGGTAGATGTCTTTGATACTGAGCCGTTAACGGATCCCAACGACCCGCTGCTGTCGCACCCCAAGCTGATCGCCACCCCGCATATCGGCTTTGTCACCGAAGACGAATTCGACAAGCAATTCGCGGATATCTTTGCGCAGGTGAACGCCTATGCGGCAGGCGCTCCGATCCATATGATCAACCCTTCCGTCTACGCGCCATAAGCCCCGCGACCAGCGGCGCGCCGACGATCACCAGCACGATGCGGGTCAGGTGGTGGGTGATGACAAAGCCCAAGTCCGCGCCTGTCACGATCGCCAGCACAGTCATCTCGGCCTGCCCGCCCGGCGCGAAGGCGAGGAACGCCTCAACCGGATTGCCCAAGCCAGCCCAGGTAACGAGACCTGTAAACCCAGCGGCCAAGACGGCGAGCACCAGTACATAGGCGATGCCCGCCAGCACCACCCGCGTCAGCTCGCCCCATGTCACGCCCAGAAAATGCACGCCGATCCCGCAGCCGATAAAGAACTGCGCGGCAAGGATGGCCTCGGCTGGCGGGCGGCTGTGGATCAGGCCGGCCAGTGACAGAACGGCGGTGACGATCATGGGGCCAAGGATCGAAGCGCCGAACAGGCCGATCCGCTCTCCTCCCTTCCAGCCGATCAGGGCGGCGGCGGCCATCAGGGCCATCTCGCCCACAGGCAGTTCCGTCACCGGCGCGCCGATGGGATTGGTCAGCCTTGCTCCGTAAACCAGCGTCAAGAAGGCAGGCGCGAGGGTGACGATAATCAGCACCCGCGTGGCATGGATCAACGACAGCGCCCGCGGATCGCCCCCCGCTTCGGTGCCAAAAATCACCATGTCCTGCAGGCCACCCGGCATCGCGGCGTAATAGGCTGTCGGCCCGTCGAACCCCCAAACATGCCGAAAGAACGGGACGCCGATAATCCCGATCAACGCGATAAAGACCGGGACCAGCGCCACCGACATCGCCATTTGTGGCAGTTGGTGAAAAAGATCAGGCGTGATCGAAGCCCCAACCGCCACCCCAAGGATCGTGCGCGCCGCGACCGAGACCTGTCCGAAACCCTTGATCGGTACGTTCGACAATGCCGCGATGAGACAAGCCGCCATAGGGCCGAAAAGAAACGGCAGCGGCAGATCAAGCCACCAGAAGAGCAAAGTTCCACCCCCGGCAAGGATCAGGGTAAGCGCTCGGCTTTGGGTTGGCTGGGCGATGCGCATGGGGTCCACTCCTGTATTTTATCGGACTTGATCATTATTGCATACTATTGTATCCACTTGCATGCAATAACCACCTTTGGGGGCGTTTCATGAGCGAAGAAGACCGCACACCGCAGGGCAACTCTGCCTATGCGCAACTGATGGACGAACTGCGTGCCGGTCGGCTGAACCCCGGCGACCGCCTGCGTGAAACCGAACTGGCCGACCGTCTGGGCGTCTCCCGCACCCCCGTGCGCGAGGCGATCCGACAGTTAGAGGCAGACGGCGTCGTGGCACATATCCCGCGTCAAGGGGCGAGCATCCGCACGCTGGACTACGCCGAGGTGATGGAACTCTACGAGATGCGCGCCGTGCTGGAGGGCACCGCCGCACGGCTCGCCGCCCGCGCCGCCTCGGACATCGAAATCGAAGAGCTTCAGGACATGAACCAGCAGCTTGCCACTCTGGGCAATGTGCCCGAAGCCTTCACCCTTAACCGTCAGTTTCACGCCGCCCTTCTGGACGCCGCAAAGAACCGTTTTCTGACCCGCTCGATCCACACGCTGCAAAAGACGCTGATGATCCTCGGCCCAACGACGCTAACCGACCCTGCCCGCGCCGAAAAAGCGGTAGAGGAACATTTTGGCGTTCTGGATGCGATCAAGGCCCGTGATGCCGCCCTCGCCGAAGCGGCGATGCGTGCGCATATCGAAGCGGCCCAGCGGGTCCGGGTTCGCGCCCTGCGCGCGCAGCCCACGCGCGATGAGACCTATGACGGAGACCTGCTGTGACCGAGACCTACGATATCGTCGTGATCGGCGGCGGCAATGCGGCGCTTTGTGCCGCGATCACCGCAGCCGAGGCTGGTGCCCGCGTCTTGATCTTAGAGACCGCGCCGAAACCCTACCGGGGCGGAAATTCGCGCCATACCCGCAACTTCCGCTGTATGCACCACGGGCCACTGGGGCCATTGGTCGAGAGCTACACCGAGGACGAATACCTCGCCGATCTGATGAAGGTGACGGGTGGCAAGACCGATGAACGTCTCGCACGCCTTGCCATCCGCTCTTCCGAGGAATGCCTGCCGTGGATGGAAGAACATGGTGTGCGGTTTCAGCCATCGCTTTCGGGCACCCTGTCACTGGCCCGCACCAATGCGTTTTTTCGTGGCGGCGGCAAGAGCCTCGTGAACGCCTATTACCGCACCGCCGAGGGCTTGAGCGTGGATGTGCTTTATGAAGCTGCCGTGACCCATCTGGAACTGGAAGGCGACCGGGTGACGCGGGTGGACTACACCCATGAAGGGGCCGCCAAGAGCCTCTCCCCCAAATCCGTCGTCGTGGCCTCTGGCGGCTTTCAGGCCGACACCGACTGGCTCGCGCGCGCATGGGGGCCCGCGGCGAAGAACTTCCTGATCCGAGGAACGCCCTACAATCGCGGCGTGGTATTGGCGGACCTGCTGGACCAAGGCATCGCGCAGGTTGGCGATCCGACCCAATGTCACGCCGTCGCCATTGACGGGCGGGCACCGAAATTCGATGGCGGGATCGTCACGCGGCTGGATTGCGTGCCCTTCTCCATCGTCGTCAACAAAGACGCACAGCGGTTCTATGATGAGGGCGAGGATGTTTGGCCGAAACGCTACGCCATTTGGGGCCGACTGGTGGCCGCCCAGCCCGATCAGGTCGGTTATGTCATCATCGACGCCAAGTCGCTGAACCTGTTTATGCCCTCGGTGTTCCCGCCGATCAAGGCAGACACGCTGGCGGATCTGGCCGACAAGATGGGCCTCCCGGCTGATGCGCTGGAGCAGACAGTCGCCGAGTTTAACGGAGCCTGCGGCGATCAAAGTGCCTTCCACCCCACCGAGCTTGATGGCGTGGCGACATCCGGCCTCACCCCACCCAAGACCAATTGGGCGCGACCGATCACCGAGCCGCCGTTCTACGGCTATTCGCTGCGCACTGGCGTCACTTTTACCTATCTCGGGCTGAAGGTGGATGAAAACGCGCAATGCTCCATCGACGACTGCCTTGTCAGCAACCTTTGGGCGGCGGGCGAAACCATGGCCGGGTCGATCCTGGGCCAAGGGTATCTCGCCGGTTTCGGCATGACCATCGGCACCGTTTTCGGACGTATCGCAGGCAAGGAGGCCGCAGCCCATGCAAATTGATCTACTCCAAGAGGCACGCCGTCAGGCCGAAATCTGCAACGCCTGCCGTTATTGCGAGGGCTACTGTTCGGTCTTTCCTGCCCTTCAGGCCGAACGCGCCTTTTCTGACGGGGATCTGACGCAACTGGCGAACCTCTGCCACAACTGCCGGGGCTGCTACTACGCGTGCCAATACACCGCCCCGCATGAGTTTGAACTGAACCTGCCCCAAGCCTTGGCCGAGGTGCGCCAAGACAGTTGGGAGGAGTTCGCCTTTCCCCGTGCCGCCGGGAAAGCCTTCCAGAAAAACGGCCTCGCCATCGTGCTCGCCACTGTCTTGGGCTTTGCATTGCTGTTCTGGGCTGCCCGTGCGCTGGCCGCCGCAGGAGGCGAAGGTTTCTATGCGGTGCTGTCTCACAATGCGATGGTGGCGATCTTCCTGCCCGCTTTTCTATTCCCGCTGTTCAGTATCGCCATCGGGCTGCGCCGCTACTGGCAAACCGTGGGTGGCACCCCGGTGCGCCTGTCGCATCTGCGCGGGGCCATCGCCTCTGTCGCGAACATGCGCAACCTCAAGGGCGGCCACGGCGACGGCTGCAACTTTGAAGACGAAGACCGCTTCACCCATGCCCGCCGCTATGCGCATCAGGCAATCATGTATGGCTTTCTGCTGTGCTTTGCCTCGACCAGCGTGGCGACGCTGATGCATTACCTGCTCGATATGCCCGCCCCCTACGGGCTGTTTTCCGCCCCGAAGATCCTCGGGCTTTCCGGCGGTGTTCTGCTGGTGTTGGGCTGTGGTAAGATGGTCTGGCTTAAGCTGCGGTCTGACAAATCGCTCGGTGCGACCAACGCTTTTAGCGGTGAGATTGCCTTTACCGGATTGCTGGGGTTTGTCGGCCTGTCAGGGCTGCTGCTTTATGCGGCAGGCGGCACCGGCTGGATGCCGGGGCTTTTGGTCATACATCTCGGCGCGGTGCTGGCGTTTTTCCTGCTCACGCCTTTCACCAAGATGGCGCATGGGTTCTACCGGATGGCAGCGCTGGTCAGGGATGCACAGCGGCGCGAAAGGGTCTGACTTTAGGCTTTCCAGCAACGCTTCCAGATCACCCCGGCCCCGCCTACAGACGGCGCGACCGGGAGACGATCATTCGCCGAAGTGGATGACTGAACGGATGCTCTTGCCTTCATGCATCAGGTCGAAGGCTTCGTTGATCTCTTCCAGCCCCATGGTGTGAGTGATGAAATCATTCAGCTTGAATTCGCCGTTCATGTAGCGCTCGACATAGTCAGGTAGCTCGGAGCGTCCCTTGACCCCGCCAAAGGCCGACCCCCGCCAGACGCGGCCCGTGACCAACTGGAACGGACGGGTCGAGATTTCTTGCCCTGCCCCTGCGACACCGATGACAACGGATTCC
>Ga0115012_10001680_pt1 | contig 12812 bp, 9 predicted proteins | sample TroAtlMetagenome_FD_88706 | JGI IMG/M metagenome (GOLD analysis project Ga0115012, IMG submission 88706) | Marine eukaryotic phytoplankton communities from Atlantic Ocean - Tropical Atlantic ANT10 Metagenome | ecosystem: Environmental > Aquatic > Marine > Oceanic | place: Tropical Atlantic Ocean...
GGAACAAATTACTTCAACGCCTCGCCCCACGCATTTCAAGCCAATGACCCGACACAATTACATATGTACGGAGCAAACGACTCAGTTAATTGGGCTTCCGGTCCTCTTGAAATATCTGGGTCTGGAGTAATGTTAATTGATTAATAATTTAGAACAATGAGCTTAGAAAAACTCAAAAAAACAAGTTACGAAGTTACGGATAACGGTTTCGTATTCGTCATCACTCAAGAAAATATCGTCGAAGACGGTGCGGTAATTAGTGCTGGTCCAAATCATCGCCGGCCTATTCTACCAGACGCAGATTTAAGCGAGGAAGATGCCAACACAAAAGCAATTTGTGAAGCTGCATTCACTGATGAGGTCAAAGCTGATTACGCACAAAAGAAGGCTGAAGCTGAAGCTCGAGAAGAAGCTGAAAATGCAGTAGTCGAGGAACCAATCGAGGAGCCAGTAGAAGAATCTAACGAGTAGAAAACAATGATCGAAATAAATACAATAGCTACGGCAGAATTAAATGTTTCTAAAGTGGCAGTATCACTAAACTCAGCCCAAGAATTTGGAATGCAATTCAGCGTAGTTGGCTGGGGTAAATTCAAGAACGCAGAAGGAGAAGATGTCTGGGGAACCAACCCACTCGTTTCAACTTTACTGAATGTAACTGGCCCAACTTGGGACGCTTGGGGGTCTGATAAAAGTGACGCTATTTATATTGGCGATTTAGCTCTAGCCCAGCTTGGACTACAGAGAGATCCTGATGCTGTTATCGAAGTTGAAGAAACTCCAGTGGTAGCACCAGCGGAAGAATCTGATGACGCAGAAGAAGCCTCTGATGGTTCTGAGGAAGCAACAGAAGAGGCGGCAGAATAAGCTGCTAGTTTTTCTGGTTTGTTTATTAGATATATTAGTGGGGGGATTTGGGTGAACCTTGATGACTTTAAGGTGCTGGCTAGTGCCACAGTGGGGATAGGAAACTTGATGCTGGAAATAGATCTTATTCTGAAATGCGGAGTGAGCTTGGCCAGTTTGGTTTATATTATTTTGAAGATAAGACAGTTAATAAAAAAAGGATAAAAAGATGTGGAAAAGTAAGACAGTTTGGGCAGCGTTGACTTCCCTTTTGGGGGCAGCGGCGGCAGTGGCAACAGAAGAGGCATCACTAGCTGAGGGACTGCATATCGCAGTAACAGCTATTTTAGCAATCTTCCTTAGACACGGTGTAGCAAAGACACAGGACACAGCAGAGGCAGCCGTTGAAGCAGCTTCTAGCATTACTCCAGCCCCAAAGAAAAAAGCAGCTACAAAGGCTTAAACTATGGGAACCTATTTGACCAAGGGAACAACCTTTACAACTGGTGACTCAGTTACGGCAAGCTCCCTAAATAATTTAGTAGACAATGCCACTGTAACGGCTGGCTCAATAGGTTCAACAGAGTTAGCTACTAACGCTGTAACTGCTGACAAGATCAGCACTGCATCACCTCAACCTGTTACTACAGGAACAATCAGGAACAATGCAGTAGACAATACCAAGCTGGAGGATATGGGGTCCCAGACTGTTAAGGTACGCAGTACCAACAGCACAGGAGATCCTTCCAACTTGGCAATGATAGGGGGAGGAACAAACGGATCTTCCAAGATGCTCGTAGGAACAAGTGACAGTATCAACGCAGTAACAGCAAGCCAGTTCAAACTGGTTAACAGTAGTGATGCAGATGTTACCAACAACACAGCAGCAAAGCTAAGGCTACACACTACATCAGTTTCAGATTGGGATACTGTTGCAGCAGCTACTGACGTACACGATGATAATGACAGGCTACTATTTTATGATGCTGACGGAGTATCTGCTACAGTGGCATCACTTAAACAGATTGCTCCCAAGAAACTTCTGCAAAGTTTACCAGCTACTACAGCAGGCACAGGGGTTGTACAGATAGCTAACGGATCTGATGTAACTGATCCCTTTAATGCTACAACTGTAGAAACAGCTTTCTCACCTACTCAAGCAATCAACTGCCCTATATTTGCAAAGGCTTGGGCAAGTATAAGTAGTTCTTTTGCTTCCACTGCAAGTAGTGGAAGTTTTACACTTGATAACTCTTATAATATCGGAACTGAACAAAGCTCTGGAACGCTGACAAGCTCCACAGCATACAAAATAATTGAATACAAAAGTGGTGATAATTTCACTAATGTAGGAGCATCCTCAAACGCTACAGGTGTACAGTTTACAGCTTCAGGAACAACCCCTACAACTTGGACGAACGGAAGTAGACTTGTTGCTGTTCCAACAGTTGCAAGCCAAGGAATAATTCAGTTTCATTTTTCTGATCCTATGCCTTCAACCAACTACACTGTCCTTGTTAGTAATGCTTTTTGCACTAAATCAGGAGATGAAGGTTGTTGGTCTTATATAGATCCAGCAGCATTAATAAAAACAACAAGTAAATTCCAAGTAACGCTTAGGGAAGTGAGTGACGGATCAGCGTTAACAACTCCAAAAGCTTGTTCAGTATTAGTTTTCGGAACCTAATGACACTTTTACAAATAGCCACATACATCTGCAATCTGGTTGGTAAAACAGACAGTACCAGCGTTACCAGATGCAAGGAGTATGTTAGGCAACATCATCAGTTAATCTATGATTCAGCTCTTTGGCGTGAAAGCCTTGTAGTTGATCGAGTAACAACTGAACCAGACGGAAGGATCATCTACCTTGAATTAACAGACGGAGGAAGTGGTTACACAGCAGCCCCTACTGTTGGATTCACAAGTACAACAGGAAGCTCTGCAGCAGCCACAGCTAAACTGTTTAATGATTCAGTTGGTGAGATTGTTCTTACTAATGCAGGCCAGAACTACGAAGACAATCCTACAGTAACTTTTACAGGTGGATCTGGAGCAGGGGCAGCAGCTACAGCCTACGCTTCAGGATACAGTGATCAGTTGATTTTACCGCAGAACATTTCACAAGTGTTGGCAATAACAGCAGACAATGAAGAACTCATCCCTTCCGAAATCATCACCCAGTTTATGGCAGATCCGTCATCAATTAACGAGAAAGGAACTGCTAATAAGTTTTCTGCTATTTCCTCTGTGGGTATTAATTTTAATCTCGTTAACGGCGATCTTTACTTTGAGGCAGTCGATGCAGCAGATGCTGGGAAGAAGATCGAAGTAGTAGGGAAATTGAAAGGTGATCCTGACAGAATTTATAAGGAAACAATCACCTTGGCAGCAAGTCCTTCAACTAATGTAACTTTTGAAAGTTATTCTGAGATTACATCTTTATCTAAGGAAGAAACTACTGACACTATTATCGTAAAGAACATTACAGGATACGATAAATTCTACTGGAACGCTTGGGAAACCAAGTCTGAGTTTCAGAGAGTCAGATTATACAACAGGCCAGAGTATGATTCTACTGGGCCGATACAGTTGACAATTTTAGGGAAGAAAAAGATTAGGCCACTAACGGCTGACACAGATGCCCCGATGATCAGCGGAATAGATAATGCACTGATCAAGTACGGTACTGCAGATATGCTAAAGAGGCAGAGACAGTACGGAAAAGCACAGTTGGAAACTGGTGAAGGGGATAGACTCCTAGCAGTGGCCAGAGATGCAGAAACAAATCAAACAGCTAAAATTATGAGGATCATCCCAGAGGATCTCTCAGGAGCATATACCCGAAATGATTTTAGTTTCTAAAAATGCCAGTCTATTTCAATGATGCAGTTGACGACACTCTGCTGTACGATCGGCAGGCCAGTTTTATAGGTGGTCAAGTCTCTAATTTCAGGGAGAACCTTTTAAACGAGTCTCAAGCTGAACTGATTAAAGATCTAGCCCCAGAGATTAACGGGGTTCTTAAAACAAGAAGAGGCTTTCACAGGTTTGCAAATCTTCTAGGCAGCACCAGCAACAGCACAAACGTACAAACACTACACTTCTTTGACTCTGACAGCAGAGAAAGAGTGATAGCTGCAGTAAACGGATCTCTCTACGAAATTGAGAGCAACGGAACAGTAACAGCTATAAGTGCAGTGGCTGGATCGATGAGTCCAGCAACTACTCCTGCATATATGTGCCAGATAGCTGATAAAATGTATTGGAGCAGTGATAGTACCAGTAGCAAGATATTTGAATTAAAGTATTCTGGAGGTGCTTGGGTTAAAACTGTGGCAACAGATGCAGCTCCTTTGAATGCTAAATACTTGGTAGCAAACTCAGGAAGAGTTTTTGCATATGACGAAACTAATAATGATATTTATGTTAGCACTATTCTCCCAAATTTAGCTTCTACGAGCACTTTGTTCACTTTAGGGGGAACTACTATAAATCCGTTCAAAGTAGGCACAGGAGCGGAAACTGTGACAGGAATGTACTCTTGGGTAGGAACTAACGTAGTAGTGTTCTGTGAGAACAGTGTTTACTTGGTTGATACCAATCCTTTAACAGCAGCCACAGCTACAGCAGGCAATGCTACAGCTACCTTCACTATTAGGCAGGTTAGCAATAAAAGTGGTTGTGTTAGCCACAGGGCTGCTGCTCAGGTTGGTGAAGATCTCTTCTATTTAAGCAAGGACGGAGTAAGAAGTCTAAAGCGTACAATGGCTGAGGAAATGGTAGCCAGCACTGCAGGAGTGATCAGCTATCCTATTCAAGATTTAATAGATTCAATAAACTGGAGTGCTGCAGTTCAGCAGGCTTCAGCAACTTTCTGGAACGGAATGTTTATGCTATCTGTTCCAATACTTAGCAGCACAGTCAACAACTGCCTCCTGATATACAATGTAAATACCAATAGCTGGGGAGGATACTGGCAAGGGAATGCAGACTATAACGTCAAAGCTATTGATTTTGCAGTGCCAGCCTTCAGTGGTTATGCAGAGAAACTTCTGACACTGGACAAGGTTGGCAATGTAATGGAGCTGAGAGATTACGTCTCTCCAGAGAATGCTGTTTCTACAGATTTTCAAGACAACTTTGACGGAAGCAACTACAGAGATACAGCTTGGCAAGCAGTTACAAGAGGCTTGGCTTTCAATGATCAGCTTAGTCCAAAGAGTGGAGACTTTGTAGAATACGAATTTGATAGAAGTAATGCCAAGGTAGACATTCTCCCAATTCTGGACGGAGATGAAGGGGATAGATTGGTAACAAATTTAGAAACAGGATCAGGCCAGATATTTCTTGGCAGTTCTGGAACTGTTACAATAAATAAAACTGCTGGCTACTCTATAGGAGATTACACCTCTTCGGGTATCATTGTTGATGCCTTACCGATTGCAGTAAGTAACGGGCAGACTTTGTTTTTTGCAAACGGAGGAAGGCTCTCTTTAAGTGCATCAGCAGCAGCTACAGCTACAACAATTTACGGAACACTTTACGATGCTGCACTGGTTGATAATGAAGAGGCAACTGTAGGGACAAGCTCCACTACACTGCCTTTCACTTTACCAGATGCAAAGGTGAGAAGGTTCAGATACAGCCTCACACAGTACGATCCTTTTAGAGAGCTACAGTTTAAGATCCAGCAGAGCACAGGAGACACCACAGGAAATAAATACGTTGCCTTAAGAAGTATTCAAGCAGGGGCATTTATGGACACTATGGAGGCTGATCAATGAGCTACGAGGATAAGGTAGCAGAAGCTGTAAAACTTTGTGCTGGGGGTAATCGGGAAGCACACCTTTACCTAAATATCATCTGCAAGATAGCTAGGTTTATTGATGACTTGTACGATGATAAAGAAAATTGGAAAGGGGTAGATACTTATGACTTAGCCTTCCTTCTCTTGGTAGAGTTGCCAGATAATAGTTTCTTTAATCAGCATAAGCACAACCTCCTTCCTCTGCATTTAGTTTGTTTGAACGCTTGGAAGGATGCCAATAGCTGGGAAGATGCTGGCAAAACTAAACGTACCTACGCTTTAGTGATTAGAGACACTTTAACAGAATTAGGTTTGATGACCGCCTTCCTCACAGGAGGAAAAGATTATCTTGAGAGTATTAGTTTAACAGTGAGAGAACTTTTTATAAAAGAGGAATTTTAAAGATGGGAATGTATTCAGCAGATCCACCGGAGCCACCAGATTACGCAGCAGCGACTACTGAAGGGGTTAAACACGAAGCTGCATTATTAGTATTAAAGAAAAGAATTGAGGCTGCGGCTCGTATGGGCGAGAAGACAACCTACAAAGATCCTATAACAGGAGAAGAGAAGGAAGCAGACTTCACAGGTGTTGGAGACATAGATCAAACTAGGAAAGAATTAGATTTCGCAAAAGAAAGTGCTGACAGCATTGCACAGTCAATGCTTGATATTCGTAAAAAATACGGAACTGAATTTGTTAAGCAATCACTTGAAGAGTTAGAACTATCTGATCCTCAATTCAGAAAAGTTAGAGAGGCTTTAGGAAAAGCAGCTTTGGAAGACGTTGAATCTGGTTATGCACTTGCTCCCGGTATGCGGGAAGAAATCCAACAAGCTGAAAGAGCTGGGCAATATGCTAGAGGTAACGTCTTCGGAGCAGCACCAGCAGCAGCGGAAGCTTTTGGAGTTGGCAATGCAGCTTTCCGTCTAAGGCAACAACGTCTAGCTAATGCAGCCAGTTACTTATCAGGTACAACTCCTGTAGCTCAATTTGGGCAGATTGCAGGAGCACAGCAAGGAGCTGCTCCTTTCCAGCCAATGGGAATCAGGCAAGGCTTAGGACAAGATCCAAATGCTGGAGCTAGATCACTAGGGTTAGCTACAAATACATACAATAATCAGTTTCAGGATTATATGAACCAACAGCAGCAAGGTGCTGATATGTTTGGATCTATTGCAGGGCTAGGTCTGGGAGCTTTCACTGGAGGACTTCTAGGAGGTAAAAAAGGTGCTTTAGGTGTAATAACAGGAAAGGTTTAAAATATTATGTCAATGAGCGGAAAAACATTTTTGGCAGCTTTTCAAGTTGGTTCTAGGCTAGTGCCTGACGAAATAGACAGGAGAATTAGCAGAAAAAAAATCAATCTTGAAAAAGATCTACTTAGAATTAAAAAACAAGTAGAAGGTAAAAAGAAAGAAAGAGAAAAAATAGGAGAAGAAAGTTTCAACACTTTTGAAACAGGATTTAATGCTTTAAATTTAAACAGCACAGATTTTCCTTCCCAATATAAAAACCTTGTTTCTAGCAACGTCACAGGGATGATTATGTCTCCAGTTTCTAAAGCTAAATTTGAGGAAATTGATAAGATGGTGAAAGAAAATGCTATCTATAAATCTTTTGTAGATGCTGAAAACGAAACGGCTGAAGCAATCCAAAACTGGAACAAAAGGAACCCTCTGAAACGCATCACTGATTTAAACAACACTCCTCCAGATATATTAGCTGCAGCAAATGACGCTTATAAAGAAGAGAAAAAGGAAGAAGAAAAAGAAGCTTTAAGAAGTAAGCTTGAAACTGAAGGGGCAGTCAAAACTGAGCTAGAAGATCAAGCTGAATTTAATTTATTTGTTAAAGAAACAGGATCAGACTTCAAGCCAGAAGACTTTAATAAACCTGAAGCTCAGAATGCTATGAGGGTTCACAATCAAATTAAAGAAGTTGAGAAGCTTGTAGCAGAATCAGGAACAGCAGGCATTCCAATACTCAGAAAACTAGCTATCAAGAAAGACGGAACAGGCTACAGCAATCTGGTAGATGTTAAGGCTGCACTTCAAGATGTCATTAATCAGAATAAAAAAAGTGAGAAGCGTTCTGGGAAATCATTATCTCAAGAAGAAGGTAATGCTTTATCCTATTCTGAGAGAATGCGGTTCGATAATCTAATTATGGATCAGGCTGATATTAACGGGGTTAATCCCAGCAAGGAACTGATAGACGGATTTATTGCTGACTACGGTAAGGATAAAGCTTTTAGTATTAGTAACGCATTGCTTGATGAAGGCTTTCAAAGTTTCAAGGTTGCTGCAGATAACTTTATTAGGGCAGTACTTCGTAAAGAGTCAGGTGCTGCGATTGCAGAAACTGAATATATAGGAGCTTTCAAGGACTATATCCCTCTGTTGGGAGATAGCCCTAAAGTTGTACAGCAGAAACGAACCCTCAGACAAGGAATCACTAACACAATGAGGAGGATTTCAGGAATACCTTGGGACGATTCTGAGTTTGTTAATGCTCCGCTTCAGTTTAAGAGCGAAGAGCAGGCTGAGAGGTATTATAATCTAGGCTATATAAATCCGGGAGACACTATTGAAATAGAAAAGCCAAACGGTTTCGAGAGTTTTGTCTACAAACCAAAACCCAAGAAAACACCTTGATCTATGGCAGCGAAAAAAAAGACCTCCACTTTTTTAGATAACCTTGTTCCTGTTACTAAAGAGAAAGAAGAGTTTGAGCTATCACCAGTCCTTGACTCGTTAAAGCAGGCTAGACCAACTCCTTCCACTACATCAGAAAAAAAACCTAAAGCAGATTTCAAGCTTACTCCTGATCTAGTTCCGGTAGGAGAGATTAGATCTTTTTCAGACGATGAGCTTTTCAGAAAAATAGAAAGTGATCTTGAGTACGCCCCTACTGATGCAGAGCTGGATAAGTTTTTAAAATACAAAAAACGAAACCCTAACAGTGCTGTAGATTTTATTAAAGGAGCTTGGGATGCTGGCTGGTCAGTTATTGGAGAACTTGGTGCAGGAGGTAAGGCAATTGCATCAGACCCTATAAAGAGCTTGGACTTTTTCACAGCAGAAGGTTGGGAAAGAAAGGCTGCTAATATATCTGAAGGATTTGCAAGAGCTACTTGGGATCTTGGTGTATTAGGAAGAGAGTTTAATGAAATGTTTGGAAGGCTTAGGGATGACGAGCTAAGGGAAGAGATGCAGGATATGAAGCTGCGACAATCTAATCCTGATTGGAAACCGGACGGATTTATGGGAGGGGAGTCTTATCTTAGCAAAGAGGAAAAGGAAAAGATGAGAACAACTTTTGCAACCAGTTACATCAAAAGCCGCATTAAGGATGATCTGGAGGATATAGCAGACACAACTAACAACTTTCAGGATTCTGAGGATATAATTAAAAAACAATTTAAGAGAAAAGGACTAGCCTATGTTGAGGGAGCAGATAAAAGAGACTACACAACTGCCAACTACATTGACACTATTCTCAGTGATAAAACTAAACAGGATTGGATTAAGGATTTTCCTGATTGGATAAAAGGCAGGGAAAGAGATCGCTGGAGAAAGAGCAGATACCTTCTAAATGTTGCTGAGAGAGCAAGAAGAGGAGATCAAACAATATTAGGGGAGTTCTTTGGAAAAGAGTTTGATGAGAAATTCAGGAAGATAGTAAACCCACAAGTAGCAACTTTAATAAGTTATGCAGGTGGGCCTCCAGAGATAGCAGCAGCAACAGCTACAAGAATCCCAAGGAAAGCTTTAACTGCTGGCAGTTTAGCTACTGATCCTCTTCAAGTTGCCCCAACAGTTTCAGGGAAAATAGCAGAAGGAGCAGGCAAGGCTGCTAAGTACACAGGAGAGAAACTTGAAAAGTTCGGGGAGTACGTTACAGAAACTCCTTCAAGAGCTGCCACTGTTGGGGGATTACTTGGAGCTGCTGCAGCTAGGGATCTTTCATCTATTCCTTACGGAGCTGCTGCTGGAGTAATAGAGCAGAGAGTAGGAGTAATTCCACTAGCAGGAAAAGCACTGCAGAGAACTGGAGAAGCAGCTCAAGCTATAGGTGAAGTAGTTGGCAAACCGGGAGGCACAGAAGGAATTTTAAAAGCAGCCAGCAGAGTAGCCCCAAGTGAAGAGACAGCCAAAAGATTAAATCAGCTTAGTGTCTTGGATCCTGCTATTAATTTAGTTTCAGATTTAAGCAAGGGAGCAGGAGCAGGAGCTTTCACAGGATTAGCTCTTACATTGCCTTCTGAAGATGCTCAGAAAATAGGGGGAGGATTCGGGGGAGGTTTGGCAGGTGGATTTACTGGTGCAGGAGCTACTCGTTTCTTATCGAAAGGGGCATTACTTAAAGCTCAACAGTTAAACGATTGGGAACAGTTCAGGAAGAGGCTTTCACCTAAGCAGATTGAAAGCATTAAAAAGTATGCTCCTGATATTGGGCAAATAGGGCAGGTAATGAACCAGATCAGAATGATCGAGGGAGCTATCACCCCAGAAGGAAGAGGAAACGTAGATTATGATTTTCTTTCTCCTGCAGAATTTGAAAAACGATTTGGAGCAGCTAGAGGAGTTGTAGTATCAGGCAATAGGGTTAAACCTGAGATAATTATTAATACAGGCTGGCAAGGGCCAAATAGTATGTTTCACGAAGCTTGGCACGCTATGAAGAAATTTGCTGGAACCCTTGAAGAGGTAAAGGTTGCAGGAGAAGGAAAACAGGAAGTACCTGTATTGAAGCCTTACCTTGAAAAGGTACAGACTCTTTTATTTGGACAGGAACTAAACGGCAAACAAGTTGTAAAAGGGTTGTTTGATAAAGAAACAATCTTGGGAGACTTTGCTGAACAGTACACCAAAGAAATGACTCCTGAGCAGATTAAAACTTGGGAGCAACAATTTAGCCAAGACCCAGTAACAAAAGAAAAATTTACACCAGAACAAGCAGAACAAAATAAACTGAATTATCTTATGGAAGAGCTGGAGGCTGAAAGCTTCCGGTATCTAATGAGCGGATCAGATCCAAGAGGAATAGCATCAGGTCAAAGAGGTCTTAAACAGTTGTTTATTGATCATATGCTTTTATCTGAGCACAGCAAAACCCTAAGAGGAATGAAGAAGGCACTGTCTTCTGTAGGAATCACTTTTAAAGGATCAGGTCAGCCTTCAGATATATTCTTCCAGAAAGATAAAAAAGGCAGATACAAAGGACTAACAAATAGCCCAGAGCTAAACGCTGCTTTGCGGGATTATGTAAGAGCTTGGGAAGGATTACAGTACAGAACTAGATACATTGATGAAGTTGATCCTTCTGGTTTTCAAATAGGAGGGAAAGGAGTAGCTGGTAGTAAAGTTGTAGAATTTCAATTAAAGAAAGCCGAGAATGATTTTTTAAGAAATCACTTTAGAAGTTCTGATATAATAAAGAAGGACGAAGACGGTGAAGTTTTAAAAATGCCAGACGGCAGTATTAAATTGTTGAACGAAAGACAGATTAGAAAGCTGCAAGAAAATAGAGCAAATTTAATTAAGGAAGCTTTAGAGAATACAGAAGATCCTAACGGAATGATTCCCGAAGTTCACGAAGACGGAGAGGTATCATTTAAAGGAGTTCCTACAGCCAAACAACTGGATGCTATAGATAAGATCCCTAATAATATTCTTACACCTAACCAGAAGCAGATAATCAGGGAAGTCAGCACAATGATGTCAGACGATCCCGGTGCTCCTCTTCAGTTTCTTTATAATGCTGCAATAGGAAAAGGTAAGAGATACAGCAGCAGTTTAAGCAGCAGCCACAGGGTATCTGTTCCTCTTGGATTTCACGCCAGCAAAGCTCAGAACTTTTATTTTACAGCTTTGGATCTTGGAGCTTATCACAACAAGCTGAAAGCTTGGGCTGACGATAGCAAGAAAGCACTCCACAAAGGAGGGCATAAAATAGAGCTGTGGGATAAAGATGTTAAATCTTTTGAAGCAGATCTATTTAAGTATCTGGAAAATCACAAGAACGGTATCAAAGGAGAGACAGGACTAGATCCTGATCCAAAGGTAGCAGAACAGAAGAGAAATGTTTTAAACGACTTCTTCAATATAAACAAAGGAGAAGAAGGAGAAGGCAACTTCAATCCTATTGCTGCAGCCAGAAGAGCAATAGATCCAAAGACAGGCAAGCAGAAGAAGAGAGCTTATCAAAGCTTAGAGAATTTAATTAGATCTTACAGGCTGGACAGAGTTCTGGATGAAGAGTTTGGGAAGTCACTTAGCTACTCACTTGGTAAACGTGTACCAATGAAATCACAGAAAGATTTTTATGAGAAACAGCTAGAGAACTTTATGACTCTGCCAAAAGGAGAAGAGGGTGCATTTAATAAAGCCAAGGAAACTTTTGGTATAACTTGGAATCAACTTGAAGCTGGTTTCATTCTTCCAGACGGGGAGATGTTGGATTTTTCAGGAAGACACGAAGGAGCAGATGAAAGGGATGTAGCTGGTAAGAGGTATTCTGATCACAGAGAGATTTCTCAGACAGGGATAGAGATGACTCAGTTTATTAATTCAGGAGCTGTAAGAATAGATGCTAGGAGCGGGCTTATTGAAATAGGAAAAGAGCCTACCACTTCTCAACTAATCCAGATCAGGAAGATTATTGAGGATAAGAACTCAGAGGTTTACATAGACCTGCAAGATCTTAATAGACGAGATGTGGCTGAACAGGACGCAACAATAGAGCCAGAAGCAGGAACAGATCCAAAGAGAGTAATAGGATTAATAAGGAGGTTCTACGGAGGGGGAGATATATCAAACGCTGTTCGCTTTATGCCAGCCCCTGCAGAAGGATACAAAATAAACAGAACAGATTCCGATATAAAAACTTTTGATAAAAGTGTCAGATCTCAACTGCCTTCTTTTATTGACAGAAATAACAATCCTAAATTTACTGAGAAAGTTGACAGGGAAGGGTATGATAGAAGTTTCCACCTTAATCTTTTAGCTGACAGGGTTTTAAACGAATACTTCAATAATGAACCTGATTTAAGGGTTCATAGTAATGTTGTAAAAGCCCAAGGGGGAGAAAAAGCTGCTCAAGAATATTACAGCACTCAAGCCTTCAAAGATTATCAAGGAATAGGATACAA
>Ga0115012_10001681_pt1 | contig 12808 bp, 12 predicted proteins | sample TroAtlMetagenome_FD_88706 | JGI IMG/M metagenome (GOLD analysis project Ga0115012, IMG submission 88706) | Marine eukaryotic phytoplankton communities from Atlantic Ocean - Tropical Atlantic ANT10 Metagenome | ecosystem: Environmental > Aquatic > Marine > Oceanic | place: Tropical Atlantic...
AAACTTCTTTAATGACAAAATTCATATCTGTTGTTGCAATAACAAGATTACCTTTCCTTTCAGCTACTTGGATCCCCATAATTGCTGCTATAATATGGGGAATTAATGCAGAACTTTTCGAAATGGACTGGACATTTTTTGGATTAATTTTTTTAGGTGGATCATTCTTGCACCTTGCTGCTAATACTTACAATGATTATTTTGACTGGACAAGTGGAACTGACCAATTAAACAATGATTATTTTCTGCAGCTTTCAGGAGGCAGTAGAGCAATAGAACTTGGACTTATAACTGAGAAGAAACTATTCCAATTGGCAACTACCTTTTTGGCCTTATCTGGTATTTTAGGACTCGGAATTATGTATCTGCTTAAAGACAACGGAATAGGTTTACTATACTATGGATTAGCTGGAGCATTCTCAGCCTATTTTTACACAGGTACGCCACTTAGATTGGTTGCAAGGAAAGGAATAGGGGAATTACTCATAGGATTAAATTATGGTCCTTTAATGACCATGGGAACTGTATTCGCTATGACTGGCCTTCATAATTGGGATGCTTTTTATTTTGGCATTCCGTTAGGATTGCTTACTACAGCTATACTTTGGATTAACCAATTCCCAGATAGAAAATCTGATGAAGAGGCCGGAAAACATCACCTTGTGGTAGTACTAGGACTTGAAAGAGCAAGCTGGGGATACCTAATTCTTATGTTGACTGCATTCAGTTCACTCTATGCTCTATTCATGTACAATATAGTTACTGAAGGTGCATTACTCGGTCTCATAGCTACCCCATTCGCATTATATCTATCATATTATGTTATGAATAATTATGATCGTAGGGAATTAGCTCTGTCAAATTGGGGAACAATAGGAATTCACTCTTTTACAGGAATCTTAATGATATTAGGAATACAATACTGGTAATTTATGAAATTAAAAGCTAAAAGTCAAGTAAATGAAGATTTGAACAGCTATTATGAAGTTGTCAAATCTGAATTTGAGGATTTTATTAAAACGGAGATTGCAAAAGAATCAAAAGAAATGGCTCCATTAATTGAGAAAGGTTTACTAGGTGGAAAAATGCTCAGACCCGTACTATGTAGACTTGTGTCTGATTCTTTAGACGGTGATGCTCATCTTGCATTCGAATGTGGAATGGCATTAGAGCTCGTTCATGCTGGGGCATTAATACATGATGATTGGATTGATGGCGACTCTTTCCGTAGAGCTGCTCCTGCACTTTGGGAAGAACTAGGTCCAAGATCGGCTATTCTGATTGCTGATTTGATGGTGGCTACTGGATCATTGCATGGAGCTGTATCAATGGCTACTGGAAAATCTCTTGCAAAATGTATAAGGAACTTATCTGAGGGCGCTATAGCTGATTTTACTGATAAACAAAATTACAATGAATCCGTTTATCTTCATAGAATAAAGAGAAAAACTGGAGCATTATATGGAACTGCTGCAGAATTAGGAGCCTTAGTATCCTCAGATACACATCTGGGCATTCCCCTATACAAATACGGAGAGACTGTTGGAATTATTTACCAAATAACTGATGATTATCTTGATTTATATAATTCAATCGCCACAAAAACTCCTGTTGGAGATTTGGCAATAGGAATACCTACTCTTCCAATCACTAGATTAACTAAACATTCAAAATATCAAGAGGCTGTAGATTCATTTTTGAAAACAGGCAATCCAGAAAAAATAATTAATTCTGTAGATTTAAGTGAGGCTCAAGGAGTCTATGAAGAATTGGTATTACCTTGGGTTCAAGTTGCCCGTAAATCCTTAACTGAAATTCCAGATTCTAGATATAAGACATTATTAGAGGAAGTTCCTGTATCTTTTTCTAATCACTTAATTAGTAGCGATAAAAATTAAAATTCACGCAAATGCCTTCTTGGTGGAGATGTAATTTTAATATCATTTTTTATTATCGTATCCTGATCAAGTTTTTTAGACAATCCTGAGAAAACCAAAAAAGAATTAATTTTTGAATATTCCAAACCTTCCTGCTGGCAAGAATTCTTCATTCGAGATCTAAAAGAATTCTTTTTAGTTAGGTTAATTCCTTTAGGAGTCTCACCCCTCCATAAACTCTCGAAATTCTTGAACTGTTCACTATTTTTATCTATCATGGAAACAATGCAATAGCTGCATCTTCACAGAGTGAATAAAGGTCTTGATAAAATAATGGAAGAACTACAACAAGAGAAATTATAACTAACAAGGAAACATATCTTATTGGATTAGAGAACGCTATTTCTTCCGAGTCTTCAGGATCATAAAGATACATGAATCTTATGACCTTCAAATAATAATATAATGAAAGAGCTGAATTGAGAACACCTGCAACCACTAAAGCAATAATCCAGGTTTCACCACCCACACCAACTTGCAGTACTCCATAAAATAAAAGAAATTTACTAATAAAACCAGCAAGAGGCGGAAGGCCAACCAATGATAATAAACAAATGGTCATTGAGAGTGCTAAAAGCTGAGAACGTTGCGCTAAACCCTTGAAAGAAGTTAAATTATAACCTAAACCTGCTGCACCAACTCCTGCCACAATAATGAATGCTCCTCCTTTCATAAATGCATGAACCATGGTATGAGCTATAGCTCCTGAGACTGCTTCATGTGTAAGTGCTGGGAAAGCAATCAATATGTATCCAGCCTGTGCAATAGAAGAATAGGCAAGCATCCTACCTATATCTTTTTGAGATAAAGCTGCCAAGTTTCCAATGGTCATTGACGCTAAGGCAAGAATACCCATTATCAACCTCCATTCCTCTGAGAATGGCTCTAACGTAAAAATAAAGACCTTGAATAATGCAACAAAACCCATTGCCTTGCTTGCAGCTGCAAGTAAAGCAGTTACTGGCGTTGGTGCTCCCTCATAAACATCAGGTGCCCAGGCATGGAACGGAACAATAGCAATTTTGAAACCAAGACCTGCAATTATAAACAAACTCGAAATAAAGACAAGTTCCGAAAACTCACCATCAATAACGCCGTTCTGAATTCCTGTTAAGAATGCATTTACACCTTCGAAAGTGATAGTACCAGTTAAAGCATACAGAAGAGAAATTCCATATAATGTCAAAGCAGATGAGAATGCACCAATCAAAAGATACTTGGCTCCAGCTTCTGAAGACTTATCATCAGTTTTTCTAAAAGCGACTAATGCATAACTACTAAATGCAGAAATTTCAATACCTACAAATATTGTCAAAAAATCGTTAGCTGAAGCTGTAACCAACATACCCAGAGTACTTGATAATAATAATACATAATATTCAGCTTGATGAGGTTCATCTTCACTAAAATATGAAGAACTAATTACAGAAACTGCCAATGCAGACATCAAGAATATTACCTTGAAAAGCTGTGAAAAATCGTTGATTACAAAATGATCATATATTACAAATGAAGAAGAAGTCTTATCAAATGAAACATCATCTGGATAATACCAGAATAAAATAACAATAAGTAAACTTACAAATAAAGAAATATTAGAACAAATTGAATATGATTTATGATTATTAGTGGCAATATATATTGCAGGTATAGAAAGAATACTAGCTATCAATATCAGTTCTGGCAAGAATAAGACTGTTGAATCCACTATATTACCCCCATAAAATCTAATATGTCATAAGAACCTGTAGAAATAGGATCCATCAAATAATGTGGAAATATTCCAAAGAAAGCAGCTATAGCAATCAAAATAAACATTGGATACATTTCATACCATGGTGCTTCATGGACTTTTGCCATATCTACATTTTCATTTTCTGCACCAAATATGGCTCTTTGCAAAGCCCATAAATGATATCCGGCTGTGAATACCATTCCAAAAATAGGAAGAAGAAGTAAGTACCCATGAGATTCAAAAAATGCTATGAATACTGATAATTCAGAAACAAAAACGGCCATCCCAGGCACACCCAAACTTCCCATAAAAATTACTACGAATAAACCAGTTGTAGTAGGCTGCTTTTGGGCAATACCTCCTAATTTAGGTATTTCACGAGTTCCTAACTGGTGCAATAGAACTCCAGCTACCATAAACATGGCTGGGCTCAAAATTCCGTGAGCAAACATCATGAAAACTGCTCCTGCAAATCCTAGTTCAGTCATTGTAGCCACACCAAGAAGCGCTACACCCATATGTGAAACACTTGAATAGGCTACTAATTTTTTCAGATCAGTCTGAGCTAAACTTAGTACTGCACCATAAAGTATAGAAATTATAGCTAAAGCCACCATTAAAGGAACAAAAAATTCCGCACCAATAGGCAATGGCGGTAAAGCTGCTCTCATGAGACCATATAATCCCATTTTCAACATAACACCTGCAAGCAATATTGAACCTGCTGTAGGTGCTTGAACGTGAGCATCTGGAAGCCAAGTATGCCATGGCACAGAAGGAATCTTAACTGCAAAACCAATAAACAATGCTGCAAACACCCAAATCTGGAATTCTCGTGAGAAACCAGAACTATTATTTGCAATATCAATCATTGAAAAAGAATTAACTCCAGCCTCAAAGTAAAGTGCCATAAATCCAACTAACATTATTACAGAAGCTGTAAAAGTATAAATGAAGAATTTAATCGAAGCGTATCTCCTATTGTCGCCCCCCCATATTGCAATTAAGAAAAACATAGGAATCAATACAACTTCCCAGAAAATATAAAAAACGAAGTAATCAAGCGTAATAAAAACCCCATAAAGTGCAGTTTGCATAACTAATAGCAATGAGAAAAATAATGCTGGCTTTTCTTTCTCATGCCACGAGAAGATTACAGTTAAAGGACCAATAATTCCCGTAAGTAATACTAGTGGACTACTAATTCCATCTACACCTAGAAGTAGAGAGACTCCAAGATTTGGTGCCCATTCATATTCTTCAACAAGTCTAAAGCCACTTCCGCTTCCAGCCTTACTAAAAACAATACAAGAAATAATAAATGTGAAAAGTGTTGTAGATAATGCAATATATTTGTGAGCTTCTGGACTACTTCTAAATGAAAAACACCAAATGGCTCCAATCAAAGGAAAAACTAATAAATATGATAACCAAGGAAAATCTCCCAATTCAAGAGTCATATCTGGTCTGCTCTCAATTACAATTTGACCACGCATTTGCAAACCTGCATGAGGTTCACAAATATAGTACAAAACTCCTTCCTCTTGGGTATAAGTTGAATTAAGAACCCATGTAGCCCCATCAACAGGTTCCCCCGAATAGAATCTTAAGATAACATCTCCATTAGCAACAAAGGCGTTAGATGTGGCTGAGTCTACCTGGGCCACATTATGTGGTTGCCCCGCAGTCCAAACAAAAGTAACATTATCTCCTGGAGAAATTACTAAATTTGCTTCACTAAAAACATAAGGATTATCCTCTGTTCCTACATATATTGTGTGATCTTCTGCTGACGAAAATCCAGAGAATGTTATTAAAGCAAAAATTAGTGCAAAAATATACTTAGAGCTTTTCAAATGGACCACCCCATGAAAGGCATTACTACTCTGGTTAACAGAACTAAGACCCCTAATCCTCCTAGAGTTAATGATGCGTAATGACCTGTGAAACCTGTAGTCAAATTTCTTGCACTATTACTAAAGTACATAGATATCGAAGCCACTTTGTTAACTATGCCATCTATAATATTACGATCGAACCAGTCGCAAATCATGGAAAAAGTATCCCAAGTTCTAGTTCCAAACCAATTAAATAAATCAGACATATACAGCCTATTTGATAGGAAAGTGTGTGATATTTTTAAAATCCAAATATCGTTTACAAACTCTGTAGAAAATGCAGCCTTTCCATCTGAACCTCTTTTATAAAAAATAATTCCGAAGAATATACCAGTCATTCCCACTGTTACTGAAAGATAAGTAAGAGATGAAGACAATATATGATCAATAATCTCCCACTGGACCATACCATGTGATTCATGAGGTTCTCCGTAATATACATGGGAACTAAAACCTCCACCAAAAACTAAACTCAAACCAGAGACTACGGCAAGCGAGGCTAAAATCATCAAAGGCATTGTCATAATCAGAGGAGCCTCATGTGCATGAGAAGCTACTTTTTCTTCTTTAATTACCCAATTACCCGTTTTTGAATGGTCTTTAGAAGATACTACATTAGATACAAATCTAGTAGATGGACCACTAAATGTCATCATCCACATACGCGTCATATAGAAAGCAGTCATTCCAGCAGTCAATAATGCCATAAACCAGAGCGCCCCAAAGATTCCTTCATGAGCTGCATTATGATGTACAGCTTCCAATATTTCATCTTTTGACCAGAAACCTGAAAAGAAAGGAACTCCCGCAATAGACAAAACACCAAGACCCATAGCTGCTGAAGTAATAGGCATGGCTTTACGCAAACCACCCATCTCTCTCATATCTTGTGTATGGACTGCATGGATAACTGCACCAGAGCCTAAGAATAACAATGCCTTAAAGAATGCATGATTCATTAAATGAAGAAGACCTGCCATATAACCCTGGGAAAAACCTGGTTCTTCTCCCAAATGAGCTGAATGCCAGAATGCCCAAGCTCCTGTACCCAAAGCCAAGAACATGTAACCTAATTGAGAAATAGTTGAATAAGCAAGAACTCTCTTAATATCATTCATAACCATTGCCATACTGGCAGCAATCAAAGCAGTTAGTCCTCCAGTAACTGCAATATATATCGCAGTATCTGGGCTGTGAACAATCAAAGGGAAAGCTCTAGCTACTAAGAAGACTCCTGCCTTAACCATCGTTGCAGCGTGAATCAATGCTGAAACTGTGGTAGGCCCTTCCATAGCATCTGGAAGCCAAACATGAAGTGGGAATTGAGCGGACTTACCAACAGAACCTCCAAACAAACAAAGAGTAGCCCACTTAACTTCCTCAAGATTGTCCATCAATATCTGTGGATCTGCAAACAATTCAGAATATCTGAGAGTTCCAAAAGTATTGTAAAGAATAACCAGACCAAGAAGTAAGAAAACATCCCCTACTCTTGTAACCAAAAAGGCCTTCTTTGCTGCTGAAGCTGCTGAAGGTTTTTCATACCAGAAACCTATAAGCAAATACGAACAAACGCCCATCAATTCCCAAAATATAAACATCAAGAGAAATGAATTAGCAACAATTAAACCATACATTGCAGCTATAAATAATGAAATTTCCGCAAAATATCTAACTCTCCTATCTCCTTGATCATCCATATAACTAATAGAAAATAAAACAACTAAATACGAGACTACGCCAACAACTAATAACAACAACCCAGCCAATGAATCAATATATGTTCCAAACTCAAAGGAATAAGTAGAACCGCTAAACCAAACCCTTGAAGATTCAACATAAGAACCATGAGCAGTTCCATTAACAAAGAGATCAAAAGCAATAGCAAGTGAAAAAACTGAAGAAAAACTAACTCCAAAAAGAGCTATTGAACCACCCTTTTCTGTATCTTGCAAACCAAACATCAATATTAATGAGAATGCAATAAGTGGAAATACTGGAATCATCCAAGAGTAATAAATTGCAGATTGAGATGAGGACATCAATAAATATGCCAAAAAAACAAAAGCAAATGTAAAGAACAATCCTATCTTAGTGAGTAATATTTTTGGAATACCTTTACTTTCTCCCATAATTACCACCTAAGCCTGTTGAGCAAATCAAGCTCAATTGTATCCCTTTGTTTAAAGAGACTCAATAATATTGCTAAACCTATTGCAACTTCTGCAGCTGCAATTGTTGTTATGAATAAGGCAACTACTTGCCCAGTAAGATCATGATAGTAAGTGGAAAAAGCTACGAAATTAACATTTGCTGCTGTTAACATAATTTCAACAGACATTAAAACAACAATGGAATTTTTATTTCTAATAACTCCATAAGCTCCTATAAGCAATAAAAGTGATGAAAATAAAATGAAGTGAATTGGATCAATCATCGCTTTCCTCCCTAGCTAAAAAAACACCAGCTTGTAGTGCAATAACCATCATTATTCCTAAAAGAAGAAAAGGAAGTTCCCAATCATTAAATAACATAAATGCCAAGAATTTAGTAGTGCCAATTCTCAAATCATTTTCAGATGAAGATTCTGACCTAAACCCAAAATCATCCTCTGCAAATACAGACCAAGAATATTCAGTACCTTCTACAAAATCAGAATATTCATATGTGGTACCCGTCAAATTAACTGCTTGATGAATTATAGGAACTTCTGTAACTTGACCATCTTTTAATTTATATTCTCGTATTTGAATATTATAAGTAACATTAACTTTATTCCATTCTAATGTAATTTTTGAGGAAGAATCCAATTGATGTTCACTACTTTGCAATAATTCAGATAAATTAGATCCTACAATCCCAGTATAGTAAATGTAAGAAGTATAATTGCCTACTTTCAAACGAGAACTAGTAGTAGACGTCCAATCTGTTAAATTAGCCTCATGGACTATTTCATCCTCCGAATTTTCTACAACTGCTCTATATGTAACTGAAACTGAATTCCAATCAAATATCAAAGAAGCATCATAGTGGTGGTAATTATGTTCTGGAAAATTAACTGATGGGGGACATCCTGTTGGACAAGAATTAGAGACTGGTTCGGATATTTTTAGATTAGACCAGGGAACCATAGCAATTGAAGCAACTACATAGATTGCAAATATTATTACAAATGCATCCCTAAACCAAATTGTTGTTCTACTAGGCACTTTCTCCTCCTTTCAAAGTTCGCTTAGTTAACATAATTCCAAAAATTATGACAACTGAAATAGCTCCTACGTACACCAAGACTTGAATAATTGCTAAAAATTCGGCATCTGCTAAAATAAAAAGACATGCTGTCAAAAGAAAAACTGCAGATAGCCATACTACTGCATGAACTATATCATTACCATTAACCACAGCCCAAGCTGAAGCTAAAATTAAGGAAGCTATAACCCAAAATAAAACAACTATCATCTCCATATTTAGGCCTCCGATTCTGATGCTGGAACTGTAAGACCACTTGAACTTGAATTGGAAATCGGTTCCATATGAAGACAAGAAGCTGGACACACTTTAACACAAGTTGAACATCCTATGCAAATTGTATAATCGAAAAAAGGATTCTCTATATTTCTAACTTTTCCACTCTTTAATTCCTTATTTACAGCACCCTCATCCATAATGATACAATTGGTTGGGCAATTATCTACACATTTACTGCAACCAATACAAGTCTCAGAATTAAGAACAGGAGACTCCATCATGAAATTTGTTAAAGGTAAAGTTGGAGATTCTTCCAGATCTACTTTCATTGAACGTGCAGGATAGATTAGAGCTTCCCGAGTAGTATCTGCTAATTCATAAAAATCGGTCATTGTCATTGCACCAGTTGGACAATAATCTTCACAGAATCCACAAAACATACAATGTCCAAAATTTATGGCAGGCCTTTCAGCCTTACTTTTCTTTTTAGCAACGTGAGAACCATACCACGATTTATCTTTCTCCTCCTCAGAAAGATCTACAGGTTTCATTTTCAAACATTTATTTGGACAAACTTCTCCACAAATACCACAACCAATACATAAATCCCATATTACGGCATTCATTCCTCTATAGGTAGGAGGAGGATCCCTTCTTTCTAAAGGATACATAACTGTTGTTGGCTTACCAAAAGTGGACTTGAAAAATTGTTTAATTGTAACTTTCATAGGATTTACAAAAATATCCATTAATCCTAAATTTTTCCTATCAGAAGCCATCAGAATACCTCCGGCAGATTGATTATTTCGTCAAAATATGGGAATATTTCTACCATAAAAATTACAAGTAAAATATTAATCAAAGAAAGTGGCAATAGTTTTTTCCAACCCAATTCCAAAATCTGATCTGTACGAATTCGTGGAACTGACCATCTAATAAAAATCCAAAAAATTATAATTAGATATACTTTGAGCAAAAACCAGATTTCTGGAGGAATTGGCCATGGGCCTGCCCAACCACCTAAGAATAAAATTGTTGCAACAGCTGCACCTGCAAAACCTCGAATATATTCAGCCATCAAAAAGAACATGAAACGAATTCCACTGTATTCTGTAGTCCATCCTTCAACTAATTCAGCCTCAGCTTCTGGCAGATCGAAAGGAACTCTCTCTACTTCAGCAAGAATACAAATCATAAAAACAATAAAACCAATAAATTGAGGAATAAAATTCCACATTGGTAAACCAAACAACCAAGTTGCTTCTCTTTGTTGTTCTACAATATCTATAGGATTATAGGAACCGGCTAAAAGGAAAACTCCTGCCATACTCAATAGTAAAGGAATTTCATATGACATTAATTGAGCTGCTGAACGCATTCCTCCAATCATTGAATATTTATTATTTGATGCCCATCCAGAGGTCAAGACTCCAATCGGAGCTATGGAAAAAGCAGCCATTATTACCATCAAACCACCTGGAGCTGCAGAAGCTGCAAAACGGTCAGATAATGGAAATAAAACCAATAAGAAGACTGAAGAAGAAATGAAAATAACAGGACCCATTGAGAAAAGAAATTTATCGGCCTTATTAGGTATTATCAACTCTTTCGTTATCGCTTTGAGACCGTCTGCCATGTTCTGAACAATGCCTATTCCACTATAATTTCCCTTAAATCTCCAAGTGGGAGCCTCTCCTGCAAGATCTTCCCCTAACTCTCTAAAAGCTCGAAGTGAAAGCATAGGTCCTCTACGATCTTGTATACGGGCTGCAATCTTTCTTTCAAGGTGTATTACAAGAATTAAATTTGTCATACCCACTGCAAATGCAATGTTAACTGCATAAATCCAAGCCAAAGTAACAATGCCTCCTTCACTAGCAAACCAATCTGCTAAATCACCTGCAGGATAACTAAATGGAGGGAAAATATTCCTCTGAAAACGGAGCATTGGGACAATAAACATATCTGCCGTTAACTCAGCCATTGCTTTACACAAATTGAATAAGGTCATTTGTCAGTCTCCCCTATACAAATATCAATACTTCCCATTATTGCAGGTATATCTGCAAGTTTGTATCCTTTGAGATAATATGGACATGCAGAAATAGTCGTAAACATTGGACTCTTAATTTTCCATCTATAAGGCCTATCTGAACCATCACCTACAAGATACATCAACGCTTCCCCTCTAGAATCCTCAGTCCTACGAAAAGCTTCTCCAGAAGCTCTAACGGGAACTCGTGAAGACATAGTTGGACCTTTTGGCATCTTTTTGAAACATTCACGTATAATTTTGACAGATTCTCTCATTTCATCTATGCGAACCATATATCTACTGAAACAATCACTATACCCTGGTCCTGCCTCCCTAGTACAGATATCCCAATCTATTTCTTCATAAATTTCATAAGTATCGTCTCTTCTAAGATCATGCTTTACACCACAGCCTCTAAGATTAGGTCCAGTGATGCCTAAATTCATAGCTTGACTGCCTGTAAATTTCCCCACATCCTCAGTTCTCATACGGAATATTTTTGAATTTTCAAATAAATCAGCATACTCATCAAGTCTTTGCTCGAACAATGTCAAAATTCTTTCTGTCTTTTCTTGAAAGCCATCTGGCAAATCTCGCTTAACTCCTCCAATTCTAATGTAATTATAGAGTAAACGACTTCCACTAGGCAATTCTAACAAATTTAAGAAAAGTTCTCTGTCTCTCCAAAAATAAAGAGCTCCCGTTATATGTCCTAAATCAGGCATATATGCTCCAGCCCACATCAAATGAGAAGCCAATCTTTGTAGTTCAAGCATTACTGTTCTAATATATTGGGCACGTGTAGGTACTTCTACTTCCATTAACTCTTCAACTGCAACAACATAACTATGAGTCCAGGTTGTAGAACTTGCATAGCAAAGTCTGTCTGTTAAAGTGGTATTCATGAAATATTTTCTTCTTTCCCCCATTTTTTCTACAGATCTATGAAGGTAGCCTAATTCAGGATCTGCATCAACAATAGTTTCACCATCTACCTTAACCTTTAGAGTCCACAAACCATGTGTCATAGGGTGCTGAGGACCCATGCTGATCCACATTTCTGCCATTACCACTCCTCCTCGTGTATTTCATACACGTAATCTTTTCTTAGAGGATGTCCAGCAAAGCCTTCTGGCAATAAAACTCTTCGAAGATCTGGATGACCGATAAAATAAATCCCCATCAAATCAAAAGCCTCACGTTCATGCCAATTAGCTCCAAACCATAAATCCGAAACTGAATCAATTGAAGGCGAATCTCTCGTTAAATGAATGTGAACTTCCACCATGGCTGCCATTTTTGTATTGCCTACTGATAATTCTCCACTAAGGCAAGACAAATGGTAAACCAATTCAAAATCCGGTTGATTGTCAATAGCCGTTATTAATGAACAATGCTCAAAATAATATTCCTCTTTTAGTTTTTTAAAGAATTCTTTTGAAATTGATTTATCTAAATCAAACTTAATCACATTTTCACGAAGTGTAGAAATATTGGTAACTCCTTCATTTGCTTTTAACAGTTTTTGCAAGTCCTTAAAATTCATAAATTATCGCCTTAAGAACATCCCGGGTTCCTTTTCACGTATTTTCTTTTGTAATGTCAAAAAACCATGCATTAAAGCTTCAGGCCTTACTGGACAGCCTGGAATGTAAACATCCACTGGCATAAATGTGTCAGCTCCAGCAACAACTGAGTATGAATCCCAGTAAGGGCCTCCAGATATAGCACATTC
>Ga0115012_10001682_pt1 | contig 12808 bp, 11 predicted proteins | sample TroAtlMetagenome_FD_88706 | JGI IMG/M metagenome (GOLD analysis project Ga0115012, IMG submission 88706) | Marine eukaryotic phytoplankton communities from Atlantic Ocean - Tropical Atlantic ANT10 Metagenome | ecosystem: Environmental > Aquatic > Marine > Oceanic | place: Tropical Atlantic...
AATTCTGAACTACATATCTTTGGTGGGCCCACAGAAATAGCAACTAGCTTAAAAAAAGACTTTAAACATGAAAATATATTTATTCATGGTCATACGACTAGGTCAAAATTATCCAAAGTGTTAAGTGAAGCCCATATTGGAATTTTATCAAATATAGAAAGCACTCATGCCCAAAGACATACATCACCTGTAAAATATTATGAATATCTAGGGTCAGGAATGAATGTAGTGGCAACAAATTCATTAGCTCACAAGGAACTTCCAATACAAAACTCTATATTTTATTTTGACTTAGATGAAAAAATAAGTTTTACAAAAGCCCTTAATGATGCAATTGAAAATATTGATAATAATAAATCCCATGATGTTCATCAGCTAACTCTTAAATATCGTATGAATAAAGTTATTAATTTTATAAAAGCGCGCCCGGAAGGACTCGAACCCTCAACCCCCTGATCCGAAGTCAGGTGCTCTATCCAATTGAGCTACGGACGCAAAATTCAATTAATTTTTTCATTCTATGACTTAATGAATAATTGATAATATTTTTTTTAGACTTTTCTATAAGTGAATTTCTTAAATCACTATTTGTTATTAATTGAACAACTTTATCTCGAAAGTCATCAAAGTCACCGGCTTTGAAGTACATAATACCAAGCTCGGTTTCACTAAGTTCTAAGTTACTTTTAATATCAGAAGAGAGGATGACTGTATTAGCTGCAGCATATTCAAAGATTTTTAATGGTGAAGCATAGTTAGACATATGGTATTCATTTGGATAGGGGACAATTCCAATATCTAGCTCTTGCATATGTCTAGGAATTTGTTTTTTTGGTATTTTATATTTGTGAATAAACTCAATGCTTGAATTACTAAATTCTTTAACTATTTCATCTACTTTTTCTTCAGGGCCACCTATAAGAGTTAATTTTAAATTATATTCTTCTGCAATATTTTTAAGCACCATAAATGCATTTTTAACACCCTTATCTTTCCCATAAGTCTCCAACATGCCAATATATCCAATATTTAGTTTGTTATCTTCTATGGAGTTATTCTGAGTTACATAATCATTTAAATTTACACCATTTGTTAAATAGATTGTATTTTTCTGGTTCAAATTAGAAAGCTCATTGTAAGAAGTTTTAGATGTTCCAACAAAAAAGACGTTTTTAAACTCAGAAAGTTTTTTAATAACATATTTTTGTATAAATTTACCCGCCCCGTGCTTTTCGTAGATAATTGTTTTCCCACTTGAAGCATGTTTAATTAGAATATTTGGATTAGTAGACCAGAGTGTGTCAATATTTTTTATTTTACTAGTTAATTTACTAGACCAATAATAAGCCCCTATAGTCCATAAAGTTTTTTGCAGAACACTAGGGAGAAGTCGATAAATGATATGTTTTGTAAAATCATAATTTTGAACTTTAATAAATCGAATCTTTTTATTTTGGTAATAGGTTTCAGGATTCTCATTTATAGTTTTCTTGTTAGATGTTTGTGAATAGAAAATATGTACATTTAAGCCATTTTGCAAAAAGCCATTTGCAGTATCAATTAAGTGTGAACCGTAAGCTTTTTCGGTAGGAAATCTTCCGTAAACTATTAGTCCTATATTTTTCATCTCAATATCCACTTTAATTAATTGAATTAATTTAATAACTTATTTATTACTTAATTACAATGTTTATATAGTGAAAGCATTAATAACAGGTATTACAGGACAAGATGGAGCATATCTAACTGAATTATTGTTAAATAAAGGGTATGAGGTTCATGGTACAGTTAGAAGGTCATCATCAATCAATACCGAACGAATAGATGGATTAATTTCAAAATATTCTGAATCAAATCAGTTAAACCTTCATTACTCAGATCTTTTAGATTCATCTTCTATTACAAATTTATTAAATAATATTCTTCCTGATGAAGTATATAATCTAGCTGCTCAGTCACATGTTTCCGTATCCTTTACAAATCCAATTTTTACCACGCAAATTGGAACTTTAGGATCTATTTCAATTCTTGAGGCAATTAGACACCTGGATAAAGACGTTAAGTTTTACCAAGCGTCATCTTCTGAAATGTTTGGTGGAGCCTCTAAAGAACTATTAAATGAGAGTTCTCTATTTGATGCAAAAAGCCCCTATGGAGCATCAAAAGTCTTTGCTCACGAAATGACAAAAATATATAGAGAGTCATATGACTTGTTTGGAGTAAATGGAATTTTATTTAATCACGAATCACCATTGAGGGGTGAAACATTCGTTACAAAAAAGATAAGTAAAGCTGTAGGAAGAATATCAGTAGGAATTCAGGAAAGATTAACTTTAGGAAACCTAGATGCAAGTAGAGATTGGGGATACGCAAAAGATTATGTTGAAGGTATGTGGAAAATGATGCAGCATACAACTGCAGAGGATTGGGTTCTAGCAACAGGAGTAACAAAAACAGTTAAAGAATTTGCTGAAGCGGCTTTTAATACAGTTGGTTTAAGTTGGGAAGAATATATAGATGTTTCTGAAAAATATTTTAGACCAAATGAAGTAGATTATTTAATAGGAGATGCAACAAAAGCAAGACAATCACTCGGATGGAAACCTACTGTTGATTTTGAAGAACTTGTAAAGATTATGGTTGAGCATGACATTATTGAAGCAAAAAAAGACTTAGCTTTATTAAAGGATAATTTAATATTTCCAACCTGGGAACACCCAAAAGAACTGTAACTTATGAGAGTATTAGTAGTTGGTTCAGGAGGCTTTCTTGGAGGCTGGGTAAAAAAATTACTACTTGAAGATAATGAACACGAACTAATTGAAATTCGAGGAAAAAATGATTTAAACATTACAAACATAGAGAGCCTTAATAAATTTTTTCTTAAGCACAAACCCCAAGCAGTTATAAATTGTGCTGCTTTTGTTGGAGGTATTTCCTACGGGTATAAATTTCCGGCAAAGATGCTCTATGAAAATTCAAAAATGGCATTAAACCTTTATCAAGTTTCTAATGAAAATAAAGTGACAATCTTAGTAAACCCAATTTCTAACTGTGCTTATCCTGGACATTTAGATACGTACAAAGAAGATAATTTCTATGATGGGCCTCCTCATGATTCAGTTTATAACTATGGAATGTCAAAAAGAATGTGCGTAGATTTAGGTAGTAGCTTTTTCAAAGAGTATAATTTTTCTTCTGCAAATATAATATTGTCAAATATGTATGGACCTGAAGACCATTTTGATATAGAGAGGTCACATGCTCTTGGCGCATTGGTTAAAAAAATATCTGAAGCAAAAATAAATAATGATGACAGTGTTGAAATTTGGGGCACAGGAAAACCAATAAGAGAATGGCTATATGTTCAAGATGGTGCATATGCTTTGCTTAAATCTTTAGATCTAAAGAGTGGCCACCATTTTTTTAATGTTGGAGTAAAAAAAGGAATATCAATTATTGATTTAGCAAATATCATTAAGAACCAAGTTGGCTGGGAAGGAGAGTTTTCATTTAACTTAGAAAAACCAGATGGAGTTTTAGAAAAAAAAGTAGATGGTACAAAGGGTTCTAAACTTTTAAAATGGGAACCAGAGTTTGAATTAGAATATGGAATAGAAAAAACTATAAATTGGTATAAAGATACATATGGAAGATAAAAATATAAAACACATCACCTTAAATGGCGAAATATATGCTTCAATTTTTGACATTAGAAATATACCTGAAGGTCTAGATTTTTTGACTGATGATCAATCTTTTATTCAAGTAGGTACTTGGAATTACAAAAAAGATAAGATTTTAGATGCACATTTCCATAATTATTTTGAGAGAAGCTCATATAGAACACAAGAAGTCGTTTATGTTTTACAAGGTAAGATTAAATGTAATTTATATGAAGAGGATACAACATATATTGACTCTGCAATTGTTGAATCAGGAATGATGATTGTTCAATATCAAGGAGTTCATGAATATGAAATGATAGAAGATTCAAAGGTTTTAGAAGTTAAAAATGGTCCCTATCATGGACCAGAAAAAGATAGAACACGAGTAAATGTCAAAAAAAATTAATCAAGTAGAACCAAATATTTCTCTACAAGATGCTCAGAAGGTTAATGATTATATGTCAAGTGGTGCTTGGATAACTGAACATGCACTCACTAAAGAATTAGAAGAGAAGATAGCAGATTTTGTCGGTCGAAAATATGCAGTAGCAGTACCTAATGGTACTATTGCGATCTACTTATCACTTCTTGCTGCAGGATTAACTGAAGGTAAGAGAGTTGCGGTACCTAATATAACTATGATTGCAACAATTAATGCCATACTTTGGGCAGGAGCCGAGCCAGTAATAATAGATCTGAATGAACGCTTATGTATGTCTCTCAAATCTTTACAAACAGTGGACAAGTTAGATGGGGTCATATACGTACCATTAAACGGAAGAACAGAAGATGGTATTGCAATAGAAAATTATTGTAATGAAAAAAATATTATCTTAATCGAAGACTCTGCCCACGCTCTTGGATCAAAGTATCAAGATAAAATGTGTGGTTCACTTGGAAGTTTGAGTGTATTTTCCTTCACACCCCATAAAATAATCACAATGGGCCAAGGAGGATTGGTATTAACTGACGACGATAATTTTTACGAATATCTTATTAGTTTAAAAACATTCAATAGATCAAAAGACAAAAGTGACTGGCATGAAGGATTTGGACTTAATTTTAAAATAACGGATTTACAATCTGCGTTAGGTCTTTCACAATTTGAAAAAATTAATGAATTTATAAATATGAAAAAAGAAATGTTTCAAATATATAAAAATGAAATTATAAATTATCAATTTATTGATTTTTTTAACTACGAAACCCCTTGGTTCATTGATTTAATTTGTGAATCAGTAATTGATAGAGATATTCTGAAGACCGGTCTTGAAGTCGAAGCAGAGATTTTAACTAGAGAATCATATCCTGCATTAAGTAAACAAAATTTTTTAAAGAGTGTCGATAAAACTAATTTAGAATTCTCGGAAAGTATTGCTGAAAAAATTCTTTGGTTGCCGTCTTCCACTAATTTAACAAAAGACCAGCTAGAAGAAGTCTCAAAGAAAATCGAATTTATTTATATAAATAAAGGAAAATAGATAATGAAAATACTAGACACTGAATTAATAGATGTTTCATTAATTATTGCGACATATAACGAAGAAGAATCACTTGGTTTTGTTCTCGATGAAATAAAAGATTTTAATATTGGCGAAATTATCATTATTGACAAAAACTCAACAGATAGAACAAAAAATATAGCGGAGAATTACGATGTAAAATTTATTACTCAGTCACAAGAAGGGTGGGGAGGTGCTGTTAAAGAAGCCATTGGGCTATCCTCCAAAGAATATATTACATATATGGATGGAGATGGTTCATACAATCCAAAAGCTTTACATGAAATGAAAAGCCTTATGGAAAACTTAGATGCAGTTTTTTGTTCAAGATATAAAGGTGGCGCAAAAAGCCCGGACGACACCTTCATTAGGGCTCTGGGAAATAAGTTTTTCACTAGTTTAGTTAGATTAAGATTTGGGTGTAACATTACAGACTCATTATTTTTTTATCCTATGTTTAAAAGAGATATATTAAAAATCATAGAACTTCAATCAAATGACTTCACCCTTTGTTTAGAACTTCCTGTCCAGGTACATCAGAAAAAATTAAGATACACTGAAATTCTCAGTGAGGAAAGAGAAAGATATGCTGGCAAAACCAAAGTCAATGCTTTGATAGATGGTTTAAAAATCCTTAGAGGCATTTTTTCATTGAAAAGATAGTATGAAATTACATTTGGGTTGTGGAGAAAGATACTTAGAGGGTTTTACTCATATTGATTTAGCTCAATATGATCATATAGATTACGAAATGCCGGTAGACAATTTAGAAATTTTTTCTAACAATTCAATTGAAGAGATATATGCATCACATGTTATAGAGTATTTTGATAGAGAAGAAATTAAATCAGTATTAAATGAATGGAACAGAGTTCTCAAAGAAAATGGGATTTTACGTCTAGCTGTTCCTAACTTTCCAGAACTCATAAAAGTATATGAAACTTCTGATGACTTGAGCAAGATACTTGGTCCGCTATATGGAAAATGGAAAATCGATAAAAAAAGTATTTATCATAAAACAGTTTACGATGAAAAAAGTTTAACAATTGTTTTAGAACAAGCAGGATTTAGAAACGTAAGAAAGTGGGATTGGAAAACAGTATTCAACAATGAAGACTATGACGATCATTCACAGGCATATTTTCCCCATATGGATAAGGAACACGGAATACATGTAAGTCTAAATTTGGAATGTAATAAATGAATCTTGAGAAGAGCAAGAAGCATTTCTATCTTTGTTCTTTAATTCAAACATTTATATTTATACCCTTTCTAATTCAGGGATACATAGGTTCTGACTGGGATTCCTATGCTTTAATAGGAACAGTCAATAATTATGTTCAGGACTCTATTTATTTGCCTTCAAGGCCACCGGGATTTCCCATATATGAAATTTTCTTAAGTCTTTTATTTAAAATATCAAGTATTTTTAATCTTCAATTTGAAAAGGTTTTCTTAATATTTCAATTTCTCATTCTTATATCTAATAATTTCTTAATTTTTAAATTTTTTGAGAAAAAAAATGATTCAAAATATATCTTTTACTATTTAATTGCACTTTCACCCGTATACCTAATCAGTGGTTTTTCAATAATAGACTACCAAGCAGGCCTTTTTTTTGGTTTATTAGCAATTTATCTATCTATTTACTCTTCCAATTACATTCTGATGGTGCCTTTTTTATTGTCTATCTCAATGGGTATACGCTTATCAAATCTTATTTTTTCAATTGCAGTTTTTGCATTATTCATTTATTTACAAAAATCAAAAAAAGAAATAGCAAATCTTATAGTTTTAACATCTTTATTTACTTTCATTATTTACGGGATTGCTTACCTTAGCCTTTGGAGTACATCACTTTCATTAAGTATGGAAGCGCCCTCAGATATGTTTTGTATTTTTAACCTAACAAATACAGACCACTCAACAATTTACAGATTGGGTCGGTTTTTTCTAAAACAGATAGATTTTTTTGGAATTATAGGTTTTGTAGTTATGCTATTTTTAATTTTTAATATATTTAGAAATATTAATTTACAAAAAAATATCCATTTCGTAATTTTATTTTTTCTATTTGAATTAAGTTTTCTAAGGCTACCAACAGAAGAAGGACACCTGTTACCAGCATTCGTTGCCTTAGTTTTTTTAGTTAAGGAAGTTGAAATTAAAAATAGTCTGATAGTAATAATATTAATCTCGTCTTTGGTCAGCAATTTTTTATATTTAAATACATACGATGTTGACAGTCCAGATTCGGCATCAGAAGCTTACTTGAACATCTCATTAAAAGAAGGGTTGCTAATCCAAGACTTTAATGAAAGAGAAGTAAAAGGTTTAGATAGAGATTTTCATTATAAAAATGGCTATCAATCCATTAAAGATGTTTGGAAGAATGGTTGTCCAAACTAGTATTTTTTGATAATTTCGTAGCCACAAATATACACAATATGCAGATAAAAGTATCAACAAGTGCGGGATAAATATTTAATTGGTTCAAAGATGTAGAAAAATCATTTATCTCAGCAGAGTAATAATTTCCAACTCTGAATACAATTAATGAAAAATATGTACTTATTAGAACTCCAATATTTTTGCTGTACAGATATAAAGGAATTAAAACATAAAGTAAGTAATTCGCCTGAAAACCAGGAGTAAAGCCAACTATACAAAGAAGATATATCAGAAAACTATTAGTAGTGGTCTGCTTTCTATTGTAATAACCTATTATTAACATCACTAAATAAAAAAATAAAGACCCCCATATTTCATAAGAATCTATATTAAAGAATTTTAATAGGCTCAATAATGGATATTGATTGGACGCTCTGTAGTTAATGACATCATTAAATATTCCATAGATACCTATATCGTTTAAAGAATGGCTAGAGGGAATATCTTTATTTGAAAAACTAAATATATATGGAATAAATGAAGCCGCGAATATGGTATAGCTAGAAAGATAAACAATATTCTTTTTGAAGTTTTTGAATATGAGCCATATAGGAAAGAATATAAAAAGATGTTTGGTAATCATTGATAAGCACAGGAATAGTAAAGCAAAACTTGTTCTGTCTTTTTTATGAAAATATATGAACAGGAGTATAAAAGCAATCATAATGGAATCTTCTCTGAGCCAAAATGAGGAGATTAAGATTGAATATGGATTAACTATCCAAAAAGAAGCCACCCTAGAGTTGAATAGTTCGTTAAGTAAATAAAGAATAATCAAGTCGAATAAGAAAATAAAAAATAATAAAAGTAATTTAAAGTTAAATCCAATTTGGATAGTTATTGATTCAAGCGAAACTGGATATGAGTTTGGAAAAGCAAATAAAGTTGTATCAATAATTTGTGACTGTGTAAATTCACTTATTTTCCAAAAAATCGATAGTGCTTCTGAAAATAGTGGTCCGTAGTTATATTGTCTCATTACTCCATAGTGTGAAAAATATTCTTGTTTGATATAACCTATTTTTGCCCAAGAATAGAAATCTAAACCATTGCCTATAAAAAATAAGGAAATTCTTACTATTAGAGATATTGCTATTTGTACCTTAAACTTTTCAAAGATATGTTTTATTGATTTCAATTAATTACCGGTGTTAAAAATTGTTGATATTAAATTCTTAAGCGATATAAAATTTTTTATCGATTGAGAAACCCTATATCCATTATCAGTTTTTTCAATATATCCAGTGTAAAGTTGTTCTTCAATTCTTTTGTTAGTAAATTCCTCAGTGCTTGTTACCTTTATTATTTCATTTCTAATATCATCTTTAGTTAATTCAGAATTTGTAATTTCATTATTAAGATTCGTAAGTAATTGAACTGAAACTGATCTTTCGTAACTTACGGGAAATAAAACAAAAAAACCGAAATTCATTGAAAATACAGTAATTATCAAAATTAAAATATTTCTAATTTTATCTCTGAAAATTAAATAGTTAACAATAGAAGCAATAATTAAAAGATATATCCCATCAAAAAAATAAACACTTGTAAATCTGATTGCATCAAAATGCAATAAAAAGATAAAAGTAACTGTCAATGACAAAAATACTTTAAAAAGGTCTTTCATTGTATTTCCTTTATACGCTTTCTTAACCAATCCCTATTGTAAATATTATTTAACGATAAGAAACACAGACCAATAATTATATGCCTTGGATAAAAAAGCTCAGGGTCATAAATAATAAAAGGCACAAGGTTTAGAATTCCAAATAAGAAAAATTGATTATTTAAAAGGCTTTGTTTTTTATAAATTGAAATTAAAAAGTTAAAGACTGACAGAGCAATAACACTAAAGCCAATATAGATGATTGTAGAACCAAGTGTCATCAGAATCTTATCATTAAAAGGATTAATTATTAAATAATTTAAGTTTTTAATAAAATTAAAGTCTAAATTCCGACCATAATTCCACCCTGACGTTAAAACTACAAATTCATTTCCAAAATAAAGATTGTGTAAAAGAGGTAGAGCTAGTAACCCTCCAAAGCTTAAATAATTTCTTGGTTTTAACTTCTTCTTATTAAATAACAAAACTGCTATTGCATACAATCCAGTTTCTGGTCTTATTAGCACACCTACGCCCATCAAGACAATACCAGAAAAAAGTTTATCACTATTGATTAAATATACTGAAACTAAAAATAGGACTAAAGAGCTTGTTTCAGACATACCATATAAAAATATGTTTCTTACATTATCTGAAATAAGAAAAAGGACAAATAAAAATGTAATAGGATTGTGTTTGTCAGCATTTAAATATATAAAATTTATACATAAAGATAAAATTGCTATCCATGCAATATTCCAAAAGTCACCAAATATTATGTGTAACACAAATAAGAAGTATCTATATCCTGGAGAATATAAAAATACACTTGCACCACCTCTAAGACCATCACCCTCAAGTATTAATCTGGCCTGATTTTCATAAGTTAAGCTATCAGATCCACCAGGCTTAACAATCAAATCGAAATCATTCCATGGATAGTCAATAACTATAAAACTTAAAAGAATAAAAATATGCAGAAAGTTGAAAGATGCTAATTTTGAATTATTAAAAAATAGGAAAATAATCAACAAACACAAATAAGCGTATAGCTTTATCAATCTATTCTGGGATAAATCAAAACTATAAATTAGAGAAAATACAACTGATAAGGACAGCAAAAGCAAATAATTTTTATTTATATTAATTAACAAGTTCCTTAAATTAAGAAGCAAGAAACCACCAATCACAAGAAGAGAGTACAGTTCACTGTTACTTTCAGAACTGCCTTTTTCTATAATATTTAGCTTTGCAAACTTTTCATAGGGGTAACCACTTTTTAATGTAGGTATTTGTTTAATTTTCCATTTTGTATATGAATACTTAACTGTGACATGTGTCGCGCCTTCAGGAATATCAATTATTACAGTATTTTCATTCCAGTAGCGAGTTGGAATACTAAAACCACTTGTTCCATCACTAAATTTTACGGTTATTTCACCTATGTAATTAATTTCTAATTGAGTAGTGTCTGCTTCAAGCTCTTTAAAAAGATTCATTTTAAAAGGAAGCCAATCACGTCTAAGTTCATAAATATTAAATTTTGAGTGATTCAAAAACCCTAATGGAAAATTTGCAGAATTAGCACCCAGCCATTCGTAGTTTGGATCAAGCGTTTCATAAGAAACAACTGCAACTTTGTCAGTGAAAATTGAATTTAAATTATTAAAACTTTTTGTGCATGTAGAGTCAATATATTCATAATTAAAACTTGACTGAATAGGTGTTGACCTATCATCAACACAAACTGACCAAAGGTTAGGAGGATTAAAAACAAAAATAACTTTAAAAATAAATATAATCAAAAAAAATATTGAGGAAATTTTCAAATAATTATCTTTAGCTTTGTAAATACTTAAGGTAATTAAAACCAATATCATAAATGATAATTTTGAATTGTATGGTAATCCCGAGAAGTAGCCAGCCCCTTTGACGGGAAAAATAAAAATGACAATAAATACGAATTTAGAAATCAAATTTATATTTTTCTTTATTAAACTCATCTAATTAAAGCTATCCTTTACGTTGAAGCATTTCTGATATAAATTTATAGTAATGCGAAAATTAATATTTTTTAATCAAGGAATTAAATGTTAAAGCAAAAGCTCAAAATATTTTCAATTATCTCTTTTTTCTTTACATTAATTTTCACCTTTAGTATCGGAGAGATATTCTATAACTCTATAGACGGAACTGATTTCTACAGATATTTTAGATATATTGAGTACTTCAACGGCACTATCGAAACTCCATCTCGTGAGCAAGGTCTGTTTTATTTTTGGTTCATTTCATTATTTATTGATTTTTATGATCAATTTTTCGTAGCTGACAAGTGGGAATACATTTACAGCTCAGCAATCCAGCTTGGAAATTTTGTACTTTATTTAATTGGGTTATTAGGTTTATTTCTTTTTATGAGAATTAAAAAAATTGATACAACTGAAATATTTTTGGCTTTAACTTTTTTAAATATTTTTCCACCTGTGTTTGGCGGTAGATTGATAATGAAACCAGAAATGCTCGCATTTGCTTTATTCCCTTGGATTTTATTAGGTATTGATAACTATTTTAAAAATAAAAATATAGTTAACTTACTCGCCATCTCTCCCTTATTAGCAGTAGTAGCTACAAGTAAAGGAACGGTTTTTGTTTTAACAACATCTGCTGTTTTCTTTATCTATTTTAAGAAAATTTTTAAAGCAAAATATTTGGATTTAGGCATAGCTTTTCTTGTTTTCTTAATAATGTCCTATTTGCTTTACCAAGAAAATCTGAGAGTAAATAATGTTAGTATGTTGTCTCACCCCGAGCTTGAATCATATTTATTTCGTGCCCCTTTTTCATTTCTATACACCATAAGCTTGCCTGACCTCTTTTTTAATCCTTACAGAAATATTCATTCAGGTTCTTTGCTTGGGATAACATTTATAGATTTATTTGGAGATTACTTCAATCGATACTGGGATCATGAAAGAAGTTTTTTTATTTCTAATAGAAAACAAGTTATAACTTTTTTGGATTATCCAAGAAGAAATATTTCAGTAGTTTTATCAATAATCTTTTTTATTTTTACATTTCTAAAGCAGAAATCTTTTAAATTCTCATCTTTTACAAAAGTTTATTTGGTAGGAATATTTATTTTGTTGTTAACATCACTTGGATTATTTGGGCTTCACTTCAACCCAAACAAAGGAGATACAGTAAAAACTCACTATTACTTTTTTCTGTTAGCATTTTCGTTTGTATTTTTAATAATAAACTTTCTAAGAAGTTCAAATATTAAAACGCAGGTAACAATTATACTTCTATCAATTATAGCATTTACATATGTAGTCGGTTTTCCTAAAAATTATGATGAAAATTTAAATTTTGAACTTTCTGAAAAAGTTTCAACCACACTAAGTTGTCGCTACACAGCAGGTTATTTTGAAAGCATTACCGATTTTGATATCGAATGTTTGACAAAGGAGATTGCGACTTGTGGAATTTATGAAAATTTTAACGAGCCTATTGAACATCAAGATGGATATTTAATATTTCAGCCTGATGATTTATTTCAAAACATAAACTTACAGGACTCC
>Ga0115012_10001683_pt1 | contig 12793 bp, 12 predicted proteins | sample TroAtlMetagenome_FD_88706 | JGI IMG/M metagenome (GOLD analysis project Ga0115012, IMG submission 88706) | Marine eukaryotic phytoplankton communities from Atlantic Ocean - Tropical Atlantic ANT10 Metagenome | ecosystem: Environmental > Aquatic > Marine > Oceanic | place: Tropical Atlantic...
ATACAGTACGACCTCTCCGGTACGGTCATAAATTTTTGTAGATTGGAGAACGCGCCTTTCTTCAAAGGCTGATAAATCAGGAATTTCTAAGGTTGATATCCAGAGTAATAAGACTGAAAAAATAATAATAAAAGCCGCAAATCCAAAGATAAGAATATCAATGATAATTTCCTTCCAATTCTTCTTAAACCAATTGTGAATCTTCATATGTTAGTTGTGTATAAACCAATATTAGCACGGCTTTTGTTCGATAAATGTACTACGATTTTGTCTTCTGGTTATTTCAAGAGGAAGAGAAATAGGTGTGCCTGGATAGTCCGGAGGAAGGGAGAAAACTGTAGTGAGAGAAGAGTAGCATAGAGTATTGTATTGACCCAAGCAAAATTGTGTTTGCTAATTAAAAAACACTCCAGGGGAGTGTTTTTTAAAAGAGGGTAGGGAGGAGACTAGAGTTCGTCTACATCGTCAAAACTATCGTAATCGACGTCTTCAGCATCATCTTCCAATTCAGCATCGTCTTCTTCTTCCTCATCTTTTTCTTCTTCCTCATCTTTTTCTTCATCTTCATCCTCGTCCTCATCTTCATTGATGTGACCAAAGCCTTCAGTACTATCGCCATCGTCTTCATCATCAGAAGCGTCGGTATCAGTTACTTCATCAAGTAAGTCATCATCAAGTGACGATTCTTCATCGCTTGGCTCTTCTAATTCATCTTCTGTTTCATCTGTAAAAAAATACATCATACGTATTCAATAATATTACCTAATCTTTGTATCAAATGTGTGCAACCGTGACAATGGAAGTGGGGTGCATTAGTGCAGGATTCTACTGCGTTCTTCCATAATGTGCAAGACACGTTATTCCGACCGCAATTGCGTCGTATTCATCATCTAAAGCTTTTACCGGAGCGTCAGGAATGAGACGTAAAACCATGTCTATAACTGCGTGTTTATCACTCTTGCCGTATCCGGTCACAGCCACCTTTACTTCCTGGGGGCCAAACTCATACACTGTGCATCCAGCGACTTGTGCGAGGTAAATTATAATTCCTCGAGCTTGAGCCACCCCAATGGCAGTTTTTTGGTTGTTGTTAAAGAAAAGCGTTTCAATTGCGAGTGTGTCTGGTGAGTAGGTAGTAAGCAGGGAAGTAAACTGCAGTCCCATGTCATGTAGACGAGTAAGCAAATCTTCTTTTTTGTTTGTCTGAATACAACACGAGTGTATAAGCTGTTCTTTTCCGTTTTGGTACTCCAGGACAGCAACACCTAGTCTGTCGTACCCCGGATCAACACTAATAACACGCACGGCTATTCTGCAGTATCAGCCGATGAATAAATGTTCGTCACATCGTCTTGGTCTTCGAGCTTTTCAATAAACTCAGCCAGTTTTTCTCCAGCTTCATCATCGAGCTGTATTGGGGTGTTTGGTACGTACCCTTCGTCAGTTTTGGTAAACGCCCATAATGCTGAGCCAGGAACACCGAGTTCTAAACCGGCTTTAGAAAATATATGACGGATTTCAGGTGCTGTACGGTTATTGTTGTCAGTCACAGCTTGAATGATAAGTGCTACTCCACCTGGACCGTATCCTTCATACGTAACTTCTTCGATAGCTGCACTGCCGGTTCCAGCACCTTTTGCCAGAGCGCGTTCAATAGCGTCCTTTGGCATTGAGTCTTTTTTTGCTCGCTCAACCGCTGAAAGCACACCAGCTGATGCGGGGTCACCATTGGCTTTTTTTACTTCCATCGTGATGAGTGAAGAATGCTTAGAAAAGAGTTTGCTCCGCTGAGCATCCGTAGCCCCTTTTTTGTGTTTAATTTTTGACCATTTATTGTGTCCTGACATATCTATTTTTTATTCCTCTTGAGTGTACTAAAAAGTAACCAAGAAGGAAATATGATTGACATATGATATATATAATGCATAATACAAATTAGATTTAAGGGAGAGAAAAAATGAATACTGCAATTGCTGCTTCAAAACCAACTCCAGTCTGCATTATGCAAGGACCAAACTCGACCGTTCAAGGTGAGCTGGTCCAGCGTCTGCTAGACGGACGAGTGACAGTGAAGGTTGGTCCCACTATCTTCACTGGAAAGCTGGTGAGTCAGAAGTAAGAGACTTATCGGTATTTAAACCAAAACCCAAGCGGAAACGCTTGGGTTTATTTTTTATATATTTTCTAAATGAGAGTACGCACTGGCACTGGCTATTCTTCCGCGTGGAGTTCTCTCCAGTAACCCATGACGAATAAGATAGGGCTCAATCACATCTTCAATAGTTGATTGTTCCTCTCCAGTGGCAGCTGCAATGGTATTGAGTCCGACTGGTCCACCATTAAATTTTTGTACAATTACCTCCAGTACGGCTCGGTCTGGTGAGCCAAGGCCGAGTTCATCAATTTCAAGTAAGCCAAAGGTTTTCTCGACAATTTCTTTGGTGAGATCTCCACCTTCGAGTTGAGCCAGGTCTCGACAACGTTTCAGGAGGTAGTTGGCAGTACGTGGAGTAGCGCGACACCTTTGGGCAATGCTCATCATGATTTCATCAGTGGTGTTGATGTGAAGGAGCTCGGCTGACCGCTTTAGAATAGTGGCGATTTCTTCAGTGCTGTAAAACTCGAGACGAAACGTACCTCCTGAAAATCGAGACCGGAGTGGGGAAGAGAGGAGAGAGATGCGAGTGGTAGCTGCCACCATAGTAAATGGGGGAAGCTCCAGCTGGACTGTTCGAGCTGACGGACCTTTTCCGATAATAATATCTAGTACGCCAGACTCCATAGCTGGGTACAAAACCTCTTCGATGCTTTTCGAGAGACGATGGATTTCATCAATGAATAAGACATCGCCAGGGGAGAGGTTGGTGAGAATGGCTGCCAAGTCACCAACGCGCTCAATGGCTGGGCCGGAAGTTATCTTCATGTTGGTGCCAAGTGTTTTGGCGACAAGATTGGCCAAGGTGGTTTTACCTAACCCTGGTGGTCCGTAGAGCAAAATGTGTTCAGCAGCATGACCACGTTCTTTAGCGGCAGTTAATAGGATGCGCAAGTTTTCTTTGGTCTTTACTTGGCCAACGTATTCTTCCCAGGTTTGTGGGCGAAGGGTTTTGTCGAGTCCGCCAGCTTCGTCACGAGTGATTGATTTGCTCATAGATAGAGACAGTATATCAATAAATGCCTCAATGTGGGGAGAGGAAAAAACGACCAGAAAATAACAAAACAACTCCATCGAAAGGAAAAGAGTTGACAAATATTTATTCTATGCTAGTATATTGGAAATCAGATTGTTCTCCAGTTCACGCAGAAGGCGTGGCACCTGTTTATTTAGATTCTAGAGTATAACTCTCTAAGCAACTTGGATACGTTGCGAGGGTTTTTGCGGCGCTCACCCTAGAGTGAGAGTGCTGCGAGACTTCTTAGCGCGGTATTCACTTTCAATGCGGAAGCCTTGCTTAGAGAGTTATCTTCTCGAATCGATGAACTAATCTGACAGTATCATAAAAAAACCAAAAACAATCTTGACCGAATTTCGTTTCACTCCTGCAATGTATGCAGGAGTGTTTTTATTATGGAGCTGGTTTATCAGTGTGAGTGCTTATGTGGGGAATAACACCTACACAACGTGAGAAAGAAAATCATCGTCAAACTCTGAGTGAGATTCTTGGGTATCTTCAGCGGCAGCTGTTTTTTCTGGAGTACTTGCTTGTTGATAGGGGAGTTCAATTACTCGCTGAAGTTCAGAGAGTGAAGTAAGTCCTTCAAGGAGTTTTCGTACACCATCTTGAATCATGGTCGGAATACCTTGAGGAGCTGCTGCTTTCATGATGACGTGTTCACGTGGATCTCGCAAAATAGCTTCTTCCACCGCCTCGTCCATAACAATCCCTTCAAAAATACCGGTACGTCCTCGGTAGCCAGTCTCATCACAGGCGGCACAGCCGACTGCTTTGTGTAGGGTAATTTCCGCTGGAATCTCTTCTGGGTGCGGGTGACTCTTTTGTACGAAAGAAATCATCTGCCGGTCCTTTTCTTCGGGCTGGTATGGCGTTTTACATTCGTTACACAAAAGCCGCACCAATCGTTGTCCTAAGATAATATTGACTGAACTTCCAAAAATACGAGAATCTACCCCAAGGTCAATAAGACGTGGAAATCCACCAACTGCACTGTTGGTGTGTAGGGTAGAGAATACTAGGTGACCAGTCTGCGCAGCATGAATAGCTGTCTCAGCTACTTCACGATCACGAATTTCTCCTACCATAATGATGTCCGGGTCTTGTCGCAAAATAGCTCGCAGTCCTGACGAGAAATCGTAGTCTTTGCCAGTTTGCGTTTGTACAATACCTTCCAGTTTATATTCCACTGGATTTTCAATAGTAATAATTTTTACTCCTTCGCTATGAGCTTGTTGTAAAAACGCATATAACGCGGTGGTTTTCCCTGAACCAGTTGGACCAGTCGTGATAATCAGACCGTTTGGTTTTTGGAGCTGTTGGGCGATTGCTGCAGCAATATGCGGATTGAGATCAAGCTTGTCCATGGAGAAGCTGGCTACGGAAGGGTCGAGCAGACGCATCACAATCGATTCACCAATCGCTCCAGGAATAATTGAGGAACGAATCTCAATCTCACGCTCACCAATATCAAAGGTAAATCGTCCGTCTTGGGCTTCCACTTTGGAATTGATAACCATTCCAGACAAGAGTTTTAGTCGTGACATCATGCGTTCAAAGATATATGAATCGAGGTCTGCGATATCGTGCAGTACGCCATCAAAACGGTACCGTAATCGAATTGCTGTTTCTTCTGGTTCGATGTGAATATCAGAAGCATTGAGGGCGAGTGCTCCGGCAAAAATCAGCTCCAAAGTCTCTGATATACGACGAGTGTTTCCAACACCGTCAATTTCTTGCAAGATTTTTGGCACTTCTTCTTTAGTTTGAATACGCTTGGTTAGTCGTACGACATCCTCAGCATTAATTTCAAAGACACCTCTTTTTTCGGCAGTAGATTTATTAATATCAGCGTACCGTTCCCACGCGTGGGTCAGACTGATAGTGGAACACATATATACCGTAACGGTAAAACCTTGCTTTTGCAGCACTTGAAGCACCGCCTGAGATTTTGGGTTACTCGGTGTCTTGACTGCTACTGAGATATTTTTTTGTTGTAGCTCAAACCCCACTACCTGTGCGTCCTTGGCAATCTTTTCAGGGATTTTTGCTAACGCTTCAGGATTGATGGTGTACCCACGGAGATTGATGTACTCAAAACCGTACTGAGGTGCCATCGCCTGCACCAGTCGTTCTTCTTCACCGGACCGGAGATCCTGGATGCGTGAGTTGGAATATGAATCATCAAATTGAACCATGTTGAATATATGGTACCACGTTGCTATAGTCACTGAATATGAACGAAACGGTATACACAGTGAATACTCCGGCTGATTTTTCAGTAGTTATTGATGATGTCTTGCGTGCGGCGCAAAAGATGTCTAACGGGGCTGCGCTCATCGCCTTGGTAGGGGACTTAGGTGCGGGAAAAACGACTTTTACGCAACAGCTCGCTGCGCAGTTAGGGGTTGCTGAAACTGTGGTTAGTCCGACGTTTGGTATTTTGAAAAAATATGATGTACCTGAACATCCGCATTTTGATACGCTGTTTCATATTGATGCTTATCGCATTGAACACATATCAGAAGCTGGTCCTTTGCGACTGGATGAATTATTTCTCACTCCCCGCACTCTCGTTTGTCTAGAGTGGCCGGAACAAATCGCAGGGATATTGCCGGCGGTAAAGATACAAGTGCAATTGGAAATCACAGAAAACGAATCACGAAAAGTGACAATAACTCTTCCGAAAACACAATAGTCTCTTGGACGGGGACACCGTATACTAGGGCATGGCTAAGACTCAAAAAACGACCCTGGTATTACTCGACGCTCACGCAATCCTGCATCGGGCATATCACGCACTGCCAGATTTTACGTCACCGACTGGTGAGCCGACTGGTGCTCTCTATGGAGTAACCACTATGGTGCTCAAAATTATCGAAGATTTTAAACCACAGTACATCGCTGCGTGTTACGACTTACCTGAGCCAACCTATCGGCATGATGCGTATGATGCCTACAAAGCCGGGCGTTCAAAAACTGATGATGCACTCATTCAGCAGATCAACCGCTCCCGCGACATTTTTAAAGTGTTCGGAATTCCTATTTTTGAAAAAGTAGGTTTTGAGGCTGATGACCTGCTTGGTACCATCGCACATCTTACTGCTGACAATAAAGATCTCTCGGTCATTATTGCTTCGGGTGATATGGATACGTTGCAGTGTATCGATAAAAAACGAGTACAGGTATTTACCTTGAAGAAAGGGATTAAAGATACGGTCATCTACGATGAGCAGGGAGTAAAAGACCGATACGGATTTGGTCCGAAAATGGTAATTGATTACAAAGGCTTGCGCGGAGATGCATCAGACAATATCCCAGGTATTCGGGGAATTGGTGAAAAAACTGCGACAACGCTTATTACTACTTTTGGCTCAATCGAACAGATTTATAAAAAGCTAGAGGCCAAAGGCGGAGAAGAAAAATTTATTGCCGCTGGTATCACCAAGCGAATGGTGGGGCTGCTCAAGGATGGTAAGGAAGACGCTGAGTTCTCTAAAATGCTCGCCACGATTCGGACTGACGCCATTGAAGAATTTGATTTGGATTCAACTGAGTGGAAAGAACATTCCGATACCGAAGCCATTGCAAATCTGTTTAGTGAATTTGGTTTCCGGAACATGACCGAGCGAATCTCCAAACTGTTCGACATTACCTTGGTCGACGATAAGGCCAATGCGCTTGAGGTAGAAGAGAGTGAGCTACAACGAGCGGCTATTCTCTTGTGGTTGCTCGAAAGTGAGCGGACCAATGCTACCTATGAAGATATTATCGATTATGGTCGTTCATTTTTGCAGGTAAAAACCTGGGAGGACACCATTCTCGCCATGGAAGAAAAAGTAAAGAAGGCAGGGTTGTGGGATATTTTTTCTGAAATCGAAGAGCCGTTGATGCCCGTCTTGAAACAGATGAAAGAAACCGGCATCACGCTTGATGTGCCGTATCTCAAGACACTCTCCCAGAAACTACACACCGAACTTTCTTCGCTAGAGAAATCTATCTACGCTCACGCCGGCCAGGAGTTCAATATTAATTCACCAAAACAACTCGGCGAGATTTTGTTTGATGGTCTCGAGTTGAAACCAAAAAATGCCAAGAAGACCGCGGGCGGTCAGCGTTCTACGAAAGAATCAGAATTAGAAAAACTAAAAGACGAACACCCAATCATTGCTGACTTGCTGCGCTATCGAGAATTACAAAAGCTTGTTTCAACCTATATTGATAATCTTCCCGATATGGTTGGAGAGGATGGACGAATTCATTCAACATTGATTCAGACAGGAGCTGCGACCGGGCGAATGGCCAGTAAGGATCCCAATCTACAAAACATTCCAGCCCGTACCCAAGAGGGAAGAGCGATTCGAAAAGCCTTTGTAGCAGGAGAAGGTTGCAAGCTGGTGGCAATTGATTACTCACAGATTGAATTACGTATTGCGGCGATTCTTTCTGAAGATCCTAATTTGATTGATATCTTTAAGCGGGGAGAGGACGTTCATAAGGGGGTGGCGCTGCGTGTCTTTGGAGTCAACGGCGAAGATGTGACCGAAAACATGCGACGCCAAGCGAAGGTGATTAACTTCGGTATTCTCTACGGAATGGGAGTCAACGCCCTGCGTGCAAACCTCGGAAACGACACGACTCGTGAAGCAGCTCAAGAATTTCTCAACGCCTACTTCAACACCTTCACTCGCTTGGCTGAGTACTTGGAGGAAACCAAAAGCTTTGCTCGTCAGCACGGGTACACACAAACACTTTTTGGGCGGCAGCGACACTTCCCAGGTATCACTTCAAGCGTGCCATTTATCCGTGCTCAGGCAGAACGAATGGCTATCAATGCCCCAATTCAAGGTTCTCAGGCTGACATTGTGCGAGTGGCGATGGTAAAGATCCATACGTACATTGAAGAGCTGAAGTTGCAGGATGATGTACAAATGCTCTTGCAGGTACATGACGAGCTCATCTTTGAAATCAAAGAAGAAAAACTCGCAGCTGTCGTCCCGACGTTACTTGAAATTATGACAAACGTGCTAACTCCAGAGCAGACAAAAGGAGTGCCAATTTTAGCCGAAATAAAAATGGGTCCAAACTGGGAGGAGATGCAGAAAGTGGATATAAAAGACCTGTAGTAAACCAGCGGGTGCACATTTAGCCAATGCAATCTCTTTGCAGTACAATAGGCGCATGTATGTAGTTTATTTTGGAACAGACCGGACTAGGGTGCGTGATGCTGTCGGAGAGTATGTAGAGAAAAACTTTCCAGCTGACGGGACTCTCACTACGCTCGACGCCCAAAGTTTTGCTTCAGGACAAATAGCAGATGCACTGGGGGCATCGTCTTTGTTTGGAGGGGATGAGTGGTTTGTGTTGGATACTCCATCTGCGAATCCTGATTTTGAAGAAGAGGTGAAAACTTCTTTGAAGGAAATGAGTGAATCGACCAACACATTCATAGTACTTGAGGGAGCACTACTCGCGCCTGCCAAAAAAGCCTACGGGAAGTACGCTTTGAGTAGTGAAGAGTTCGCTGCTGAGAAAGCCGAGCGGTTTAATACCTTTGGGATGGCTGAAGCATTAGCTCAAAAAGATAAGCGACGCCTATGGGTGCTTTTGCAAGAGGCACGGAAAAACAATCTTCGAGAAGAGGAAATTGTTGGTATGCTGTGGTGGCAATTAAAAAGTTTACGACTCGCTGCTGTTACTCATTCAGCGGGTGAGGCAGGAATGAAGGATTTTCCGTACAATAAAGCCAAACGTGCCTTGGCAGCTTTTGCACCGGGGGAGGTGGTTAAATTGTCGCGATCACTTCTAGAGCTGTATCATGCCGGTCATAATGGAACGCGCGATATGGATATTGCCCTTGAAGAGTGGGTGCTGACACTATAAAAAAGAAAAACCGGGCAAACGTTTCGTTTGCCCGGTTTTGATTATGCGCGCCCATACGCTTCTTTAATAGCTACTTCAATAGCCTTTACGGGTGACACATCACTCCAGATGGCCAGCTGTAGAGCGGGGTAGTAACACTCACTGCTGCTCACTGCAGCAGCAATCATGGTTGTAATTTGAATTGAAGAAGCTTCTGCTTCGCCTGCAAAAAGTAAACCATAGCGATAGACCAGTAGATTTTCTTCTGACCAGTACGAGAAACCGCCAGCCCAAATTCGGTCGTTGATGAGATTCAGAAGTTCGTAGACCGCCGGGAGTTTTTCTACCGGTGGCTGCATCTCAAATGTACAAATCAGCCGGAGCGTTTCATCTTGGTGTGACCAAGCGAGGGTAACGGAGTACGTTCGCCACTGACCTTCAACCGCCATGGCAATCTGCTCATCAGAGATGCGATCGAAGTCCCACTGATTCGACTCAGCAAGTTTTTCAACGATATCTATAGGATGAATATCATCTGTTTCAAAGGACTCTGTGTAGGACATAATTATCTCCTGTACATGAATATTTCTTTTTTAGTTATACGCTGATTTCCTGAAAAGGCAAAATAAAAACCAGCAATATTTGTATTACTGGTTTTTACTCTGAGAAAAATGTGTCCGCCCTCAAGGGCTCGAACCTTGGACCGTCTCCTTAAAAGGGAGCTGCTCTACCAACTGAGCTAAGGGCGGATATGACTCTGAATATTCAGGGTGCGAAAACTATAACATGATGAAAATGAATTTCAACTCCTCTCGCATAAGTGACGGCTATTTGCTAAGGTTTGGTGATTATGAAATACCTCGTCTTAGAAAATATCCGTAGTGCATACAACGTAGGAGCTATGTTTCGAACTGCTGACGGAGCCGGAGTGCAAAAGATATTCTTGGTGGGGTACACACCGACTCCGGTAGATAGATTTGCGCGAGTGCAGCCAGAAATCAAAAAAACCTCCTTGGGTGCGAGTGAGACGATTGCGTGGCAGCATTTTACTGACTCACAAGCAGCGCTGAAAGAGCTCCAGTTAGAAAAACTGTCAGTGGTACCAGTGGAGCAGACCAAGCGCTCAATCCAGCTGCATACTTTTTCAGTACCCGAAAATGTTGCCTATGTAATGGGGAATGAAGTAGAAGGGGTGTCTGATGTTTTCTTGCAAGCAGCTGATACAATAATTGAAATTCCCATGCTTGGTGAAAAAGAGTCACTAAATGTGTCTGTTGCCGCTGGGATTGTTATGTATCATGGACTCACTTCGTAAAACTGGATTTGTATCATGGGTCCTCTGTGGAGGTCTGCTTGGTGTGGGATTCCTTGCGCATTTTTTATGGCCACTCGGGATTCTTGGGATTGCCTATTTCTTTTATCTCGCGCAAGAAGCTGAATCGTATAAGCAAATAGCACTCGGAGGATTTGTGGCGTGGACAGTAAAGTCATTGGCCGCCTTGATCTGGTTCCTGTCAGTCTATCCTATTGAATGGCTACCGTTCTCTCTCGGAAAAATCGAGTTACTGATTGTGATTTTTTATTGGGTCACAAACTCTGTGTGGCTTGGGGTAGGGGGGATAGTTGCTGCTGTGCTCATCAAGAAAATACATACACTGCGTATGAATACGCTTACACTGTTTCTTGTATCTTCACTCGCATGGGTGCTCAGTGAGCTCGTCAGCTCATTCGCTTTTTCAATTTTTACGTACGGTACCGGTGGGACAATCACCAGTGCCTTTAGTTTTGGATATGTAGGATACTTACTCAGTCAGCATGAGTGGGCATTGCAGCTAGCGAGAGTGTACGGTGTGTATGGTTTAAGTTTTGGTGCAGTGATACTCGCGCTTGGTGTGCTCGCTGGAATGAGGCATAAAAAATGGTGTGTCCTGATAGTGGGTGGAGTAGTGTTCTGGGTAAGTGGGTTCATACCGTTTCATTTCGCTTCTCAGAACACAGATTCGCACTACACAGTTCTTACCATTGATACCACCATTCCTATTTCTTTGTCTCGTACCCCAGAAGGAAAACTGGAGCGACAAGCAGTCCTGGAAGAGGCAATGCAAACAGCTCTCTCTTTTGAATCAGATTATATTGTGTTGCCCGAAGACACTCAGTATTTCAACCAGTCAATCCCAAGTCAACAGGAAAAAGCACAGTTTCAGTTTCTCAATAATAATCCGCAGACAATAATCGTTGATACTGGACGGGCACACCCCGAAGAAGGAGCAGTGCTGCAAGCCTTTGTTTACAATGGTGTAGAAAACATCGTCGATATTTCACATAAGAGATACTTGGTACCTCAGGGTGAATTTATGCCGTATTTTTACGCCGCTCTTTTGCGGATGTTTGGCTTCTCCGAAGCAATTGATTCAATTGAAAAAGACATTAGTTATGTTGTTGGTCCATTGACCAGTCAACAGGACTCAGCTCGTAGTACGCCAGGAGTACTTTATTGTTTTGAAAGTGTTTCTCCGTGGGGAGTAAAAAAGATAGTAGAAGAAAAAGGGGATGTGCCGTTTATTGCTCATCCAATTTCCCACGGGTGGTTTAATGAGCCAACCTTTTTATGGAAAAGTTTAGATTCAATGCTGCAGGTACAAGCAGTCTGGAATCAGCAATATATTGTCAGTGCTGGTGCGCATATGTCCGGACAGGTATTTGCTCCACAGGGAGAGGTAATGATTCCTGAAAATATTGCCTCAGGAGAATACTGGACGGTACGTCAATCATTTATTCCGGTGCGGTAGCAAGTAATTCCTTGACGACTTCTGCATCGCTCCATACTTGTTTGCTCCCGTTTGGTCCCATGATGTAGGGGTCAGTGCCTTTACCTGAAATCAAGACATAGCCATTTTGCGGGGTGCGTTCCAGAGCACTTTTGATAGCTTGTTTTCGGTCCATGATTATCTCTGCTGGCGCTTCTTCACTCATGCCTTTTTTCATTTCCTCAACAATCTTTAACGGGTCCTCGTCATAAGGGTCTTCGTTGGTGAGGATTATTTCGTCGCAGTACTGTTCGGCAATCGCTCCCATTTCAGGTCGTTTCCAGGTATCACGTCCGCCTCCAGTGTTGCCTAAAACACACACTTTATGCCGATCAGGAAACGCTTGGTAGAACTGAGTGAGTGAATCTGGTGTGTGGGCGTAGTCCACGACAGCAGTAACTTTTTTGGATGCGCCGGCGGGTGACTCAAAGTGTTCCACGCGTCCCGCAATGGCTGGGATATCGCGCAGGCTTTTTTGAATACTTTCTAGTGTTACACCAAGAGCTTGAGCAAGCGTAATGGCAGCGAGGGTATTGTATACATTAAATAGACCAACTAAAGGAATCCGGATGGTGACATTTTGAATTACGAGACTGATGCTGTCCTTGTGTAGTGAATGAAGCGTGAGGTCTTTAAGGGAGTAGGGGATTGTGTGTTCAACTGAAAAGTTCAAGAAATCAGCACCGTGCTCATCGTCAACATTGGCAACCAAAAATCTTGGGCGTTTCACTGAGTCTGCTACAGTTTGAGCGATTGAGAGTTTGGCAGCTTTGTATTTTTCAAATGAACCATGCGACTCGATGTGCTCTGGAGTGAGGTTGGTGAAAATGAGTGCATCAGTTTCTACAAAAGTATGACGATATTGTTTGGCACCTTCTGAAGTCATTTCCAAAATAGCGTACTCACAGCCAGCATCCACAGCATCGCGTAAAAATTTTTGCACGAAAAATC
>Ga0115012_10001684_pt1 | contig 12786 bp, 12 predicted proteins | sample TroAtlMetagenome_FD_88706 | JGI IMG/M metagenome (GOLD analysis project Ga0115012, IMG submission 88706) | Marine eukaryotic phytoplankton communities from Atlantic Ocean - Tropical Atlantic ANT10 Metagenome | ecosystem: Environmental > Aquatic > Marine > Oceanic | place: Tropical Atlantic...
ACTGTTAAACAAAAAAACCCTCAATTTCTTGAGGGCTTACTTTTGGGTGGAAGACCGGATTCGAACCGGCGACCTCCTGAACCACAATCAGGCGTTCTAACCAACTGAACTACAACCACCATATTAGGAATGCAAATGTAATTTTTTTGATTATCTCTACAAAAAAAGAAATATAAATTATTTCAAGTCAGAAATTTTATCAATTAAAGGAAGACGTGAAGCTGTAAATCCTTCAGCGTAATCAACACCTGTTAGTCTACCTAAGTCACGTGCTCTATATTCAATACTGTCTAAGAAATTTTTTGTTGAAATTGGGGTGTCATGAACAGTTTCATTACCATTGTAAAATTGAGATTTGAATGCTTTTACAGCACTAATTTTTTTATTAAAAAAGTCACTAATATCAACAACAAAATCTGGTTTTAAATTTTTCCATTGTATATAATGATAAATATTTGTAGGTCGCCATGGATTTTGATCTACCCCATCAAGATTAGTTTTAATTTTTTTTAAACCACTCAAAAAACATGAATCCATAACTAATTTAGCTCCTTTAGGGTGATCAATGTGCCTGTCATCAATTGCATTACATAAAATTAGCTTTGGTCTATATTTCCTTATAATTTCAATTAATTTCATTTGATGATCAATATCATTAGTAAAGAATCCATCCTTAAAATTTAAATTTTCCCTAAACGAAACACCTAATATACCTGCTGCTTTTTTAGCTTCTGAATCTCTAATTTCCACACTACCTCTGGTACCGAGCTCTCCCCTGGTTAAATCAATTATTCCAACTTTTTTACCGTTAAAAATTTCTTTTGCTAAAGTACCAGAGCATCCTAACTCCACATCATCAGGATGAGCGCCAATAGCTAAAATATCAATATTAAAATCACTCATTATTTACACTTATTTAAAGCTTGTTCAAAATCATCTATAACATCTGGCACATCTTCAATCCCTACAGAAAATCTAATTAAGTTATCTGTGATTCCTTGAGACAATCTATCTTCTGGAGTTAATAAATAATGGGAAGTTTCAGCAGGTGATAACATTGTACTCTCTACACCCGCAAAACTCATAGAAGGGTTAATCATGTTCAATGATTTTAAAAATAATTTAGGATCAATTTTTTTATTTAATTCAAATGAAATTACGGCTCCAAAACCATCCATTTGTTTTTTTGCAATATCATGACCCGGATGGGTAGATAATCCCGGGTAATATATTTTATCTATAGATTGACAATCTTTTAAGTAATTAGCTAATTTAACTGCGTTTTTTTGTTGAGCAAAAAATCTAACAGAAAGAGTTTTCATACTTCTCTCCAAAAGCCATGCTGTATAATCGCTTAAGCTTCCGCCAATATTTTTTGATAAATTCCAAATAATCTCTCTGTGTTCAATTGTTGCAGCAATAGCACCAGCACAAATATCACTATGACCGCCAAAATACTTTGTAGCACTCTGCAATATTATATCAATTCCTAAACCATGAGGTTTTTGAATTAAGGGTGTGGCAAATGTGTTATCGATAAAAGAAATTAAATTATGTGCTTTGCATAAATCAGCAATTTCTTTGATATTAATAATTTTTAAAAGAGGATTTGACGGAGTTTCAATGTATATTGCTTTGGTGTTTTTTCTGATTTTTTCTTCAAAAAATTTTACATCTATTCCATCTGTAAAAGAATATTCAATCCCATATCTTTTAAATTGTGCCTCCACTAAATTTCTTGTACCACCATATATGTCATTTTGTAAAACAATATGATCTCCAGAACTTAAAAAAGCAAGTAATGAGGTGCTAATTGCAGCCATTCCAGAGCCAAAAATCATTGCGTCTTCAGTTCCTTCTAATGCAGCAATTTTTTTTGATAAAAATTCCTGGTTTGGAGTAGAACTGTATCTAGGGTATCTATCAATTTCTTTATCTATGTATTCGTATGATGTGCCTGGATATATCGGAGAAACAGAACCACCAAATTGTTCATCTTTTACCTGACCAACGTGTGTGCAAATTGTATTTAATCCTTTGAAATTGTTTTTTTCTGACATAAGGAGTTCAATTTAGCGATTATTTTTGATATATTTTCTGTACTTTGGAAATGCTATAAGAGATAAAATAAATATTAAAGAAAGAGAAATCCCTATAAAAACAAAACTAATCTCCTGATCATCTTTTGCATATGAATGAAGACCAGCTAAATAAAAGTTTACTCCAAAATAAGTCATTATAATTGAACCAAATGAAAGTATTGAAGCAACAGTGAAAATAAAGTTACTTTTTAACCCTGGAATAAGCCTCATGTGTAACACAAAAGCATAAATCATTATGCTAATTAATGCCCATGTTTCTTTTGGATCCCATCCCCAATATCTACCCCAACTTTCGTTTGCCCACATTCCACCTAGAAAATTTCCGATTGTTAGCATTACCAAGCCAATTGTCATTGACATTTCATTAATTAATACTAATTCTCTAATATTTATACCTAAAATTTCTTTGTTTCTCTTATTTAACAATATCATTAAAATTAGAGATACAATTCCTAGTATCATACTGATTGTAAATGGACCATAGCTTCCTACAATAACAGCTACATGAATCATTAACCAATAACTATCTAAAACAGGCACCAAATTAGCTATTGCAGGATCCATCCAACTCCAATGAGCAATCATGAGAATCATAGAAGTTACGAATGTGGTAGAGGCCAAAGCAAGTTCGCTTTTCCTTCCAAAATAAATACCAAATAACATAGTAGCCCAAGCAACATATATCATCGATTCATATCCATCACTCCATGGTGCATGACCAGAAATATACCACCTTGCAATTAAGCCTAGTGCATGAATTATAAAAAGTAGATATGTAGCATATTTTGATATAGAAACTATGCTATTTACATATTTATTTCTGTTGAAAATTTGAATTATTAATGCAATAAATAATATAGAACTTGCATATAAATACCAACTAAACAGGCTTTTGAAAATATCGTACTTATTATATAATATTTCAGCATTAATTTTATTTTTTGATAACATTACATCTGAACCATACTTAATTTGAGTATTAGTGATAGCTGATAGAATATCATCTGCATCTTTAAAGTCTCCAGAAATTTTACCTTCGTTTAAAAAATAGAGATATGTTTTAAAACCTGTATTTATAAAATTTGAATAAAGAGAGTCAATAAGAGTTACTTCATTAAATTTAGTTTTACTGGGTGCAATCCACTTATTATTTTCATCGTTAGGAATTGGGAATATCTTAATAGTTGTTCCTTCTAAAGAATTATATAATAAATTAACTCTTTGATCAGTTTCCTTGAATTCTTTTTGAAATGCATTAGGTACTATAGCTCTATAAGCTTCTTCTAAATATGGAGCTAATTTATAATCCCCTCTTAAAGTAAAAAAATCAGCTAAAGAAACGTGTTTTGATTCTTTAGAAACACCTATAATACTCCTAATTGAATCACCTTTTTTACTCTTTAAGAAAATTAAAGGAACACTATACCATAATAATGGACTTTCTTGCATTGATAAAAAGACTTGATTTGCGTCAAATTCATTATAATGATCTTTTTTACTTAATTTTCTGATAAGCTCTGACGAATATGTATTCATAGGCATCATTCTACCACCTAAATCTTGAATAACTAGCCTGCCAAATTTATCAGCTTGTTTCTTTGAAGCAATATTTTTAGATAAAATTGAATCAATTATTTCAATTTCTGGTTTAGAAGAATGATTGTGAACTCCAAAACTTTGAGAATTGGAAGATATTGAAAATAAAATTAATAAGCTTGTTAAAATTTTTGCTTTGTTTTTTCTTGCAACATCTAGTTGTTTCTTTAAAAAATCAAATCTTGTAAAGCTTGCAAATAATATTACTATCATTCCTATGTAAAGTAATATGTATCCTAGATAGGTTAAAAATGTACCCAAGGAATCATAATTAACAGATAATATTGTACCCTTTTCATCTGGGTCAAAAGAAGCTTGAAAAAACCTATAGCCTTTATAATTTAATATATTATTCATATAAATTTTATAATCGAAGTTTTCTTCATCAATGACAGAAACTTCACTGGAAAATGATGAATAACTCTTATCTGTTCCGGGATATTTTTCAGCGATAAAATCGTTTAACTTTACACTAAATGGCAAATCATAAACTTTAGAACCATATTTAATCGAAATTTGATTATTACCAATTTCTATTTTCTTGTATGCATTATTAGTCCCTTTTCCACCGATTATTCTTACAGTTTTAGATTCTTCAGGAGTAGTTATTAAAAGTTCTAATCCATCTTGATCAGACTTTAATAATTCAGATTTCTTAACAATATCAAAAACTCCTTTAATTGCGGGTTTTGGAAAAACTAGTTGTTGATTATTTATTATATATCTTGCTCTTAGATTTAAGGGCTCATTAGTATCTTTATTTAAGGTTCCTTGAGACATATTTGCCATAACCATATATTCACCTTCATAAGGAGAGTTTATATATAAATCCTCGTTATCATCAAAGGTGATATTAACGGCTCCCTCAATATAATTGTTCAAAGTGTATAATGTACCGTGAATGTTTTCCGTTGAACCTTCTTTTAAAAAATGATTATGAGGCATTCCACCAGCTGATTCAACGATTTTTAAGTAATATTCTCCATTTTCATCAAAAACTACATCTTCCTCAGCTCCGTTTATAAAAGCCGTTAATTTAATAGAAATTGGAGTTTTGTTATATGTAGTATTTAACTCAAATTTATTATCTAGTCTAGGTGAAAAATCAACAGCATCCTCTTCTACTCTTCTCATCAATTGACCATTAACTTCATAGTCCCCGTCAATATAAAAAGTTAAATAAGTCTTCTCTGAAAGAAATGAGTTTTCCGTTGCTCCTTCTCTAATACTCATTACCCCTTCATAACTTATATATCTAGTAACAAAAGCGCCAACAAGGATAAAAATCCATGATAAATGCAAAAGTAACACTGGCCATTTTCTTTTATTAAAAAGATTATACTTAAATATATTACCAATGAAATTTATAACAAATAGTAGCATAATACCCTCAAACCACCACGCATTATAAATTAAATTTCTTGTAAGAGGAGTTGGAGAAGTATCCTGTCCAGCATCCATAAAGGTTCCGATAGCCATTGCTACTGCAAAAGAAATAAACAAAATACCTGTAAGTCTATTTGAAAATAATATTTTTTTTAAGGTATTCATATAGGATTTAATGGGATACAAATTTAATACCATTTTAGATTATTTAATATCTATTTATATTATTTATTTTGTAATTTCTTAGTAATTTATCTTTTATGTTAAAAGTTAGTGTTTTAGGGTCAGGGAATTTAGGATGTCATATGGTGAATTTAATTAATGATTCATCTGAAGTTGAATTAATTCAATGGTATTCTAGGTCTGAGATTAATCATGAGAAAATCGAAGTTGTTAATGATATTAAAATTTTAAAAAATGCTGAGATTTATATTATATGTGTTAGTGATGATTCGATTAGTGATTTAAGCAATCAATTAATTTTTAACGACAAACTAGTTGTACATACATCTGGAAGTACAGCCTATGAATCTATTAACAATAAAAATAGAAGAGGTGTTTTTTACCCACTTCAAAGTTTTTCAAAAACGAGAAAGCTAAATTACTCAGAAATTCCTATATGTATTGAAGCAGAAAATGATGTAGACTTAAATTTACTTGTTGATTTATGTAATAAAATTGGATGTGGTTTTCACAAAATAAACTTTGAACAAAGAAAAAATTTGCACTTAGCTGCTGTTATAATTAATAATTTTACAAACTATCTGTTTAGTTTTTCTAAGAAAATTCTTTCAGACCAAAATTTAAATTTTGATATTTTAAAACCTTTAATAAATGAAACGGTTGATAAAATTCATAAATTAGACCCTTCTGAGTCACAAACTGGACCAGCTAGAAGGAATGACCAAAATATTATAGATATGCATATTAAAATGCTTAAAGACCCAGAACATCAAAATTTGTATAAGATAATAAGTCAAATGATAAAAAGTAAATATGAAAACTAATTACAAAGAAAATTTAATAAATATAAAAGCATTTATATTTGATATTGACGGAGTATTAACAGATGGTAAACTATTAATTACCGATTCAGGAGAACTACTTCGATCAATGAACGTAAAAGACGGCTTTGCTATGAAGTTTGCTATTGATAATGGATTTAAAATTGGAATAATTTCAGGTGGTACAAATGAAGCTGTAAAGTCAAGACTTAAGAATTTAGGTATAGAGGAAATTCATTTAAAATCACATGATAAAATAATCCATTTTGAAAATTTTATAAGAAAATACCAATTTGATTCTGATAATATACTGGTTATGGGAGATGATATACCTGATATACCAATTATAAAAGCAGCTGGTATAGGATCATGTCCTCAAGATGCTGTTCCTGAGGTTAAATCTATTTGTCAATATGTTTCTAGAAATAATGGTGGTAAAGGTGCAGTAAGAGATGTTATCGAACAAGTAATGAAAATTCAAAATAAATGGATTTAGAAAAAAGAAAGTGGAATAACAATTATACTCTACTGCTAATAGTTAATTTTATTTATTTCTTGATTTTTTTATTAATTACTAACACTTACTAGTTATGCAATCAATTGATTGGTTTGTATTACTATCCACATTAATTATAATTGTAGTTTATGGGACCTTAAAAACTAAAGGAGCCAGAACAGCTAGAGAATACATACAAGCAGGGAATAACGCAAAATGGTGGACAATTGGGCTTTCAGTAATGGCGACCCAAGCAAGTGCAATTACTTTTTTATCAACTCCAGGACAAGCTTTTAACGATGGACTTGGTTTTGTTCAGTTTTACTTTGGAATTCCAATTGCTATAATAATAGTGTGCGTGGTTTTTATTCCTATCTATCATAAGTTAAAAGTATATACAGCATACGAATTTTTAGAAAGTCGATTTGATTTAAAAACAAGATCATTAACAGCATCACTATTTCTGATTCAAAGAAGTTTATCTGCTGGGATAACAATTTTTGCTCCAGCGATAATTTTATCTTCAGTACTAGGATGGGACTTACTTACATTAAATATTATTATTGGAGGTCTTGTGATAATTTACACTGTTTCCGGAGGAACTAAAGCCGTTAATTACACTCAAAAATATCAGATGGGGATTATAATTATAGGACTAGTAATTGTTTTATTTACAATCCTCAATCTACTTCCTGAAAATATAAATTTTAAAAATGCTGTAAAAATTGCCTCATTAAACTCAAAAATGGATGTGCTTAACTTTTCATTTGATCTTGAAAATAGATACACCATTTGGAGCGGCTTAATTGGAGGTACTTTTTTAATGTTATCATATTTTGGAACAGATCAAAGCCAAGTTCAAAGATATCTTTCAGGAAAATCTCTGAAGGAAATGCAACTTGGAATGATTTTTAACGGAATTTTTAAAATTCCGATGCAGTTTTTTATACTATTTATTGGAGTAATGGTTTTTGTTTTTTATCAATTCAATTCTTCTCCTTTGAATTTTAACCCTCAAGCTGAAAAAATAGTATTAGAATCTAAATATGAAGAATCATATATTAAATTAAAAGATAGATTGAAAGTCAACTTTGATAAAAGAAATATAATTATAAATGATTTTATCAAAAATGAAGATAGTTCTGCTAAAGAAATAATTGATCTACTTAATAAAGAAGAAAAAAACATAAGAACTCAGGCAAAATTAGTTATAGAAAATGCAGCAAAAGAAAAGAATATTAAGATTGAGTCTAACGACAAGGATTATGTTTTTATAAATTTTATTTTAGAAAATTTACCTAAAGGATTAGTAGGTTTATTACTAGCTGTTATTCTTAGCGCAGCTATGTCCTCCACATCTAGTGAAATCAATGCGCTCGCAACAACAACTTCAATTGATATTATTAAGAGAAATTTTAAGACAGTAAATGATCAAAATATTGTTTATTATACAAAACTATTTACATTATTTTGGGGAATTTGCTCTATAGGGGTTGCATGTGTTGCCTTTCTAGCTGATAATCTTATTCAGCTTGTAAATATTATTGGATCAATTTTTTATGGTAATGTTCTTGGTATTTTCTTAATAGCTTTCTTTATGAAAAAAATCAAATCAAATGCTGTTTTCACAGCAGCTATAATAACTCAGATAATTATACTAATGGCCTGGTGGGGAAGCTGGATGCCCTACTTATGGCTAAACGTATTTGGATGCGCTCTAGTAATATTGATTTCCAGTGTAATTCAGCTATTTTCTAAAAAGACGGTTAAAGTTTATTAGTCCACTCAGAAATTGAGTCATTATTCATTTTTATATAGTCTTTATTATCCGCTTCAATAGAAAGTTCTAGTGATTTTTTTGCAACTTTGATAGCATTAGAGAATTGATTATTAGCAGCCATAATTAAAGATTGCTGACGTAATTGATAAAACCTTGGATTTTCAAACATTTCAATTGCTTTGTTTATCCATTTCAAAGCTATATCAAGGTTGATATTTTCTTGTCTATAATACACTGCGGCAGAATAATAATCCGAAGATGTAGGTGAACCATTCATTACCTCCTTAATACTCTTATTAACTATTTTCCTGGTTGGGACATCTATATTTAATGAAACTGATGTGTCATCCCAAGAAATCTTCATATCAACATTATTATTTGAAAGATTGTTAAATGAAATTGTGAAAGATTCTATAATATTATCTTTTTCAATTTTACTTGTGTCAAATTCAGATTGAAAGACAATTTTGCTTTCATCCCAATTTTTTGGAACTCCCCAAATATCTGTATCAGAATAGAAAATTACATTCCAAGTTTCTTTATTAGGAATCGAAAAAATTGAATAAATTCCTGAATTTATTGTTTTTCCATCGATTATTACATCAGTAGAAAAATTAATCTTAGTGCAATTATCAGCACCAGTTCTCCGAATTTTTCCAAATGGCACTACCCCACCAAAAATAACTCTCCCTCTCTTTGAAGGCCTACTATATTGAACTTCTATTTCTGTTAAACCTACCATTTGAGATAATTCTGAAGCAGGACTAGTTCTGGGAGTATTAATTTGTGAATAATTTAAATAACTTATAAAAAACAAAATAGTAAATAAAATAGATCTCATATTGGTAAAATAATTTTATATTGAATTAAGAATCAAATTTAAACAAATAATAATGAATAAATACATAATAGAATTTTTAGGAACATTTTTCCTTGTTTTAATAATCGGTTTAACAGGTGATCCCTTAACAATAGGTTTAGGTTTAGCAACTCTGATTTACATGGGCGCACACATTTCTGGAGCTCACTACAACCCTGTAGTTAGTTTAGCAATGTTTATAAATAAAGAGATAAACCTTAAAGAAATGGGGATCTATGTTTTATCACAACTAATAGCTGCTGTGTTTGCTACTTATTGCATAATAACTCTTGGTAATGAGGGTTTTTCTGTTATTTCTAATACTGATAATATTCCTAATTTTTTCTTAGCTGAAATTTTATTTACATTTTTGTTAGTTTTTGTAATATTAAATGTTGCATTAAATAAAAATCTTAAAGGGAATCAATTTTACGGACTAGCTATTGGTCTTACTGTAACCGCCGGAGCTTTTTCTGTTGGAGATATTTCTGGAGCAGTGTTTAATCCTGCGGTTAGTTTTGGTGCTTCATTTTTTAGTTTTATTGACCCTGAAATTGGTTCTAATAATGTAGCTTCTAGTGACTTTTTCATTTTTTATCTAATTACAGGATTAGTTGGTTCAGTTATTGCTTCTTATGCATATAAATATCTTAACAGATAAATGCACCTAAACGAAGAACAAATTGAAAATCTGGAAAAAATTTATAGAATTAATTTAATTAATTCTTGCTCCGGTTATAAAGCTGCTAATTTAATTGGTTCAGTCTGTAATGACGGTAAAAATAATCTTGCAATATTTAGTTCAATCGTACATCTTGGCTCAAACCCACCGATATTAGGTTTTTTTTTAAGACCAACTGAAATTGTTCCAAGGCATACCTATTTAAACATTAAAGAAAATCAGTTTTACACAATTAATTCTGTAGAAGAAGAATTTGCTGATAAAGCACATCACACCTCTGCAAAATATGATAGATCAGTATCGGAATTCGAAATTTCGAATTTGGAACCCAAGTTTTTAAATAAATTTCCATCTCCTTATGTAAAATCTTCTTCGATTAAAATTGGAATGAAGTATGTTGAAGAGATTAAAATTAATTACAATAAATCAAGGTTAATAGTTGGCAAAATTGTTGAATTACATGTTAATGATGATATAATTGATAAGGATGGATTTTTAAACCTATACAAAGCTAATATAGCTGCAATTAGTGGTTGTGATGGCTATTCATATCCTAATAAAAATGAAAGGAAAGGATATCAAAAGCCAAATACAAATTGGAAGAAGTAAACATAATATTTCCAAATCAAATATTTCACAAACTCCTTTGTTTGAATATAGTTCATGCACATATTTAATAGAAGAAAACCTATATTTTATAGCAATGATTTTGAGCATTAAATAAAATTAAAAAATTAATAACCCAAAAATCACTTTACAGCAAACAACTAAATATTATATAATTTGGAAAAATATAATGGCATAGATATTGATAGAATCATACAGATGGCATGGGAAAATAGAACAACCTTTGATGCCATGTTACAAACCTTTGGTTAAAATGAGTCTGAAGTTATCTCTTTAATGAGGAGAAACTTAAAGATTTCAAGTTTTAAACTTTGGAGAAAAAGAGTTTCAGTAAGGAAAACAATACATGAATCTAAAAGAAACTTTTTATTAGCAAGATTTAAGTGCTCCAGACAACGAAACATCAACCAAAATAAAATTAGTAAAAGAAATGGGGATAATAGCAAAAGCATTAGAATTCGAAAGTAGAAAGCACGTCTACAAAAGCACTAACGAAAAGATAGTTGCCTCTAGAGAAGTTAAAAGCTTAATTCTTGATTTAAACGAAATTTATAAAGAAAAAAAAGACCCTGAAATAATGGATATTATGAAAAGATTAACCATTATCAAGAAAAAAGTTGAAAAAAGACTTAAAGGTCGTCAAAACTAATCATGAGAAGTATTCTAATTATTGGTGGAACGAAGGGAATCGGTAAAGCTATCGTTGAAGAATTTATCGAGAATAATAAAATAATTTGTATGAAATGATTAAAATTATAAAAACCATAATGATAACTTTTATTTCACTTGTATATGGCGATTATAACCCATATACCAATAAAAATAAACCTATGCCTATATATGATATTACCATTAACGATATTAAAGGAAAAAAAATCAATTTAAATAATTTTAAAGGTAAATACGTTTTATTTGTAAATGTTGCTTCTAATTGTGGTTTTACAAGGCAGTATCAAGATTTACAAACGTTATATGACAAATATAAAGAAGACTTAGTCGTGGTCGGAGTCCCTTGTAATCAATTTGGAGGACAAGAACCTGGAGATGAAAAGCAGATTTCTATATTTTGTTCAGAAAAATATAATGTCACCTTCCCTATGACTGAAAAAATTTCTGTAAGGGGTTCAAATCAACACCAATTATATAAGTGGCTTACAAGTAAAGATCTTAACGGAAGAAAAAATTCAAGTGTAAAATGGAATTTTCAAAAATATCTAGTTGATAAAGACGGTAATTTAATTGATTATTGGTATTCTCTTACAAATCCTACAAGTTCTAAAATTACCAATTATATTAAATGAAAATTTACAGATTAGAGAAATCTCAAAAACTTCCAATTTCTATTGATGAAGGTTGGGCATTTTTCAGTAACCCTAAAAACCTAAAAATTATTACGCCAGACTATATGGGTTTCAATATTATTAATCCGGAAGAATCAAAAATGTATTCTGGACAAATCATAAAATATAAGGTTTCCCCTATTTTCAATATAAATATGAATTGGGTTACCGAAATCTCTAACGTAAATAAAAACAGATTTTTTGTTGATGAACAAAGATTTGGACCATATAAGTTTTGGCATCATAAACATATTTTTAAAGAAGTTAACGGAGGTATAGAAGCTTCTGATATACTAGATTATGTAATTCCATATGGATTTATAGGTCGAATATTGCATTCTATTTTTATAAAACCTAAGCTTGAAGAAATTTTTGAATATAGAAAAGAAAAACTTGAAGAAATTTTTGGCAAATTTTAATGACTAAATTTAATGTTTTTTGGTTTAAAAGAGATTTAAGGCTTTATGATAATCATGGATTATCTCGAGCTACCTTAGAAAACTTAAAAGTAATTCCAATTTTCATTTTTGATACTTCAATTACAGATAAACTCCCTTTAAATGACAGAAGAATAAATTTCATTTATGACAGCTTAGTAAACATAGATTCACAGTTAAAAGAGGTATATAATTCATCTCTGAGTGTTTTTAAAGGAGAGCCATTAAAAATATTTAAAAATTTAATATCAAATTACAATATTCATACTGTTTATACCAATAATGATTATGAACCCTATGCTATAAAAAGAGATAAATCAATAAAGGATTTACTTTTACAAAAGGAGATTAAATTTAAATCGTTTAAAGATCAGGTAATTTTTGAAAAGAATGAAATTGTTAAAGATGATGGAAATCCTTATGTTGTCTACACACCATTTATGAAAAAGTGGAAAGCTAGACTAATTGAAGACTTAT
>Ga0115012_10001685_pt1 | contig 12786 bp, 15 predicted proteins | sample TroAtlMetagenome_FD_88706 | JGI IMG/M metagenome (GOLD analysis project Ga0115012, IMG submission 88706) | Marine eukaryotic phytoplankton communities from Atlantic Ocean - Tropical Atlantic ANT10 Metagenome | ecosystem: Environmental > Aquatic > Marine > Oceanic | place: Tropical Atlantic...
GACAATGGTTTGCATACAGTAACATACACATTCGAAAATGATGAAACAGTATTTATAGTTGAACACTTTGGAGATACATATCCTCAATATGAAACAGTTCAAACAGAGGAAGAGTTATATGACTTAGCAATATATGATGAAGAAATAGAAAATGTAGATAGATACTTTAGATACGCATTAGGTTGGGATAGTTCTTGTGCAAGAATACATCATCATAGACATAACGAGGGTGCTGAAACAATAGCCGAACATGTAGCATTACAATTTGAAAATTTAGAACAAAGAATAAATTATTTTCAACAAAAACTAGAAAAAGTAAATCGACTTGACGCAGAAATATTTATTGATAGTAAAGAAGCTCAACATGAACTGCATAGAGAAATTGGGCAATTAAAACACGATTTGAGATATATATTAAGAAAGTTTCACTTTGATTTATATGATATGGGAAACATATGGGACTATATATCGGGAGAAATGAGCTTTGATATATTTATAAAGTGTATTGATGTAATTGATGAAATTGGACAAAGATTAAAAACTAAAAAAGAAGAACTTGAAAATGCAGGAATGCTATTAATACCTTACTTGTCAGTAGATGATTACTATTGGATTTTATATGGCGATAAACTCAAAAGAAAATATAAGGATAGGGTATAATACAGTATGGAATGGATATTTTTTGTATTCGTAGTTTATTTAATATCAAAGGTTGTTTAATTGATATCTGTTGAATATATTAATCTTGATGACATAATTGAGGCAGATAACAATCCCAAAGACCACGATTTAGGGGTTTTATATCAATCAATGAAACGATTTGGCTTTACTGAGCCGATAATGATGAACGAGCATACAGGCAAACTTCTTGCAGGACATGGAAGACTTCAAGCCCTTAAAATGATTAAAGATAATGGGGAAACTGCGCCCGACAGAATAGATGTTCAAAAAGATACAGGAGATGACACCATTGAATATTGGTATGTTCCTGTTATTACAGGGATTAGTATTGAAAATGTAGGCGAGGCACAAGCATATTTACTTGCAGACAATCGTATTACTGAGCTTGGTGGTTGGAAACCTATGGATTTAATGGAAAGTTTAAGCGATATTATTGAGGAAACAGGCACATTAGACGGAACAGGTTACGATTTAGATGATGTAGAAACTATATTAGGCGATATGGAAAGCACAACATTTGATGTTAGTGATGAAGTAGTCAAAGATGTTAAAGATGAAACAGAAGTTTCTGTTGCCGTAGGTAGATATAAGTTTAAAGTTCCTGCTGATGATTTTTATGATTGGGAAGAAATGGTACAAAGTTCTACAAATTCTAAAGATGTAGTTGATATATCATTGTGGATAAAAGAAAGTCTGGGTTTAAATTGATACTGATACACTCAGGAAATACGCCAGAGATGGCAGGTATCGTAACCTAACCCTATAAACATTGGGGTTTTAGAGAAAGGACAAGCACAGAAGATGCAGGAAGCAAGGAATTGCGTTTCGCTTACAAACCCTATAAACATTGGGTTATGTTTGATACACTCTCTAAATAGCCTATTATTATTGGGGTATGGTATTTCCCTACGGGATGCGGACGTAGATGCTTCGCCATTAGTATCACTTATTGCAATTAGTTAATACAGAACAACAGAAGAATTCCCAAATTCCCAAATTTTTTTATACAGATGTATAGATGAATTCCCAAATTCCCAAATTCCTATTTATATGGAAATCGCTATCAACCAAACTACTTTTGGACGCATTTCTCCGGCAAAAACCTTTAAATTATATGGAAATAAAAGGGGGGAGGGGCTATGACTTACACCAACGCACTAGCGCCGGGGTCAAATTTGATTTTCCTTAGACCTCTCCGCCTCAACGATAGGGCTCAGACTAAGCTGAGTAGTTTCTACATAGTAGTTACTATAAAGCGCCCCTAAAAGAGGCGCTCTAACTAACTACATTACTAGTCTGAGTAATAATCCCAGATAGCACATATGATTAGCACCGCTGCACCAGTGAAGAAACCACCAGTTAGTGCCAACATAAGATATGCATACGGGTCTTCATTGTATATTTCATACAATCCGACTGCATACACACTAGCAGAGTTGAACATGATATTTCTCATGTTATTCCTCCTCCATGTCTTCAGTATTTAGTTGTATCAGATTAGATAGCGATTCTAAATCATAATCAATCTCTTGATTGAATTGTGACTCAGAGTCATTCCATCTATTCGCAAGAAAGTTTGCAAGTTCTGGGTTGAATCCCTTTCTGTTAGGATTCTTGCAATAACTTACAAAGCCATGAATGTCAGTTGCGAACTGTAGAGCTTGTTTATATCTACCTTCATCAAGCCAATCCTTGAGAAGATGTATATATCTCCAAGTTGCATCAACGAACGCCATGTTCTTGATTAGTCTATCCGCAATAGTATTAGAGTTGAATGCTCTAATCTCCATGGTGGTTCCATGGCCATTGAGATTCAATGCTGAATATCTAGGCGAATGAGTTTTTCTATCATTCTTAATTGCATTAACAAAATCACCAGATTTAGTTTCAGCTCTGTCACCATAATAAGGTACAGTATATCTACACCAATTATTAGGTTCACGCTGAGCAATCACTGACAAGAATGATATACCCTGATTGTTTACGTACTGTTGGAATGTATCCCATAGAATCATCCATAGGTACAATTCTGCATCAGTAAACGCAGACTTAGGTACGTGAATATGAATACCGGAACTTCCGCTGTATCCATATAGTTCACCCCTATTGTCTTCAACAATCTGTGCCAAAGGTCTAAATGCTTCAACTGTCATTGGTTGGTAGTTAAACTCCACACCATTTGATAGTGAGCCATCACCCTTAGCTATGATTGGGTTAGCATATCTATAACTTGTACGACCTTTGCGTATAGCAAAAGCTCGCATATGTTCATAGATATGTTCCCTAGTCTTATGTAGTATTTCTGATACTTCATAAGAGTCGAGGCAGTGTTCCTCGTTGCAACCACAGCAATCGCCTTCGTAACAATAGTCACAACAATCGCTACCGTAACAATCACCTTCACCCTGCATCTCAAGCTCTAGCTCAAGACCTAGCGGGATACCGGTTTCCCAGTATCTCGCTTGGATGTTCTTAGTTGCTTGTTTAGTTCTACACTTACCACGTCTAGTACCCGCAGGTACAGCAACAGTATTTTTGTGTATTACCCAAACGTTTCTATCACTGGAAGGCCATCGCAATCCATTGATATCGTCTGGCGTTGTGTCTATATCAAACACAATGTCTTGTATGTTTCTAGGCATTTTATTAGTTTCCTATCTACTATATTATTTAATTGTTACCAGTCTTGACGTAACATGACTGTAGGTTCTTCAACCTCTTCGTCAACTTCCGCCTCGCCTGGATATACTGCATCAAGCTCGCTTTGTACAAGCTCAATGGAACCATCATCAGTATCTGTTAGATACCCATGAAGATTTGGATACTTGTCTGTATTATCTAATAGGAATTGCATAAGCTTCCATTCGATATCTAGAACAGCATGTACATCATCTACATCATCGATAATCATATCTTTAGTAGATGGTGGACAGTTCACTACAGTGCATCTGAATTCTTCCACAAGTGAAATAATATCAGATGGAGGAATCTCATCCTCACTAGCATCCCAATCGTATCCGTCTGTCAACGCTAGAGCATAATCGTACATCATCTGTACGAACTCTAGATTCTTGAGTACACGACCACCCTTAGCATTAGAGTTGAAATATCTAAGCTCAATAGTATTGTCATGTAACAAGTTGATACCTTGATACTTACTAGAGTTTTCAGCTTCACGTGACTTAACAACCTGTGCGATTGTATTAGGTACGTTGCTGTATTCTAGTTCGTCCCAAGCAGTCCAGTTGTTACTGGCACGTTGAGCAACTCTACGTAACAAGCCATTACGATTTTCTTGCAATGCAGTTAGCGTTGACAAGAATACATAAGCTTGTATTTCTGTAAATGCTGCCCATGGTATATGTATGTGAATACCTACACCACCAACACTGAATGCTTTGTACGTTTCATTCACTGTATGCCAGAACAATGATGGCACTTGTTGCCATGCTTTCATTGACATAGGTTGTGAAATGTACTCTACACCAGAGTTGCTAGGTAGAGAACCATCGTACTTGGCATACAACAACTGAGGAGCTAACTCCTCAACTCTGTCTGCGTAGTGTTGTGGATGGAACGTCTCTATTGTACGTTCGAAGATTTGTTTGTAACCTAAGTTCTCAAACATACCTCGATTGTCACGTACAATAAGCTCTAGCTCTAGACCCATGAATAGTCCATACTGTCTGTGCCAGGCTGGATTATTTACTTGTGAACCAGAAAGTTCTGAACCGTCTAAGCTCATAACCCCTCTGTTGTTAGCAGATGTATGTGCAGATTGCCACACACCATCTGTATTGTTCACATAGTAGAAGTCAGGTCTGTAACTATAGTTGTTACGGGCTAGGTTGAGCTGGATACCAGCATCAACATTTACCCAACCGTCATCTACACGGGCTTCTTGTCTAGAAGCATAAGACCAAGCAAAGCTACGATTCTCTGCTTGATGGTCAGTCCATATACGAACAGCACGACTATTACCTTCTGGTATATTGAATACATCAATAGGTAAGTTGTCAATGACCACTCTATTATCATCATCGTTAGCTCCACCAACTCTATTTAAGTTAGCTTCTCTACCGAATGCTAGATAATATCTGTACTGTTGCATAAGACCAGCTTTATCCATACGACGCATATGCGCCATATATCTTCTAGTCTCAATAGGCAAAGTAGGTATTGATGGTGTACCATTATCTACTTGACTAAACTGATAGTCCTTAGTACCTGTAGCAACTTCGTCCGAATCGTCAATATGGATATACTGTCTAGGTACGTCATACCTAGCAGTCTCTATATTTCCATCGGATGTAGCTAGAACAAACGCCTTGTGGTGATTGTTGTAGCTAGCTGCTGTCATTGCAACACAGTAGAAACAGATACGTTGTCTGTTGTTACTGTACGAACGAGTCTTGTACCAATCTAAGAACTTAACACTGTGAAGCTCTCTACATTGTGTACATCTTGCATACTTACGTCTATTAATTGTCTGCCTTTTGTCTATCCAAAAGTTAGTTACAATATCGTAATATACACCAGATACTCTGTTGCCATACCAATAATAGTTTTCACTATTAATATTGTATATATTGTTTGTCGGATGTGCTGCATAGAACATGCTACTTGTTGCATATACTGGTGCATGATTACCTTCAGTTCGGAACTTACTGAATAAGTACCCAATGAAATAATCTGTTGGTAACATAACACCAACAACACCGAGTGGCATTTTACGCCACCTATCCGGACTTGTTTGTTCGCTTAAACAAGATAGGACAGCATCTCGATGCGATGTCTCGTACGTATCATTGTACATTCTCGCTTCTTCTGCTTCCTCCAACTTATGCTCATACATAGCTGGTGGTGCTGTTCTTGATGTAACAGAAAATCTGTCACCCAATAACTTACCAAACCAATGACCTCCACTATGAGATTGGAAGTAATTAGAACTCGGAGCAGTACGATTAAAGAATGGCCGATAGTGCTCTTGCACTACAGCAATCAAAGTATCGTACGCTTCTTCCGAGAAATCATTCTTCACTGCATACTCATAGCATATGTCATTGATAATCTCGCTAAACGTGTTAGCAACAAATCCAATCTGTTCCTTGAACGTAGAATAATCTATGCTCAATGATTGAACCAACTCTCTAATGTCTACAAATACAGCACGATTGTACTGCTTGTATTTCACTCTAGAGTTTCTAGGGAATTGCTCAGCAAACCAGTTGCTGTAACCATAGTCGGTGCTTCTGTTAAAGAGGCTCCGACCATTGTGGTCACTTACAACTTGTTTGACATTCTGAGCTGCCCTAAAAGAATATGGTAGCATTGTGCCACCAATGTGTTTCTTTCTTAACATGAGTTGTTACTCCTTTTGTTTTATATTTAGTTGTTTGTTAGAAGGGTGCAACATCTTCCGACTCATGCTTGAGTGGAAGTTTTTGTTGCTTTGCCTTCTTAGCTTTCTTCTTAGCTTTGTCATAATCAGACTTAGCTAATTTATGTGCTGCTTCTAGTTCAGTAGCATCAGCTATCATGTCTCCAACTTCGCAAGATGGCTTACATGTTCTGATACCCTTAACTGTGATTGGTTGTTCACAATCAAAGCATCTGAATATACCAGTGTCATCAATTTCTACCCACAAGCCTTCAAGGGCATGTTCGATAGTTTGATATCCAGTATTAGCTAGAAGCTCTTGTGATGTAGCTACAAACGATGGGTCATTTAGTAATGTACCATCATAAGTGTACTCATCATCAAAAGCACGCTCTGCTCGACGAATTTCAAATTCCTCAGCAGGGTCGTATGTTTCAGTTTCGCCATTGACTGACCAGTAGTGAATCTCACCAGTGTTAGGGTCAATGTAACTGTCATCATATGAATCACGTGTAGTAGGTTTGTAACCTTTCCACTTGTTGCCAACTGATGTACTAGATTTAAGAACCCTGTACTTAGGTTTGCAATATGATGAGTTAGAGTACCATACCTTACCGTCATACTCACCGAGATGAGCATTGATAATGTATGACTCTTGCTTGTGAGCTGGGTTAGCTGACAAGAACACAAACTTGTTGTGTCCAATAATGTCACCTATCATCTCACGCCATCTAGAGTCATCAAGTACAGTATCAAAGTCAGTACCGTTGAACAGTACCTCATTGATATACCTGGTGTCACTGATGTCCATCTTTGCAGGTGGTATGAAAGGACTAGGCAATATACCATTGTGCGCAAACACAAGGTTGTCTAGTTCTTTACCATCTTGCTGCACTTTGAACGGATGCACATTAGGTATGCATACAGAACCGTGTGTAGCGATTCTGGTATGTACTAATATGTCCGAATCTCCATGCTCCTCTAAGATTCTGAAGAAGTTACTTCTGAACTTCTTAAGTTTCATAGATTTGTATGTTTTGATTTTGCCGTCTTCAATCCAAGCAATACCGCCACCATCTGGGTTGCTATTCCACATTTGGTTTAGAGTCTGCTCGTCGATTTTAGAACCGGCAGGAATCGATGCGATTATACACATAAATGTATCCTCCTATTATTATATTTATTTAGTTGTACTCTTTAAAGTATATCACCATTTGACATCGCTGTCAATTCCTCTACTGAGTAGAGTTGTTGATAGAATGGACTAATCCATAAACCATCATGATATATTTTAAATTCTTGATTGAAGCTAAATTTGCGCCATATAACTCCGGCAACATAGCTACTCCAATCAGTTAATAACATGTTTGCAAGCATAAATGCTTCCGCAATACTCAATTTCTCGAATACTTCTGGAACTGCATCCATTACTTCTAACATGGCATTAAAGAATTTTGCATCTGTTTTAACAGTGAAAGCTGAAGTTTCAGGTAGGTTTACCCAACCATCCTGTATAAACTTAGCGTCCTTTGCTAAAAGGTCTGCATTCTTCTTCAATTGTTTTCTTTGATTACTAGTTAAGTAATTCATTGTTATAGTCTCCTATTATTTTTTATTTAGTTTGTCAAAAAGCATCTGATACTCCATAGCGTCTATAGCTTGTTTCTCAATTGCTCTGCGCTCTTGTCTAGCTTTCTTAGCTAGTCTTTGAGCACGGGTTCTAGAAGTTTTCTCCTCAGAGTATTTTCTACCACCCTTGTATTTAGGCTTACGACCTACCGCAAATTCATCTACCATTCTTTCGAATGTTGAGTCATCTTGTGATTTGTCGTCAATCATGCCAAGCTCATGCTTATTTTGATTGTTTAGTTTCATCGTTATAGTTTCCTATTTTTAATGTATTATTTTGTTGTTTTTGACCTAATTGTCCGGGTACAGCCGGAAACCGCCCGGACATATTAGATATGTCTACTTTAAGTCGTAGCGACTAGCTTGCTTTGAGGACAGCTAATCCTGCAAATGGTGACTTGTAATCAATGTCACCTGTAGAATATGTCTTGAGATACTTATCTTTCTCAGCATTCTTTACAATACCAAGAAGTCTTTTAATCTCTTTATTAACTAACTTGTCAATAGACTTAGGGTCTTTACCATTAATAATGATTTGACCTTCTAAGACAGTCCAGTTCTTTTCACGTAACCTATTGTCTAGTAGTCTTCTCCAAGCAAGTGCTTCTACATCAGCTTTGGCCATATAGACATTCCATGCCCTTTGAGCCCAAGCTTTTTCAGAACACAATGTTTGAGGAGTTAGTCTACATGCATCTCTGTCATGTGACTGTTTTGGAACTAATGTTCCATCATCTTCTCTATGATTGTATTCTGTCAATAGACAAGTACCAGCAAATCTCTCTTCAAGAGCATTTAACTGTACTTTTCTTACTGTATACATGAATGAAATAGATTCACATCTTGCACAGAAACACTGACCATCAAATGAATGGTTAGCTTCTTCTGCTAATGATTGCAATTCTAGCTTTTCATTTTGTACGTTTTTATTCACTGTTATAGTTTCCTATAGTTGTGTATTTTATTGTATGTTCAAGGTTGCTGCGATGGGCATAACCCATCAGATAGTCTAGCTACTAACTCTAGAGTAACTTGCAGCAAGTTCTGCAAATTTGTTTCTCTTAGCAAGTAGTTTGTTCTTAGCTGTTTTCACAGTAAGATACTTGACTTTCTTAGCTCTTGCAGGTGAATACTTATCACCAATGTTGAAACCAAGACTTCCAACAACAGGATTGAACCTATTGCTTTTAATCTCAGATTCTTGATTGTTGTCTAGATAATCTAGAGCGTAATCACAATCTGCAATAACCATATTGGCTTTAGCAAGAGCATTTGCTATTTGGACATCAGGGAATAGCTTTGTAAGCTCTTCTCTAAGTGTCTTACCAAAGTGCTCGAATACAGGTGCCATATCTTTTGATACAGTCTCCTGCAATTCTAGCTCTTTGTAGCAAGCTTCTACTTGTGCTTCATATGTCTCATCAATAGCTTTCTGACATCTATTCTGAGTGCCATCAAACTCAATATGAGTACATGTGAAACAGGAACTGCCATCATCCTCTGCATGTGATACAGAAGTCCAAGGACGAGTCATAGCAGGTTTAGTGCTTACTACTCTCTCCCCATACTTCCCACTTACAGATGTTGTATACAGATTTCTTGTCTCAGACTGAACCCACTGACCTTTTGTAGGTGAGTTTTGGTTCTTGTCTTTCAACCAGAATGTACCTGTATAACATGGCAGAACGCCATCCACCAAGTTGCCATCACTAGTAATTTCTAGTGTCGCAGTAGGTGTATGACCAATTTCCATAACACCGTAGTATTTATTCCACGCTGCAGCAAATCGCTCTTCTACCCTGCGAAGATAAAGCATATCATCTTTATCAATAGCATCTAGGTATAGGTTTCTGATGGTCGCAAAACCACCAGGGACAACACCGTCAATAACAAATTCATGTTTATTGTCAGTGACCCTGATTTCTGGTCTGTTCCTAGTCCAGTCAATATGAGGATGGTACAGAGAAGACTTGAAATCTTCTATTGTTCCATAACCCCAGAACATAGCCCAAGTAAACACATCTTGTGCTGTCTTGAACTTGCCAACTGTTCTAGAAACAAGCAAAGTAACTAATTCTTTCAATTAGTGTCCTTTCACTTGCGGAGGGTCTACTGTTGTAGACCTACTACTCCGGGGCAAAGCCCTTACTATGTACTGCGCTAATAATACATACTAAGGGCATGCCCATCGGAGCAACCTCGAACTGAGTGTAATTTACAGTTGTCTTCTGGGTATAAATACCATTGACCCCTCCGCAGAGAGGTCTATGCTATCTACTAGCTTTTTATAGTTAAGCTATACTCAACTCCATTCACTATCACAGTGACATCTGCAGCGTCAACAAACATATCATCAACTGATAGTTTTGTTTCTTCTGCTGGTACTGATGTATCAAGTACATCGTTTACTGATGCCCATTCACGACGAAATCGTGATGGATAGTGGAAACAGGATGCAGAAGTATCTTTCATTCTGCATTCTCCTGTGTTATAGTCTGTACGGCGTGCCATACGACCATTCTCTGAGTTGAGGAAGCGATTTATAGCGGATGTTATTCCGTCCATAGTTCCTCCTTTGACTTCCTACTTATGACTTCAGCGATGGAATCAGTCACTTTCGGTCTGTACTTTTTGTACAGCTACATACTTGTATTCTCCTTTCAAATTGTCACCTGCAAATCCCCGCTCAGGATAAGAGCTTGAACTCTTGAATAAAGACCAACCGATAGGCTGCGAACTATCGGCAAGCAGTGTGATAAGCAGTTTAACGTCATACTCAGGACAGCGGCCAAGTAAGGACCGCATGCGTTTATAAAGAAAGACGGGCAGTTTAACGTCTTACCCAGGACATTGTTTAGTTTCCCACTGACGTGTGGCTTACGGCTGGTTGAGTAACAGAGATTTCCAGCATCTCCGGTGAGTTAGCAGTTAACTACTCTGGTTGCTTAGGTGGTAAACACTTAGCAATCATGTAGTCACCGAACCGATTCTTGTATTCACTCACTGCGTTGTCAATCAATGTTGAACATTCGCGTACGAGTTGCACAAGGTCGTTCCCATCATACTCAGCTTGGTCAGCTGATTCCTCAGGGAATCTATATCCAAGCCTTTGCAAGCTAGATATAGCGTCGTCACAATTTACTGCTATTGAATTAAGCTCCAAGACTAGCTTTTCGCCAGCTTCAGTAGTAGTAACTTTGCGCTCTCCTGCCATTTTCACCTCCTTTCCTTTTCGGATAGTCGGATTGTACTATGCAGAAATGATAAAGCCCACCATTTCTGATGGGCTCTACAGTCCTGAATAGAGTAGGTACTACTTAGAACCAAATATGTTCTTGTAGTACTTATCTAATGGGTCAGTTACATTGAACTTCTCCATTAGCCACTCAGTTGCATATAGCCACAACCAAGCAGCTAGGATTGTTAATCCAAAGCTACTGATTGCTGCAAATGCAATAACCCCATAAATAGGGTCAGTAGGTGTCATTACGCACCTCCTCTCGTATTACCGTTTTGTATTTTTTGTAATGCTTCCATTTCATTTGGAAACACTATCCATCTGCAGTCAGTGCAGTAGAAGTTCTCTATTAAACGTATAGAGATTTTCTCCTTTCTGCAATGCATACAGACTTGTAGATTCATGCCATATGACATGTTTCCTCCTTTGTTAATTATGCAGTGCTCTATTGAATTCTTTTAAGCAATACTCATGCGAAAACTTACAAGTAATGTGCGGTATCCGCCTGAAAATTGAATACTATATTTCAAATAAACACTGTAAAGACTACTTGTTTCATAATCTTTACAGTATCTATTTGTTAGATACTGCGAACAGGTAAAGTTATTACCTGCTCTTGTGCTGGATAATACAGCTTGATATCTGAGATATCATAACCATTATCACTAGCTAACTTAGAATAAAGTAAGCATTGTGTATAATGACTTCTCAAATTCCTAGTATTAGGGTTTGAGTAATTTTTGATATCAGCAATAGTATGAGTTCCATTACCATTATCAATTAAGATGTCAGCAGTTCCACCTAACCAATTCTTAAAGTTGTATTTAGTTAAGAATGCAACTTCATTTTGTTGTGGTAGCTTACCAACAGTATCCATTAACCAATTTGTATGATTAGTTGCTAATAACATAACATTGTTAATAACTTCAATAGTTGGTTTAATGTCATTGTAAAATTTACCTTGCTTAACAATAGAATTGTTATCGTAATAAATCTTACTTTCAATAAGTGCAGTAGATAAATCAACACCTTGAGTTTTAATTAACTCATAAGCATAATAAACAACATTACCAATATATAGATAATGTTTGCTCAATTCAGTAGTTAAAGAATTAACTACACTATTGAATTGTGAAAATACTAAAGGTTGTTTTACCATACCTCTAGTATTTGATGGGCTAATTAATTTCATTGTATTCCTTTCTTTATACTCAATTAATTATACTTCTAAATAGTTCTTACGGATATAAGAATTAAATAAATCTCTTAACATATAACAATCGGCTAATGCGTTGTGATGCTCATTGGCTCTATACAATCCCATAGCTCTTGTTAATCGTCTAAGACTTGAATACTTACGATTAGATATACCAAATTTATTATGGTAAATATCTTTTGTGCATATCCAATTTATATTTTTAGGTAATTCATATCCATAATGTTGTAATGATTTTTCAATTAAATTTTTATCAAAAAATACATTATGAACAACAATGGTTTTTCCACTTAATAAATTAACTAAGTCTTTAGCGTGTGCGTTTAACTCTTGATAATTCTTTTGTGTTTCCCAACTAAATTTATCTCCATACCAATTTTTAGTATTCCAATAATTTTCATTAGGTTTAACCATTAACTCAAATTCATTAGCGTTTAAATCTATAAAAGCTAATTGGATTAAATCATTTTGTAATGATAAATCATTAAAATAATCTCTTCCATCTTGTATTGATACACTTTCACAATCTAAAAAGATTATGTCAGTATATTCTTTGTTTTTACTCATTGTTTTTATCCTTTCCTATGTAGTAAAAATGGGAAATCGCCTCAAATTTTGTTGCTTGAAACAATTCTTACCCCA
>Ga0115012_10001686_pt1 | contig 12781 bp, 2 predicted proteins | sample TroAtlMetagenome_FD_88706 | JGI IMG/M metagenome (GOLD analysis project Ga0115012, IMG submission 88706) | Marine eukaryotic phytoplankton communities from Atlantic Ocean - Tropical Atlantic ANT10 Metagenome | ecosystem: Environmental > Aquatic > Marine > Oceanic | place: Tropical Atlantic Ocean...
CCCCCCGCGCGCGAGGCCTCGGCGGCCCTAGGCTACCCCACCCTCTGCCGGTCAAAGTATCTGGCACTGGAGGGAGGCCGAAACGCCTCCTGGGCGGCCCAAGTGGCGCTGCGCCAGCAGCCTCCGGCGGGGCCGTGCCCAGGAGCTGAGCGCAGCACGACGGGGCGGCGGGGGGACGGAGGAGGGGGACAGGAGGGCAGCAGCCGAGGAAACTCGCCTATTGATTGAGTTGTATGTCACACAACATCAGGCCTCGGAATGTGGTTCAGCGTTTCTGGCTGGGAATTTTATCTTTTATGTTACAAGCTCGAGTGGACCCTCCGGTCAAGGGATGACATCGGTCCTTCCGAGGTCGAGGGCTTCACGTAGGCTCACGAGGGCAGCTTCGACGGCACCTGCGTCATCCCAGGCCCCGCCCTCGGGGGCTAGGCCGGCGGCCTCCAGCAGTGGGCGCTTCGCCACGCCGAGGGCCGCCAGGCCTTCAGAGGCGGCCCCAGATTCCTTCTGCAGAGAACTGCTGGCTGCCGAGAGCACTGCTCCCAAAGATTCCCCAAGGTCTTGCAAGTCCTCTGGGGTGAGCGTGTGTGCCGTTCCAGCCGGCAGAGCACGGCGGAAGGTGTCAAAAATGCAGACGAAGACAGCTGCCTCCTCCAGGATTTTGCGGGAGTCTCTGGCTCCACCCCCCCGCACCTTGCTGTGCCGCACGGCAGCCTGCATGGCCCTGAAGAGGGCCTCTCCCCCCCAGCCCTCTGGTCGCGGGGGCGACACAAGAGCCAGAGCCAGCGCGGCTGGGCTATTACGAGCTGGCCACTGCCAAGGCGCACGGGAGCTCTGAGGTGGAGAATTGCTGTCTTCGCCGTGCAGGACTTCTGCCGCAAAAGCGGATGTTGCAGACTCTAATGCAGGGCCCGCACGCTGCAGTTCGCGGCCTGCAAGGGCCAGGAGCCACGGGAGGACGATGGCATTCGAGGCGATACCTCCCCCGCCCGACTCGTCCGCCAGGATTTGGGCGCTACCTGCCACGACCGCCGTCACGAGAGCCCCCAACAAGTCTCCGAACAGGGCCACAGCAGACAAGAAGCGGTCTTCTGGCAAATCTGACCGGGAGCCTCCCACGGTGACAGGCAAGCGGGCCCAAAAGTCGGCATCCGCCTTCTCTACCTCCATTTTCGGCACCCCAGTGACGCTCATGATACCAGAAGATAGCGTTGGCGGCGGAATCGGCAGCAACACGTTGCATTTCGTCCCTGAGTTTCGCAGCGCAGCGCCTTCCCATTCCCTCACTGCCCGGCGGCGCGCAGCGTCGGCTCGCCGCGCAGTCCGGTGGCACGCGAAATGAATGGCTATCGCGTGCGAGACGCACCTCGGCTGCCCCCCGCGGAGGGTACTCGCCCCCCCGCTCCTGCTTAGAAGGCAGTAAAGGCCTAGAAGGTTGTGCGGCTGTGCACTGTATCCTTCCTGGCAGACACAGCAAGCCGGTCCGAGCTCCTCGTCGAGGTCAAGGCTGGCGAGCTCGGCCTCGAAGGACCCTGGAGACGCTGCCACAATTTTCGCGGCGCCTCCAGCCCCAGGGATGGCAACAGCTGTCATCCCAAGCTGGCCCAAAACGTCCTTCCTACGCTGTTCTGCCTTTTCCTTCCTGTAAAGCTCTTCGGCACGCCGGACCCGATCGATAGCCACAGCGGCTTCAGGAGATGCTGTCTCGCAAGCCGCCAGCAAGGACTCCGCGCAGGCACCAACGCCGCTGCTACTGCTGGAGCCTTCCAAAGTGAGCAGTAGCCGGAGCAAAAGCTCACCGCGCTGATCTGCCGACCCAGAGAGCTCCCCCTCCATTCCTACCTCCTGCATGAAGTCTGCGTCAGAAGTGATTTCTTCCTCCATCCCAATCAACTCTTGCACCGCCTGGGAAGCCTGCAAAGGAGGAGCCCGCTGAACAAGCGCCCCGAGAGCCCCGAGCGCGAGAGCTGGGACTGTGTCTTCCAGGGCAGCGAGAAATTCCGAAGAGCTCTTGTCCCAGGACGGGCATCCAAAAGCCCCCGACTCGACAGGGGTGGGAAAGGAGGAGAGCACTGCGGATGCCAGCGCGTCTGTGGCCCTCTGCTCTATGAAGTGAGCACAGAGAGTCGCCCCAGTAGAATCGCCCGGCCTGAGAGCTTGCAGCATGGCGGCCAGGTTAGTCAGTCTCTCCCTCCCCTGCTCCTGCATCCCGCTGCTGCCGGCGTCCCCGCTGAAAGGGCGGAGAGCGGGGGAGAAATGATCCACTACCAACAAAGCAGCTCGCGCATTTCCTCGAGTCAGGAACGGTAGCACCCTCAAAGTCAACCCCACGCTTCGCTTGGACTCTCCACTATCTGCAGTGTCCGCTTTCGCCTGCTCTGTACCTTCGAGCCAGGTCAAGAAAGCCCCAACCTGAGCACAAAGCTCTTCCGGAGCGATTCGGGCTGGGGACGTTGGCCCCCCTCCAGGTGTAAAGCCTTCCGCATCCTCCTCCGCGTGCATTGCCAGGCTTTCGTTTACAGTAGACTCCAGCAGTAGAAGCAGTGCCTCGGCGGGGCCCTGCGCGCCGAGGAGTAGATCGTCCGCACTCCCTTCAGACTTTCCCATACTCTCGGTGAAGGCTTCTCTGGCTCGGCGGACGAATATGTGCGAAGCACCCAAAGTCGCCAAAGCTTGGCGGCAGTCCCGCAGCTGCGACGCGGCGAGCAGCAGGCGCAACATAGTTGTACCCGTCGCTCCCCTCGACCCGGAGGAGAATGTCTTCATTGGAAGTTTCAGAAGCCGTAGAAGAGACCTGAGCCCGCGGGCATCATTTTCGAGAAGGGTCCTTGCATGACGAAATTCCATCTCAGGGTCCGTGCCACTCTCTTCCTGCTGCTTCAAATTCTTCACCATGGGCTCCGTGGCCTCGCCGTCGAGCCCTTGTAGGCGATAGACCACAACCATCGGCATTGCGGGGTCCATTCCTCCATGGGCGGCCCCCGAGAGCCAGATCTGCTCGAAAACGTCGACAACCTTGAGGTCCAAAGAAACAATTTTTCTTGCGACAAGGAGTTCCATCCCGAAATCGTCGTCGAGAAGGCCGTCTAGCCCCAGGGTGCGGCAGATGAAGTTTTTCACGTCACGCATGAGGGGACCAACCTCCTCTGAAGAGTACGGAGTGCGCCCCAGGGTGCCCCGGATAAACTCATCTTGTGTGGGGGTTTTCTTGAGGACGACTTGGCACCCACGAGCCTGCTTCTCAGGACAAACTACGGTCGATAAAGACTGGAGAGACGCTGCCGCAACTCCCCAGAGCAACGTTTCATCCTCCCACGCCGCTCCATCTCGCCATGCACCACTGGATTCCCGAGAGCCCTCCCACGCAAGAAGATCAAGATCCGAGGCTTGAGCTTCGCCCGCGTGCTCCTCGCGTTGAAGGAAGAAGCTGTCGTGGCCCGAAATTAAAGTCAGGCGCTCCAGGTTTCCCACAATATCGGACGTCAGGGCGCAGCATGCTCGAGCTCTCAGCTTCGAACCCACGTCGGAACCTTCTTGTTCCAACACTACCTCCAGACAATCAGAGAGCCTACTTGCTGCTTCCTCGGCTGCCGACGGAAGCTGCCCTCCAGACTGCAGTGCCTGAGAAGCTGCCAGAATGACCTGCAGTAACGGAACCTCTTGGCCACATTCCGCTGTAATGAAGCCTGGGATGCAGCTCGAGGTCATGGCATTGTACTCCACCCTCGGAATGCAACTCTGGAGAAATAGAGATCTGAGCTGCTCAGAGGACATCGCAGACACAAACATGCACACCGCCCCCAGGATGGGAAGCCCCGTTGTGGGATCGGCGGCTCGGGCGCCTGTCCCAGGGCCAGAACCACACGCAGAGACAGATTCGAGAAGGCTCAGTCGTAGAATCTCCCGGGAAATGCTGCCGAGGAATCCAGATTCCAACAAGACATCGCAGATGCCTGAACCATCCATGTTGCTCTGGGAGAGCAGCGCAAGGGTGAGGGAGAAGTACTCCACAGCCTGGGACCCGGGAAGAGAAGTGGCACGCTCCAACTCTCCGGCCAGATGTTGTAGGAGGGACAGGCTCTGCTTCTGGACCCCCTCCTTGTCGTGGCTCACAAAAATGTTGCCATCGCTCGCGGCGTGCCCAATGCTTCGAAGATGTTCATTGTTCTTGAAGTCCAGAACTTTTGGGAGATCTTCTGTATTCACAGAGATTTCGCATCGACAGAGCGTCACGAGGAGAGCCGCGGCAGCTCGGCGCATGCCAGCACCGCCCCCTCCGAGGAGCAGCTCAAGAACCCAGCGCCCTCTCCACCCTGTCTCGGCAGCGCGTGGCTCGCTCTTCAACCTGAGCGGGGCGTCAGATTTGGCGTTCTCCCCTTCCAGTTTGAGGGCCTGATTGCGGTAATCCTTGAAATTCACGGAAGCCTTGCCGAGACGAGAGCCGCTCTCCTCGGACCTCGACATGTTGGTGTACAGGCCGCCCGGCAAAGCCCGTGGCAGCAGTGAAGCACCAGCAGAAGCAGCTGTAACTGCAGATGTTAGAGGCTCAAGAAGGGACGCCGCCACTGCAGGACTGCGGCAGGCGTCAGGGTTCGCTGCAACCGCCTCGAGAAGGCCCAGGGTCCCTTCAAAGAGTTCTCCCCAGGCCATTGCTGCAGCTTCTTGGCTTTCATTTTGAGCATTCGAGCTTGTTTCGTTCCGGAAGTCGTGCAGACTGTGGTACACAGATTCTTCATGATTCTCACCCGAGGCGCGGGAAGCGGCAAGGCGCAGAGACGATGCCAGCACTGTTGCTTCTGATGCGAGCAACTCTGCAGCAGCCCCTCCCACAAGTGATAGACCAGAACCAGCGCCTGGCAGAGAGAGGAACAACTGCGTTCTTGCTTTGAGAACCGACAAAAGAGCCAATCTTGTATCTCTGCCACCTTGTCCCGGCGCTGAACAAAGCTCAGAGAGGAGAGTGCGGGCGTCAGCCGCAGCTCCTCGAGCTCCTGGGAGTTGCAGGCCTACAGAGAGCAAAGAGGCGGGCAGGGAAGACTTGTTTGACCCGGCTGCGGTAAGGGTAGCCGTGGCCCGGACACGAAGTTTCTGATCAGCAACAGCCAGCGTGGCTGGGCAAGCCGCAATCAAACCCAAAGTGAGAGAAGCGAAGGCAATCTGGCAGTTGTAGCACGAATGTTCCGGCGCCGAACCCCGGGCAGGAGACGCTTGGGGTGAAGGGCTCGCTGGTGCAATGTTGGAAAGCACGGCCGCTGCTCGTGAGCAGTCGGCATGGACAGCTGCGACTTCGTTTTGGTAGAATTCTGCTGCCGCTGCGGCAGGTGCTCCACGCCAAGAGGCTTCCGTATGCAGCCCCTTGCCCCCTGACAGCAGCAGACTTTTCAACGGGCCTTCGCGAAGTTCCGTCAGTCTCGAGGAAGCCGAAGATGCTACCTGGCGCGCCTGCGTCCTCATCGCCAAAGATTGGACTGCTCTTGGAGACTTCCGGATGTCCATTTCGAGACTCACTCCCTGTGCAAACCGCGAAGCTCCACATTCGTTGCAGAGGAAAGCCCCAGGGCGGTCGTAGTCGATGTTGCGGCACCGCCGGCACTGCAGTGCGTGTTCACCGCAGTGACCACACACTGCACCAGGTCCGAGCGAAGTCTGCACCTGTGAACTATCCTCTACTGGAATGGACTCACGCCGCTCCCGCACTGCCCGCCCAGGAGACGGAGATGCAAAGGATACTCTCGCAGGAGACATTATGGGGGTTGTCGGAACCGCAGACGAGACAAACGTGCGGGACGGGCCAGCAGCGTTCCAACCCGCCCACCCTGGCCCCGGGTTCGGGCGAGAATCCAGTAGGCCCAGGGCCAGAGCAGCGGCTGCAGGGCCCCCCACTGCACGGGCACAGCGAGGGCACGACAGACCACCATGAGCAACCCGGGCCTCACAGGACGAGTGGATCGCAGTGAGATCCACACGCAGGAATTGAACAGCCCCAACAGGCTGCTCCAGTGTGAACTCTGCCGACGTGCTCGACACCTCTACCGAGATTGCTGATACAGGGCGCCATTCAAGACCTTCGGCGTCGGTGTTCGAAGGTACAGATGACCCGACTGAGAGCGCAGCGGCGGAGATCACTCGGCGAGGACCAGGGCCCCGAATAAGGAGCCGCACGCGAGCGACTTCCTGTGGCGATTCGAATCTAACTTGAATACTCTCACTTCCAAAACGAACCTCTGCAATGGGAGACGAGGGGTCCCCAGTCGTTGACCTAATGCTGGCTGTTCCGAGCAAGCTCCCACCCATATCTTCTTCGATCTCGAGGTTGGGGGCAACATGCGTTGAAAAGTTACCCACTTCAAAACTCTCTCCAGTGAGACAGCCACCACACGGTGGCCGGAGAATGTACCCGAGCCGGCCTTCTCCCTCCTCGCAGGGGTCTTGGCCGTTAGAAGGGCACATAGGCAGGGGGCACAGAGGTGCAGCGGGGGCCAGAGCTGCATAAAGTGGGGCATCCGGGTGGGAACACAGGGCGTCGAGGGAAACCACAAGAGACTGTCCCAAAGATTTCAGAACTCCGCTACCACCGGACCCTTCCTTGTCTCCTCCCTCAGTACCAAAGAGGGCAGGGAGGAGGGAGTCAGTCGGCGCTCCCCCGTCTAGAGCCCAGCATGCCAAAGCAAACGCCTCTGCCGCTGCGAATGGTCCGCTTCCACCGGAGACAGAAGCCTGACATCCAGGCAACGGAGAGAACACTGCATCAGCCAGTGCTGCTTGGGCAGTAGACGCTGCTCTGAAGGAATCCGACATCTTCCCATCCAACTCGGACTGTGATGCGAGCTCCGAAGCCTCACACCATGCAGTCCTCAATGCAGCAGCAGCAGCCCTGCGTACGGCAGCTCCCTGAGGACCTCCTGAGGGGCAACGAAGGCACCGCAGCTCCACAGCCTTCAGGAGATTGGAGGGCCCGGCCTCACCAGTCAGCCATTTTATTGTGCCTGGAACCGCAGCTAAAGTCAGGGCTCCGTCCCCGAGCAGAGAGTACTTCTTCATAGCGTGTGAGCTGTCGTCTGGCAGCGCAAGCAGATGAAGGCAGGATTCAGCTAGGCACAGATGCCCCCGGGACACAGCCGCGGCAGCAAGAGCAGCTAGGGCACCAGCCCACCCACTACCACCCGCTGCCTCGCCAGATCCGGAAGCAAGAGCCCTCCAACACATCGCGAATGCTCCCGCTCCCCGGCTCGGAGACAACAATTGTGGGGGCGTCGAAAACATAGGAGAGAGCGGAGAACCTGAAGATGAAGCGACAGCATAGGAAGCACTGGCATTCGCGACGAGGCGCGCTGCAGATTTTGCAGCAAAAATTGACATCGCACGCATGGCTGTTGAGGAAGAGGCCGCGCCGATGACAGCAGCCCAAGCTTCTGGAGAGCTCGAGGCCACCCTAAGAAGGTTCTCCACGGCACCTGAAGCTGACTCCCACGCTCCCATGTCAGATCCCGCGTTAGAGAGTTCTTCTGCGACCATACCAGCCTCCCGGGCCGCTGCCGTGACTGTCGCCAATGCCAAAGGTGCGCCTACCTCAATGTTGTCAACTCTTGAGAAGGCAGAGGCGGCGGGCATAACGGCTGCACTCTGCGAAGGTGAAGCTACCCCGATCGCACTCAGAACCTGGGCCAGGAAAGCCACAGCAGCGTTGGCGTCTGATTCCTCTTCCATGGAAATATCCGCGGCGTCTTTTGAAGTTACCGCCATGAGATGAAGTGTTGAAAAGATGCAAGTAGGTAGTGTGGACTCGGACACTTGTAGCGGGGCTCCCCATCCGAGCGATGGAGATGACGCGGCGGCCATGGTAGCTCTCAGGGACGAATGAGGGCACCAAGGGCGCCTATGATGGGCCAGAGTTGCAGCAACATCAGAACCTGGGTCGATTGCCAGCTTCCGGGCAAGTCCCCAGGCCAGGTTACGTGCAGCTTCAGCAACGGAATTTTTCTTCTCAACGCCGAAGTTTAATCTTCCAGCAATGGATGCCAGTGAATCGGCGGCATTCATGACCAAAGAGAAGAGGTCGGAGCTGCTGAGGTCGTTCCAGGAACCCTCCTGGTTTGCCTCTTCCGCCAGACCCCGGCCCACCACAGAGCAAGCGACAACCCACGGACTGATGAGCTCCTCGAAAGAGGGCATGCGAGCAGCCAGGCCCGCAGTCACAGTGGCCATGTTCCTGAGTACAGCAAGTCGCCCCCACTCCACCTTTTCAGACGAATCTCCCGCCCCGAGGCATCTCACTGCCTCTGCGTGAAACGCGGTCGCCCAGATGCTGGTAGCTTGAGGACCCAAGCTGTCGTTCTCCAGGATAGCAACGCAGGCATCAGAGAATGCTTCCGCTGCAGTGGTATCACAGGCGCAGGCCCCAGCCAAAGAATCGGCAGCGGTTTGAGCCGATGCGGATCCCTTGGAAGCGGCCAGGGCAGCAGCTCTCGTTGAGGCTTTGGCAAGGACGCCTGCCAGTTCATTCACCTCAGACGACCTGGAGCCCCGGCATATTTCAGCCTCAATCATAGCAGGTGCCCCGATCGCAATTGACGCGGCACATCGGCCCAGGAACTCGCCGAGGTCCTCCCCAAATCCTGTGACGGCTTCGCCATTACTGCATGTGAGCCAGGGCAAGGCAGCCCCAGTGATGCCGAATTTCTGCAGCAGATGAGAGCACGTGCGAGCGTCTGAGTCGGCAGGACCTGAAGCTAACCAGAGAAGGGCTTCGGCGCCTTTGGACACACGCCAACGGGCTTCCGAGCCCCACGAAAGGGGTCCCGATCTAGACTGGATTTCAGAGACTGCTACCGCAGATCCCGAAATCGCCATCGCTACCGCCGTCGGATTTTGCGCAGAAAGGTAATCTTGCGGAAGGTCCTGCGTCGCTGCAGCGGCTAGGGAGCAGTGCCTCGGGAAGGCCAAGAGGCAACCCAGAACGGGCGACTCCCTGAATATGTCGTTCTCTACTTTTGGATCTCTGCGACTCCCTAAATACCATGCGGAGCGCACGGCAACACCTGGGGACGCAGCTTTGCGAACCTCGGACAGGTTCGGGCCAGGAAGGACTCCCGAGCCAGGACCGAGGCGCCACTGCGCTGATGGAAGTCCCCAAACTTCAAGCGCGGCCACTTTGCAACGGCGTCTAGGATTGCAGCAAGGTCCCAGAGCCAGGGGCAGCCGCGATCCAACATCCCCCATTCCAAGAAGAAGAGCACAAGCCTGCTCCCCCACGCCGAGGGGGACGTCGTACCAGCGCATGGGCCCGTCTTCTATTCCCAAACTCGAAGCCAAATCCCCGCTGCTTTGCAAAATGCTGTCAATGTCCAGACTATCTGTGACCGATAGCCGCGACGGTCGTGCGTCACGCGTAGCGTCCAACTCGCACACTGGAACTCGTCTCAAAGTGGCAGAGCCTCCCACGGAAGCCCAGGCCTTCTCGTTCCCAATCTCCACCCATTGAGGCCCCGAGGTAACCGGGCAGAGAATGCGAATTCCTGCAATGGTAGCCCCGGGCGGCGTCGTCAAATCCAGCTGCCAGGGCTTGTTGGCCGCGGGGGCCTCTATGAGCGGGGCAGGAGGCGCTGCGAGCGGGTCCCGAGCAGCGGCGCTCGCAGCTTTCAACCGGGCGCGCAGACGTGCGCCGTCCCGCTCCCTTTCCCTCTTCCGCTGCTCCTTCCGTCGAGCCTGCTCACGCGCCGTTGCTACAAGTGAGCCCGTCACTCTCTCAGCCGCCAGATCCGAGGCGGCCTCCGCGACAGGATCGGTAGCCGGCTCGAGACTGTAAACCTCAGACATGTCCTTGAAGTCCTCAAAAAACAGTACCGGGGGGGTCCAGTCTTTTTCAGCTGCTGAGTCGGCTGGTTCAGACTCTCCGCGCGCTGGAGCGGGAGCAAACTGAAGGATGCGATTTCCGTGGATGACGCACGCGAGAGGAGGCCTCTCGGGCGATGCGGCCCCCTGGACCGTCAGCAGTGGGAGCTGCTTCGAACTTGCGACAAGAGCCGGGCCTGAGATTTTGGAAAGCAAAGCAGCGTTGCCCTCTGTGTCACAGAATTCGTCTAAGACTTGCCACTCAACCCGCAGTCTCGCACTATGACAACCCGCGGGTGCAGTGGTGCCGCCGGACAGGCGGAAGGCGATTGCCGGGGGAGAGTATGCCTCTGCGGACAATTTCCCGCCCTTCCTCTTGCTCTCTGATTTGCCCCCAGCAATGAATGTCCCCCCAACCGGGGTCACAGATCTTGCCTGGAAACCAGGCGGACCAACTCTGATAGAAGCAGCCGAACCCACCTGCAGAAGACCTGACCCTCCCGAAAAGGCAATTGCACAAACAACCACCGCGCCGGAGTGGCACGGGACCGCGAGCAGGCCCGAGCCTGAACACCACCCAGGCGCACTGACGGCGCCTCCTTCTTTTAGCAAAACGCTCTGAATGGAACCGGCACCATCTTCGTCGCCCTTGGCCTGCGAAAGTGGCCCTAGTGCCGAACGCGACCCGGGCACCAAAGTGGCCGTGAGAACCTCCCCGCAGGAGGTGGAAACGATGACGCCCAGACCGCTCCCAGACAGAGAAATTGCGCATGCACTGGAAATCTCTGGGGCATCCCCCACAGACAATTTTGAATCAAAGACGGCCTCTGCTGCAGGCCCTGGGGGCCACGTACGGCCGGCAGCGCCCGGCCCGGGAGCGAGCTCGAACGCCGCGATTCTGCATCGACTCGCTACAACGAGGCCCAGGGCCCAGACGCCCCTACTCGCGGAAGAGTTTTCCCCCGACGCAATGGAGCACCCCCCTGGCTCCGGTCCTGTATACAGTGGGACATTCGAGCTCGAGTCAGCCCACGAAATGGCCACGGGCCGGCCCTCGGGGGCGGCCCTGGCGTCTGGTAGCGCAGCACCACGGCTGCACGCGAGTGCTGGGCGCAAGTCCAGCCTGAGAGGCAATCTGTCACTCACCCCTCCGGATGGGTCAAAAGTTACCACCTCCACACGGGGGTGAGAACCTGCCGCAGCGGCGGCGGCAACTGCAGCCTCGGAATTGGAGGAAGCGAACATGGCCTGGGCGGCTCCGGCTACCGCAAGGCATCCCGGCTTCTGGGGACAAAAGGCGAGGGCCTCGACAGGCCCGCCTAGGCCCGCCCGAAGCTGTTGCAGAACCGCTCCTGAAGTGCCGCGACCACAGGCAGCGTTCTCCTCCCATTTGGCCCCGAAGACAGTCACTTCTTCCCCCTGAGCGATGGCGACAAGCCCAAGACCCGATACGGACACGGCCGAACAGTCCGCACCCGGGTTTCTGCCATTGCTAGGGAGGCGCCGGAGGAGGGGAAATTCGGCGGCGCGCGAGAGGCAGTCGGTCTCGCCCCTGCACTGTGCCAGGGAAACTGCTACCTCCTCCGCATATTTGACTTGCCCTTGGGTGCTGCGGCAGCAGTCCTCTAGCTTGCCGAGACCGCCCGCCGCCGTCAGCGCAGCGGCGGCAGCGACCTCCTCTGGTGCGCTTCCCAGGGCAACTGCGACGGCGCAAAGGCGATGGCTCTCTGGGTCCTCAAGCCCGCCCGTGCCGCCCACCCCATCTTTGGCTGCAGCAACCGCGGCCGCGGCTGCCCTGTCAGCCTGCGTCACGCTGCTGGGTGGGGGGCTGCGGGTACGCCGCGGACGCAACGAGCTGCAGCGAGCAGGGCTCCGTCCTGGGCTCATTGCTGTAGACGAGCTGGCTGAGGCTGCAGCGCCGCAGTCGCAGAAGAACCGGGACACGCGGGAGAAGACCACCCGGTGCCCAGCAGCGGCGTGGCAGCGCTCGGCACAAACAGAGCAGCAGCCCTGGCCCCCGTCCAACCCGCAGGTGTAGCACACGTACCACGGCTGTTCCGTGAAACTTCGACCTGACGAAGTGAACGTGCACAAATCCTCCGTGGCCCCCTCAGATGTCGCCGCCGCTGAGCCACCGCGGATGCCTCCAGCAGCGGACGACCCCTCCACCAGCGAGCTGCCACCTGCAGCAGCGACACTCATAGCCGCCAGGAGGGCGGCCGGCGCGCCCGAGGCGCCTTCTAAGGGTGCAAGCGTCGAGGCTCCGGCTGCCAACGCCACGGCCGCGTCGGCGGCGGCCTGGCCACCGCCACCTGGAGCGGCAAGGTCCCAGTGCTGCAAAGCAGCGCTCCAGAGGGCTAGCGCAGCAGCACCTCCCTCAGAACTGCACCCCCCCCCGGATTCCGCCCCGCTCGACCCGGCGGCGGCGGGAGCCGCGGCAAGGCAGTACCAGAGCTTCTGGGTCTCAGAACTCTCCAAGGCCGGGCCGCCGCCCCCGCCCAGGGCACCCTCGAGGGCCGCCCACAGAGGGCCCTCGCCCCCGGACGCCGCGAGGGGGCCGTCCTCCCGCCGTGCCACCACGGCCTCGAGCAGCACCCGCGCGCCGGAGCCGCCCAGGCCCGCGAGGCCCCGGAGCGCCTCCCTGAGCGCCTTTCCGTGCGGGCTGCCCCGCAGGGCCTCGCCCGCACCGCCCCCCTGTGGCGCCCGCTCCCCGCCGGGTCAGCCCCCCCTGCCCCGCGGCCCAAAAAAAAAGGGCGCCACGCGTGCGCCTCGGGTCTCGGGCCTGGAGAGCTGGGGGGGGGGCGGGAGGGTGAGCGCCGCAGGGAGCGGGGCAGGCGGGCGGCGGGCGGCCCGGGGCAGGCGGCCGGGCGCGGAGAAGCGCCCGGGACGTGGGGGGGGGGGGGGGGGGGCCCCCCCCCCCCCCCCCCCCCCCCCCCCCCCCCCCCCCCGGCCC
>Ga0115012_10001688_pt1 | contig 12779 bp, 7 predicted proteins | sample TroAtlMetagenome_FD_88706 | JGI IMG/M metagenome (GOLD analysis project Ga0115012, IMG submission 88706) | Marine eukaryotic phytoplankton communities from Atlantic Ocean - Tropical Atlantic ANT10 Metagenome | ecosystem: Environmental > Aquatic > Marine > Oceanic | place: Tropical Atlantic Ocean...
AATTATTATTTTTTAATGCTGGTGTAGATATATCATCTGCTAAAAATGTTTGTAGTTGAACGGTTTCTTGTGCTTTCCACCAATACTCTGGTGTTTTCCACTCACCTATTTGTTTAACTCGTAAGATTGGACTTTGTGCAAAGACCATTCCAAACATTGCTGTTGTCATAACCATATTTTTTATAAAACGAAACATTGTGTTCTCCGTTGGTTTAAGTCAATAATAAATATTAAATTGTTGAAAATTAGACATCAAAACGAACAATAAATGTTGTTTCAATATCATCTGATAACTTTATAGCTTTTCCGAGTTTTCCGTGAATTAATAGTTCACCATTTTCATTATATAACCCTATATCTGTTACATAAGGTTTGAAATCTGATGATGTTGTAAATGCTAATGATGCAGTTGCTGCGTTGTAATATGTCGCATAACTACCTGTTCCTTCTCCTGTTGGATTATGGCTTGGTGGAAAAAATGCTGACATTGATGCATTTGAAACTGAACTATCAATTGTGATACTACCACTTCTATCTGGTGTAACACTAATATTTGTAGTGGTATTAAATTCAAATGGTTTTACTCTTATACGATACTCATACTCATAATGAGTTTGTGATGCTTGATATTTTAAAGTAAATGCACTTGTCGCGGCATCTGCATAAGAGCCTGTATCTGTGAATACTAATAAGCCCTGGTCATAAAAAATATTTCCAACTTCACTACCACTACCTACTGAATTTGAAGTGGTTGTGCTACCACTTGTAAAATTATTTCTTTTAAATGTTGCAAAACTTGCAGAGTGATTACTATCATATAGATTTCCCTCTTCATCATCTACAATATTAAAAGTTACACTACCAATTGTTGCAGATAAATTAATACTACCTGGTTTTATTTGTTCTCCATATAATTCTCTTGGAACACTTATAATTGATGCTGATGTATTTAAATTACGACTAGCTGAACCAGTATTTATATATACTTTACCGTGGTCTGAATAATATAAATTATTCAACATATGCCAAGTAGGTAAACCGAAATAATTAGTTGATATTGAACCTGTTGTGATTGTTACTAATGCGTCTGATGCACTTACGTAATTGTATTGTGAACCAGAGCGAGCTTTGATACCAAAGACTCCACTTCCACTGTCATTGTTATTGAATGTGAAGTTTTTAAATGTCTGAAAAGACTTCTTTGAAATGTCTTGTGCGTCAAGATTTTTGAACATTATTTTGTCCTAAAAATCAAGTTTCACTTTAATAATAGCTTCCCTTGAATATGATTTTAATAAAGGTTTTGATAACTTAGCAATTGCCAATAATTCATTGTCATCATTATAAAGACCAACTTGTGTAATAAAAGTTTTCGGGTCTTTAAAGAAAGTTGCCTGAGTTAATGAACCATCTGATTGTGTAGCATAAGTTGGATTAGAACTAAAATTAAAGTTCTTGTTGTTTACACGACAAAAATAATTTGTTGAACTAATTTCTTCTTCTCTACGAGCTTGGAAACTTGAACCAGATACAATTGAGTTATAAAATGCTTGTGACCTACTTGTGTATGAATTTGCACTTCTATTATTTGCTAACATACCACCTGTTAATTCAGTTTTGATAGCGTTCAATAATATAAGTCCTAAATCAGGGTAGAATAATCCAAATGCACCTGCTTGAGTTTCTGTTGCTGCTGATTTATAAACACCATTTGCAATAGAACCACTAACAACATTAAATACTCTTCCACCTTCATTTACGGTAGGATTTGTAGTTGCTCCACTATCATCAATCAATGAAATCTTATCATCTTTTAAGATAGCTGGCATCTCACCACTTAATTTTAATTCCCAATTTCCTGGGTCAATCTTTTCTCTTTGTCTTGCTCTTTGGAAAGAAACAAAATAGAAATCTTTATCACCTGATGCTGTTGGTGAGTTTGAAAACTCAAACTTATCAGTATTAGGTGCTAATAATACATTTCTGAACTGACTATAAAGTGCAGCTCCTTGTCTATCACCTGTTGTTGTTTGTGATGATTGATTTCCAACTGAACCACTTCCATCAAAGTGTGCATATCCAACTGCGAATTGAACTTCTGCTGAACTTGATAGATTTGGGTCTTCGTTATATAATTCTAAAAATGAACCTGTTATGTGTCCGTTAGTAGATTGTGTGTAGAAAGAAGTTAATTCTGCATTTCCAGCTGACCATAGTCCACTTGAAACGGTTGTCTTCTGATTTTCTACTAAATCATTTGCTCTGTTAAATCTTTGAAATGCCATTATCTACTCCTTATACCTTACTCGGGTCTGCTTTAACTTGAACTGATATTGTGTATTGAGCTCCAGATTGATTACCCGTTACTGACAAGTTAGTGTTTGTTAATGTAGTTAATGACCTTGAAATTACTCTACAGCTACTACCAACTACTGTGATAGAACGTTTTCTTTCTGATTCATTTAGGAATATTGGGGTAGTCGTTCTTGCTCCACCCTCTTTTGCTAACATCCCACCTGGTCTTCCAGCTGCTGTGTTTGCTCCACCAGTTAAAGATAGATTTGCTACATCTGCATTAAATAATGTAAATGTATATGAACTATCAATACCATTTCTTGTGTTTGGTGAAACGGTTTGTGTAATACCTGCTCCATTGAATACCAATGAAGTGCTTGGTAATTCCAATATAGGAAGTTTTGCTGTTTCCTTTGGAAGTGTAGTTAATTTATATCTCATTAACTGATTTTCATCTACGAATGCCTCTAATAGTGGCATATTTTCAATCACTGCTCCGTAATAGTTTGAACCATTTGGATGTGATGTGTCCCATAGATTATAATCTACTTCATCGTCTGCTAATGCAAACTTTGTAATTCTAAATTCATCTTGCCCTCTTGCCAAAAGTTCACGACCTTTTTTTGTCAAAATTGCGTCTACTGTTATACTTGTATTGTCTAAAAATCCCATTTATTCTGCTCCTGTGGAAATTATATAACTATTCTTATTCATTAATAAATATAAGAAAGTTAAATTTTCTATTTGTTTTTTTATTCTACTTTCAATTTAGCTGTATCTGAATCTTGTGTTTTCAATACTGCTGGTGCTACTTCTATTACTTCTACTGGCTCTTTTCCGTCAATCGTATTATCTCTTGATAATAATGTTCCTTGAACAAAACTTCTATATAAATTAGAAGAATATGCCATACTTTCAAATTCTGATTTAACAAACGAAGAACTATATGCTAATGTTGGCCCAATTGATGCACTATAAGAACTTGAATAGAAGTATCTTTGTTCTTGATTATGTTCTGATAGTAATGAACCTGTAATTGTAGGTTGTAATGTTTCTGTAAATATTTCATCAGTATCACCTTGTGTAATACTTGATGTTGCGTATAATGTTCCAAATTCAGTTCGTTTGTCTATTTGATTTAATTTTACCAATGAACGTTGGTTTAAAAATCCTAATGATGAACCTGTATCAAAAGTTCCTAAATTAATTAGTCCGTCATATGTTGTATATTCACCACTTGATTCAAAATAATTATAATCTGAACCAGTTATGTATCTTGTTATTAAAACTCCAGCATCAAAGTCATTTGCGTTTTCATAATAACGATTATCAAATTCTGATGTTCTTCCTACTATTTGTTTTGAACGTTCTAATATATTTGGTTCAATCAATATACCTAAATCTGCTTGTGCTCTTGCCGGTAATAAAGTTTTTATTGAATCAAATACACTATTATCATAAAATTTTAATATTCTTAAATAATCCCAAAAGTTATTTGAATTTTGATATCGTTTGAAATAATCTTTTCTTAAAGTGTGTAATTGAGAATAATATGGTTTATACTGGTCTCTTGGGTCACCAATGTAATCGTCAAAATTAAAGTCTGCAATACTATACATTACATCTTCATTAACAACATCTACGGGTGAAAAATAAATACCTAATTGATTACTATCAAGTGGTGCAAAATCATCAGATGAACGTTCTTGTCGTTTATTACTTAATAACGGTACCTGAACTCCTGCATTATCTGTTGGAAGTGTTGTATCTTCAATTCTAATCTTGGTTGCGTTTCTTCTTCTTGCCCCAACATCAGGAACTCTAATCTTTTCTTGGTCTACTATACTTCTAAATGCATTATCTGCAAAATTATTAATCATACTACCTGTAATCAATCCTGTAATAGATTCATATAAATTTTTATTATGTGCAAGGTTTGATGCGGTTAATGCTGCATTAGAACCTGTCATATCTATATTATCATCTAATGGAAGTCTAAATAATAGTTCATCATAAGAAGAACCTGATTTGTTTCCATTATATGCTTTTGGTGCTCTAACGTGATTATCAAATATACTTGAACTCAATGGTTCACCCCATAAACGATACTCCATCATTGAACCACTAAATTGTCCACCAAATCCTGCTGAATTTCCTTTTCCACCAAGATATACAAATCCACTTCCTGTCCATTGTGCATTTAATCTACTACCTGTTATGTTGTTTATATCAGTTGCTAAACTTGAAGTATGTGATTGTAAACTTGCACTATCTTGGAATAAAATCTTTTGTCTTGTTTGGTCATATTGTTTAACGGTTAATTCATAAACACTTTGTGATAATGCGTTGTCGTGAGAGAATTCATTTCCGTCTGTATCCTTTTTGGTTAACATTACACTCCACATATCATCATTGTAAAGTGGTAATTCTGATGAAGTGATATATGCCGCTTGGTCATACCCAGAAGCACTAATGTGGAATTTTAAATGTCCATAATCATCTGATTCTCCATTATCTTGTAATGCAATTGCCCAACTATCATCTTTTTGAACAAGTGTCTGATTTGATGATGAAGGTGTTCTAAATCTAAATTCTACTGTGCTTGGAACTAATCCGTCTTGTGTTGAACCATCACTACCTGTCCAATATGTTTTAATATATTGTTCTGAATCAAAGTCTAATGCTCTTGTAAATTTTCTTTTTATTTCATAATTAACTCTTGTTCCTTTATCAGGCCCACCATACTCACGAACTCTTAACATAGTGCTCGGAATACCATAACAATTTAATAATCCTTTAATTGACCTTTCTGTTCCTTTTGTTTTAATGAAGAAAGGTAAGTTTGCTAAAATTCTTTTCCAAATCTTTTCTGTTACTGCTTCTTGTGCAGATTCATACATATCACTTCCGTCTGTATCCTTACCTAATAAATAAGTTGGTAAGACTAATAAATCATTTCCATTATATAAATCTAAACCAAGAGCCTTTGCATATTCTCTTGCAACATCTTTTGATATACCCTCTGATACTTTATTTACTCTTTCATTAATATCTGTAAAGTTATCAACATATGTCCATATCTCATCAAACTGATGACCTACCATATCCATAAATTCTAAAAATACATTATTTTTTGTATCTGCCCAAACGTGTTCTGGTAATGAGTTTCTTAATGAATTCATATTTCGTTGGTCATAATCAGAAGCACTTGTTATCATATTATTATACCAAGTAATTGAAGTTGCATCTGTTGATGATAATAATGTATATGGTTCTGATGAATTGGATTTTGGCCAAGATGTATCGTGGAATTGTCCGTCTGAACCACTTCTGTATGATGAACTTTCAAAATACATATAATGTTCAAATGGGTCAAAAGAATTAATTACTCTTTGTTTTTTATTATCAATTCTATCCAATTCAGTTACTACTGCCGGGAAAGAACCTGAACCAGTTACATTCATCATTGATGAACTATTTGCATTATATTCCTCAATTAACTCTATCTTTTTCATAAAGTTATTAAGTCTTCTTTCTGCACTTGAGAAATGAACAAAGTTTCCAAACCCTGTATCATCTGCCTCTATTTGAGAACCAGATTCATAAGTGGTAGATGTCTTTTGATAATCAATATTTGGTTTTATATTTAATAAACTACCAGATATTAATTTTCTTTCAATATCTCTCTTATCACTATCTTTTGTGCTTGTCAATGAATCGTGAGTTCCATAGTTTGTTCCTTGAAGATTAATTGGATTATCAACTGAATTAAAGTTTGGTAATCTTAAAAATATTCCGTCATCTTCTACATCTTGGAAAGGTTCTAATCTAACTCTTTCACGATAGTTTGGAAGTCTTTTTTCTACAAATGTAAATTTTTCTCCGAGCGTTATATCGGAAGAAAGTGGTTGTTTTATTTTAAGTGTTCTTTGTTGTCCATCAACACCTAATTTACTATTAGTAACCAAATAATATTGATTTCCCACTTTAACATATGTTTTATATCTATCAATATTATTCTTTATATAATTAACTCTGAAGTTTGGGAATCTGTTTGATACTTCATCTTCACCTTTATGTTTGTAAAGATTTACTCCGTCATTGTAAGATAATGAAACACGAACACGATTATTGTCAATCACCTCTTCAATTGTTGCTAAATAATCTCTTGGTGATAATTTGGATTGTGCTTCATTATAAGTTGTAGTTTTTTCTTTTGCCTTCTTCTTTCCTTTTTTACCAGTTACTTCACCCTCTGGTTTTAATAAACCTTTATCTTCTAAATCTTTTTTTAGTATATCATAACCAGTAGTTTGTGCAAGTCCAGGATTCTTTTTAAGTTTTTCTGCCTGTTCCTTTGCAGTTTTTGCTCCACCAACATCTCCTAATCCGTCATCTATTAATTTTTCTTTGGTTTCTTCTGAAACATAAAATGGTATTCCAGCTTCATCTGCACCACTTTCAACGTGTTCTGTAAATTCTTCTCTTAATGCTTCTACACTATCAGGTGGATTCTTTATATCAAATCCAGCATCTTTGATTGGGTCAACAATTATTTTTCCGTTTACACCTATTTCTTCTAATACTATTCCACCTGGTCCCAGAATTTCAGTTACTCCGTCTGGTCTAATAATTGTTGGGGAATTTTTGTAAGTTGGGCCCGGTGTTCCTTCTGCAGGCTTTGCGTGAGATGCTATTTCTGCCGGTATTATTGCACCTGGGTCATCTGCCGGTGCTTCTACTTTCGGTTTACCTGTTCCAACTAATGTTGCTGCTAATCCACCAGGTCTGGCAGGTTTAACTTTTTTTGTTGGTCTTGGAAGATTTATTATCTCTGATGGTTTAGTTACCTTCTTTACAAAACCATTTGGTTTCTGAATATATTCATTCTTTGGTTTTGGTCTTACAATTGTAACACTCTCTGGTTTTGGTGGTAATGCAGTTGGAACTGAAGGTTTTGCTTCTGGAATAATTACAGTGCTTTGAACTGGAATCATTTCCTCATCTTTTGGTGTTTCTGCAACTTCTTCTGCTTTCTCAATTGCCTCTTCCACAACTGGTGGAAGTGTTCTTATTGGTGGTGGTGGTGTTTGAATAACCACCTCTTCCTCTACTGCTCTTATAATATTTTCTACCACATCTGAATTTGGGTCTACACCTGCCGCAATTGCAGCGTCCGTAATTCTTGCTGTGCTTTCTACTGGTAATGGTGGCGGTGGTGGTGTTTCTATTGGCGGTGGTGGTGGTGGTGGCATTACCACTACTTCATCTCCTCCTGAACCGCCTTCTGTTACTAATTCTGTTAAATTACTTCCACCTAATATTCCTGTTTCTATTGGTGGCGGTGGTGGAACATTAATTTCTATTGGTGGTGTTGAGTCTACTGGATATGGATTTGGTGGACTTGGGTCTTGTGGTAATGGTATTGGATTTGGTGGACTCGGTCTATGTCCCGCTGCAATATTTGCTGCTGCATTTCCTGGAGCAGAAGTATCTGTTGTAGTTACTTCTTCTGGTGGTTGTGGTCTAACTAATGTTGCACCCGCTCCACCGTGTGTAACAACTTGGTTGTTTCTAACAACCGGCGCTTGAGTTTTACCCTCGTGTTCTCCACTACGAGCTCCTCTGTTTCTTATATCTGCATCTATGAACGCTTTTCTTGCCATTATTATCTCTGTTCGTTTGCTCTTTCTTGTAGAGCTCCGTCTGCTAATTCTTGTTCTCTTGGGTCTGGGTCATTTAACAATATTTCAATTAATTCTTCATTTGTATAATCAAGGAAATCTGTTGCTGCTCCACTATCAAGTTGTTGTTGTAATGTTCCACCTGTTATATTATCGTCCATATCACTAACATCAGCATTTGTAGTATCTTCATTACCTGTAATCTTATACATATTTGGTATAATGATTTGTCCACCTACCATATTTTGTGTGAAACCCCTATCCATATCATCTATATCAAATTCTAAAATGTGTGGTTTTTTTGAATCAAACTTAATTCCACCACCATTATTTTCTCTGATTGGATTATATTCAATCATTTGCCCCATTTCAACAAAATCATTTCTATATTCTTTATTACTAATATTCTTATCTAATTCTAAAACAAACTCTGTTCTGTCTGGTGATGAATCTACGATTGGATATTTAAATTCTTTAATAAAAACTTCTTCTCTTTCTCCTTTACTTTTATCTTTACCTAAACTCTTGAAGAATTTTATTTCATTATTAATAACTTTTCTTTCTACTTCTCGATTATAAACTGCACCTTTGCCATCTACATAAACGGTTCTTTCTCTACCAGCAAGTCTTCTTAAAAATTTATAAGTTACATCATACTCGCCGTCATAAAAACCTAAATCTCTTAAATGTTGTCCTACATTAATATCAATGAAATCTCCGTCTTGTTCAAAATTAACTTCGTTTAATCCTAAAACTTTCGTAACAATTAGATTTCCTGATAAGTCGTAAACGTGTAGAATCATAAAGTCGTTTATGGCATCTCTACCAAAGCTACTATAAACTTTGTTTGGAGCTACTAAACTACTTCTTTCTTTTTCTGTAAATGAATATTCTTGTGCCATCTTTAAGTATTAAAAACATATGGCAAACCAAGTTTTAACCATATCTCTTCTCCTTTTTTTGTAAAATATAATTGTCTATTAATAACATCATCATAACGATATTCTTTCATTTGTTTTTTCAATGAACGATAATTTCTAATGTGGTCACGACCTGAACCTGGATATTTCTTTTTACCCTTTTTTCTAAATAATACCGGCTTTCTACTTTTTTCTTGTCTAAACTCTTTCCACTCTGCTGATGCTTTTTCTTTTTTTGCTTTACCCTCTGTATTAAAAAAGTTCATTAAACTATTGTGTAATTTTTCTGTTGATACATCAGCTGGCATTTCTTCATTATGATATTCATTCATAACTTGAATTAAATAATCTCTATTTCTCATTTGGAATTGGACTGTTGAACTACTTGCCTTTGTAGTGTCGTCATCTGTTTCTGTTACACTATCTTCTAATGGTTGGAAGTAATAAGTAAATTCATTATTTACTTGTGTTGTAAAGTAATATTGTTTATTCTCTAAACGAACTTCTTCATATTGTTCTTCTAATGAGATTCCTGGTGTTGAACTTTCAAATGAAATTAATACCCCGTCTTCATCTCGTAATGGTGAATTTGCATCAACTGATGATGATATCTGTTGTTGTTTTTTTAAATCTTCAATATGATTTTGATATTCAAGTATATCACCATTAATAATATTACTGTAATGTTTAGATTTTTTTTCTGCGTCTGATGGCAAATATGGCATTGTTGTTACCTCGTTACTCTAAATTCAAAGTTATCGTCAAAGTAATTTATTTCTTCACTTGATGTTCCACTACCACTTACTACTTTAACACAAAAACGATAATTCCTTTCTGCTTGAAATCCGTTCATCTGAACTCTAAAAAAGTTACCTGTTGTATCACAACTAATTTTTGAACCACTACCAAATGGAACAATTACCTCTTCTGTTTCTGCATCTCTAACTGAATAATATGCAGAAGCACTTGGTAAATATTTAATAGTAAGTTCTCCTGGTGTTGCACTAAAACTTGATGAAGGATATAATTCTCTACCAACAACTCTGAACTTAACGATTGATTTTTCTTTGTATTCTGGTCTTAAATTTTTAAAATAAACTTTTAGATTTTCTAAATCTGTTGAAGCTAATGCAGATAAACTACCTGTTGACCAAGAACTATCGTCCCACTCGGCTTCTAATTTAGGTGGATAGATTGTGTGTGTTTCTCTTGAGAAATATTTTAAATCTCCTAAACGAGAACTATCACCCTCTTGTCCGTCATTATAATCAAAACTAGCTGTTTGGTGGTTGTTTCCATAAGAACCACTATCTTCTCGTTTAACTATAAAGCCGTTATTTGGATAAATAGAACTTGAATAAACCCAATTCTTAACTAAATCAGTTACATCTGCTCTTACATCTTTCTTATCAAAAGTTAAATCGTATGAAGCACTAACTCCATATTCTTGTCCAGAAGCGTAACTTGCTGTAAACCAAGCACCACCGTCAGTTAATACTGAACCTGTAATCCAAGGCGTTTTTGCCTCGTGGTCTCTGTATTGATAACTTACTCCGTCATCTGTTGTTGGGTCGTGGTCAAGTTTTCCTGTTCCTTGTTTCCAACTACCACTAACCATATAAATATGTAATGGTTGTTCTGCTTCAACTTCTTCTGATGTTGCATCAAATAAATTTAGATAAAATTTTGTTGTTGATGGCATTTTTCCGTCAACTATTGATTGAGAAATATAAGATATATCAAAGTCAATTAATATTCTTGATACATTTCCAACTGAACCATTATTGTTAACATCTTTATTAATTTCTAATATCTCATCTAATCCAGTATTAATGGAAGCTGTTGTTCCACCTGAATAAATGGTTGCATCTCGTTTTCCAAATTCAAAATAATGCATTATCTATCTCCTACTACTTTACCCTCAATATCACTATTAGGGAATTTTAATTCAAATATACTTGGGTCTAATGAAGGATAAATTATGCCATCTCTTGATGCAGTGTCCATATCATAAACATTACCACTATAATTGTCTGATGCTTTGTGTTTGTTTTCAATCAATATCAAATCTTTTCTTGGATTATTGACTTCTGGTGGAACAAGTGATACCACTCCCTCTACCAATGAAATTTGATATGCTAAATCAGTTAATACAATAGGTTGATTCATTTGCCATTTATCTGGTGAAAAGAATTCTTTTACCTTTTGTATTGCTCTGAATAAAACATCATTTTTGTTATATCCTCTCTTTGTAATAATATTAAACTTGACACCAATGTTTATAATGTATCCGTCTTTAATATTAATTGCATCTGTCATAACTCTGTATTGTGAAAGATACATTTTTAAATTTTGTTTTACTGCTGTATTTAATTGAGTTAATTTTTTATTCTTATTATATCCTAAAACATATAGATTAAGTGCTAAAGGATTATTTTTTACAGTAGTATCGTTATATCTTGTATCAATGACTTGCCCGTCAATAACTTGTAATTGACCAGTTGTTTCTAATTGTTCATCTTGAACAATAAATGCTTTTGCAATATTACCATATCTTTGTGGTAATGAATAACATCTTGTAATATAGTCTGCTCTTGTTACTGCTCTATTTTGTGACATATGATATGCTGATGCGTTCTGTTTTATTTGTGTAAGAGTTTCTTGACTTGCACCACCTGATGCTGGTTTGTCATTTGTAATCTTTATACTATTTTCAGAAGCTGCTTTCTTTGCTGCATCTATTCCTTCAGTAGCAATAGTGTATGTCTTTCTATTAAATGAAGTAATACTATTAGCAGGAACATTATGTTCTACTGCTCCACCAAAATTATAATTAACTGTTAATGTAGTAGAACTTGGTGCTAACCCAAAAGTTTGTGTCTTTAAAAAATTACTTGGGTCAAATGATTCATCTAATCTTGAAACACCCATACCTAATGATGAACCAACATTATCTGGATTTGGAATTATTTCCTCATCTGCATTATCACTAATACCTGAACCAAATCTTAATTCCATACGATTATCATCACGAACTTGTGTAGTAAATCGTCTTGCTGTTTTAATTAATTTTAATAAATAAGGTGTATCATTTTGATATTGTGATAAAGCCGGGTCATTTAAAGCTGTATTTTCCTCTGATTCAAATACAGTATCTTGTGCCAAGAAAGGAACTTCATACCAAGTATTGTTATTACTATCAGTTACCGAAACAATCTCTGTAACTTTTTCGTTTGATAATACTAATTTGTCAAATTCTTTTGCATTTGCAAATGTAAAGTCTTCTGATTTTCTTTCTCCAGATAATGCCAATACCTTTTTACTTAATCTAAAAAGTGTTGGTGTTGCACCTGATGCAGGTTCTAATAGTTCAACATCCATTCTATCTAATGAACTTGAAGCTTTGAAATTTACTGAATCTAATAATGTAAATTCTACACCATCAGCTGACAATGCAGTAGAATTTGCAGCTAACTCACCAGCGTAATCCAAGTCAGGTTTATAGTTTGAACCACCCGGTGCGACTGCTGCGGGAACTTCAACTGAAACGGTTAATTCTACGGTTGCTGGTGTTGCCAATTTTGGTTTATATCCATACGATTGTGCAATCGCCAGAATATTTTTTCTTTCTTCTGCGTGATGTAACATTGTTTCTCTGAATTGATTATCTACATAATAATTCAATACATCACCAACATAAGATGCCATTTCAACAAACATCATACCTGGTGATGCCTCATTGAAGTCATTATATTGAGTTGGGAAATATGATTTCGCAAACTCAATCAGATTGCTTCTTATATCTGTAAAATCTCTACCGAGATATTTTACTTCTTTTTTAACTAACTTTTTATTTGTACCGTAATCTGGCATTTTTAAT
>Ga0115012_10001692_pt1 | contig 12761 bp, 10 predicted proteins | sample TroAtlMetagenome_FD_88706 | JGI IMG/M metagenome (GOLD analysis project Ga0115012, IMG submission 88706) | Marine eukaryotic phytoplankton communities from Atlantic Ocean - Tropical Atlantic ANT10 Metagenome | ecosystem: Environmental > Aquatic > Marine > Oceanic | place: Tropical Atlantic...
TATGATTGATATAAGGCCGTACAAAATGGATCCTGTTTGTTACACGTCATGTCGCCGCTCGTCATGTGGTCGGCCCACGTCGGCGACGTGGCTGCGAACTGCGGCAGCCTGCCGTGTACAGCTCGTGCGCGACCTGCCACGTCTTGCCGCGCATGCGGATGGTGTCGAACACCGTATACTCGAGGAACTACCGAATCAAGTGATCAGGTGATCAGGAAAACCCGCCTCCTTTCAATAAGTAAAGTTCATTTATAACTAAAAAGAATAAAGCGTAAACTTAATACGTCACTCTGTGGCCCGTGAGCTGTGTGTACACACGTGATTAATTGAATTCATTGAACGTTTGCGACATGCCCCGCCGGATCATACATGTAGCCGGATCATACCGTCTCGGACCCTCCCTTGATCACACCCTGACAACGGCCGGTGCCGGCAGCGCCGCATCAGGGGGAGACGGCGGCACAGCATTGGAAGCTGAGGCAGCCTTTGGCTTTGCCGCCATGGCCAGGCGCAAAGCGGGAGCCACCTTGAGCACGGTCTTTTTGAGTGCAGGCGCTCCCGCCTGGGTCTTGAGGCGCGCCAGCACGGTTGCCACTGCAGCGTCAAGCTGGTTCTTGCCACCCTCGGGCTCCCAGTTGATGGCGATGATGCGCGGCAGCGTTGCAAGCAGCGTCGCCTGAAGCTCGTCTACGCCCACAGCCTTGGAGCCGGACACGCCACTCGTCAGGCTCGCAAGCGCCTGGCGCAGTTCGACCAGCTTCTGCGGCCCCAGCCGTGCTTCGAGGTCGCCAAGGTGAGCCTGTGCATCCTTGAAGTCATAGCCACGACCCATCAGGCAGATCGGCAAAAGGGGCTTACTTTGCTGCACTGCGTTGTAGATCTCCATCAGCGCGTCCGGCTCGTGCAGCACGTGCCTGCTGAGCAGCACCGCCACCGCCTCCGCGTCGTGGGTCATGGTATCCGGCGAGCCAGCCAAGTTGCTGGTGGAGACCAGCCGGTCCAGCCGCATCGCAAGCTCCGTTTGGAGCACGCGCGCCTCTGTGAGGGCCTCGCCAGTATTGCAAACCACATGGAGAGCCGGCCGTGTCAAACGGATAGCTGATGCCTTATGCTGCTTGTGCGCTAGGTTTGAGTGGACGTCACCCTTCCACTCGAGCCTGCCGCCAATCGCTGCGGCCATCTCGTCGATGATGTCTTTGAGGCACGCGATCAACTCGGTGTCTGAGGCGTTGGGGTTCCACACGAGCTGCCTCTTGCCAATCGCACTAAAAGAGGCGAGAGCAGCCGTGCATGCCAACTTGAGCTCTGTGAGGTCTTGACCTAGTTGCTCATGCAGCAGCTCAAGGCTACTCGGGTCGTCCGTACCCATGATCTCTTCGAGATGGTCGATGTAGTGCTGGCTCTGCTTGGTGTCGAAGCCGCTGTTTTTGATGTCAATGATGATGGTAGGCACTTTGAGACGAGCACTGTGCATGACCTCGAGCAGGCACCATGGCCGCGAGAAGAGTCCCTTAGTGCCCAAGATCAGCATCACGTCGCAATCACCCACCCCGTTGGTGATCAGCTGGCGCAGGTCCGTGAGTTTGTCTGAATCGAGGAAGACGGGGTAGCGCAACATCTTGGCGAGCATATCGTGCAGCAGCCGCGCGTCCGAGGCCGCCTCCATCTTGTAGTGCGAGAGGAAGCACGCGTAGCTCTTCTCGCCGGGCCACTTGGTTGTGGGCGGCTCAATCGTGCAGCCTGCCCACTTTTCGCGCTGGCACTTCTCCGCGCGTTCAGTGGCAGTCTGGGCGACGAGCTCCATACAAAAGAGAAGCACTGCGACAACGATCACGCCCACGATGGAGAGAAGCATCATGATCGACACCGCTGTGCCCGTGTCAGAGAGCTCACCGCTGTTGTCCTCATTGGCCAACGTGCCCGTCTGCAGAAGCAGGCACCAGATGAAAAAGACGCAGAGGCTCAAGTTGATCATCGTGGCGAGCATGTTGTCCAGATGCCGGCGGTACGGCAACGACTGCAGGTGGAGCACAAGGAAGAGCAGCGACACGAGCACTGCGATCATAAGCTGCACAACTGAGCCCGGCTCGATGAGCGAGGCGAAGCCAATGAGCAACAGCTTCTTGCAGAGCTCCAGGAGGTCAAAGTAAAAGTACGATGGCACAAACGGCGCGTGCAGGAAGGCGATGGAGCGTATGTACGGCGTACTCTCCTCTTCGAGGAGCAATCTGGCACGGCCGAGGTAGAGCAGCCATGCAGAGAAGAGGATTGTGCCCACCGGGTAGATGAGAATTGCCACCCACGCGAGAGACTGCGCGTCCGAGAGCTCATCTGATGGGCACGTCAAAACATAGTGCTTGCGGGACGAGATGAGGAAGGCCTTGCTCTCACCAAGCTCGTCCGAGAAGGTGGTGCAGGTCTCAAAGAGGCGGAAGGCGAGTGATGTCACAGGAGGGAACGCGAAGAACAGGATTAACATGGTCAGAGGTACGGCGTAGCGAAGCACCACCGCGTCGATCACCCCACGGTCGCCGCGCCGCCGCCCTAGGGCCCAAAGCTCGCGCGACGTGGTTTGCTTGAAGAGGAGCGCCAGCACAAGTCCGATGAACGGCGTGAAGCAGATGGCGACGATTGGCCAGACCATGAGGAAGGCGATGTGCGAGTAGACGTCATCCGCGCCGTAGCAGCTCAGATGGACGTTCCAAGCATCGAGTTCGATGCTGACTCGGAAAAACTGTCGGGGGCCAAAAGAGTGGGGTGAGGATGGGTGTGGCGGCTGGGGGTGGAGGGCTACAGGTAGGCTAAGCGTAGGCTACGGGAGGCGGCGGGCAGCATAGGCGGGGTAGGGTATGGGTGGGGCGGCAGCAGGAGCTAGGCGTTTTGACCTCAAGGACAGCGTTGACCTGTGCCGGCATTTCCACTGAGTAGACCGCGGGGATTAGAGTGGCCACTTGATAGAAGCTCCAGGTGATCTTCACCTGCAGACGTGATGCACGAGACTCAGCTAGCTCAGCGCAGGTCTGGCACGTGCTGCCACTCACCTTGACCATGAGAGAGCGGAACGCCACCCACGCCTGGAGCAGCCTACGCCGCTTTGGCTTGCACGCCTTGGCCACCGGTAGTGAGCAGTAGTACATCAGGAAGCCAGCGATCAGGGCGAGGCCAACGGCGATGCACAGGGCCACAATTATTGTCAGGTAGCGAGTGCTCTCCCCGCACTTGCGGCACTCACGGTCGTCCTTGTCATAGTAGTGGCCAGCGCCGGCCTTGCAAAGGACGCAAAAGGGCCCATCTGTTGGCACGTAGCGCGATATAGTGAGTTCACGAGGTGACAGCAAGGTGGGCAAGGCTGGGCATGGCTGTGGGCATGGCAATGCTCGCCAAGGCTGGGTTTGCAGCTTGCTGCGCTTGGCCCGCCGACGCAGCCGGAGCCTTTGTCGGCACCATGGTCGTCGCAGCGCCGGACGTCGACCGAAGTGTTGCTGACCCGCCACCAGCCAGCCTTCAGCGGTAGGTCCTGCATCCTTAAGCCGATGACGTCACAAGTAGTACCTGGTGGACAACGCACGCAGTCGCCCTCACCGTGCAGCAGTCCATCGGCCTGGCTCGTGTAGAAGCCCTTGTTGCACTGCGATGCGTGACGCGGAAGCTTGGGGTAAGCTGACAGGCGCGGGCTACAGGCGGGCCAGTCAGCTTTGGGTTCGAAGGCCACACTCGACCAAGCATTGCGTCACGTCTGATGAGCCTTGAGCTGCCGTCGTCGAGAAGGCAGGGCATGGCAGGCAGATGGCCTGCGAGGTCCGCTGCTCTGGCGGCAGGCTGTCTGTATAGTAGCCCTTCTCGCAGGCGATCATGATGCCGGCGCTGCACCAAGCACCAGCGGGGCACGGGGCCTGCCCGGTGCGAACTGTGGGGGGAGCGGCTTCAGGCGTTGAAATGTAACCGGAGTCAACCGCCAGTGGCCGGGAGCTGCCGTTGCCCGGACAAAAGAAGGGTGCGCCGCCGCACGGAATGGGCTCAATGCTGCCAGGACATCTCGTCCAGTAACCGGGCGAGACTGCGATGCAGTCTGACGCCTTTGATAGGCCCAAAGATGCTCCAAATTTCCCCTCAGGGCACGCAATGGCGTTGACCGTACCCTCCGGGCAAAAGTGACCAGCTGGGCAGATGATTGGCTCGAGCGTCAGCGCGGTCGGGCAGTAGAAGCCTGCCGGGCACGCGCCAGCACAGATGGAGCTGCCCTGGTGCACGCTCTCATTTGAGCCGACATAGCCCGCGCTGCACTCGTACGGGAGGGCAATGTCGACACTCACAGCGATCCGATGCACTGAGTGGCCTAGTAGACATCCGGGTAACTCGGCTGAACACGCGGCAGTCTGCCATTCACAGGGCTGAACGGGGAGCGGTCCCTTGCAGTTGCTCGGTGTCCAGCCGTTGGCCGCAGTGCCAGAGGTGGTTGAGCATGGAGTGGCGCGGCACGCATCGCCACTGGCACCTTCGTCGCATGGCTCGCGGTGGGCGATGCAAGTCAGGCTGGGAAGCCAGTATCCCGGAGGTGTGGGCAGCTGATAGTAGAGGTGGCCGCTCCCTAGGTCAATGTTGTTGGCGCCACCGATTTCCGTAACTACGTTGTCCCGAATAATGGTTCTACTCATTGTGACAGAAGCACCCTGGACACTGAGACCGCCACCATTGAACTTGGCGCGATTTGAGTAGATGCGGCAGTTGTCTAGCACCGCGATAGTGTTTGCCCCGGAGATGAGCAGGCCTCCTCCATTGAGATCGGGATTCTCATTGCTGCTGTTGTGGATGCTGCAATTGTTGAGCGCCACCTCGGCGAAGGTCGTATTTGTCGAGCCAATGAAAACTGCCGCACCTTGCCTTCCTGTATTTGCTGCTTGCCAGAGCTGGAGCGAGCTGATTTCGGAGTTGCTGATGGCGGCTTTGCCGCCATTGATGGTAAGCTTTGACATCTTTGTGTTGTTGATACTTGTGACGCCTCCATCCATGACCAACGCCGAGAGATCATGCGAAACGCTGCAGTGCTTCATCTTCAAGCTGCTCGCTCCAGTGAGGTAAACCGCGGCCACATCTCTAAGCCAAGCCTCTCTCGAGCCCCCAGGACGATATGTCCAGAATATGCCGTCTTCGTCTTGCCTGTAATGCGTGACGCGCTCGGTCCGGTAGAATTTGCACCTGCTGACTGTGACATCGCCACTCGCAACAGCAATGATCGGATAGTCACGCCAAACCTCAGAGAGCTCACCGTCTGTATCCTCTAGACGCCCGCCTCCCATGAAATCGTAGAAGTTGCACTGGGAGAACGCCACCTGACCTCGTTCGATATAAGCTGCTGCACCTTCACCATCACCACCCGTGATATTGAGACCTATCAGCTCGACGATGTCGGCTGCCGAGGGCGGAGTAATGTGCAGAACGCGGGAACAGGTGCCGGAGAAAGCATGGTAACCAATGGTCACTTTGTTTGTTGCGGCTGCAAGCGCGCCGGGGGAAGAGTCAAGTGGTGGCGGCGGCGTCGTTGGCAGTGGCGACATCTGCGACGACGTGGCGTTGGCAACGGTGATGGTCGCCTTCTGTCCCCTGGAGCAGTGCCCGCCCTCTCCACAGCCAAAGTAGAGCGGACCAGTGGTGGTCACCACGGCCTCGTACCGGTTGGGAAGCTCGTACGGGTTGCCGCCACCAAGTGTGCGGTTGGCAAGTAAAGTCGCTCCAGTGAAGTCGCAGATCTTAAACCTCCATTCAGAGGCAAACAGGTAGATGTTGTGGTAGCGGTTGTAGTGGAATACAAGCTTGTCGCCCACTTGGACGTTGTATGAGGTCGGGTTGGAAGGGATGTCGGACCAGTGTCCCGAGTCTTCCATGGTCTTCTTGCACCCGTCGTCACGAGCACTCGGGATTGCCGCTTGCGCATCGAGCACCACCGTCCCGGTCAATGCAGCCTCGAGAGTCACGCTCCGGGTGATGCTGAGCTCCTCGTTCAGCAAGTATGATCCGGGTGCTAGCACAATGCGATCGACCGTGGCATCGTCCAGAAGCGCGGTCAGCTCTTGAACATTTAAGGCGTTCCTCGAGCCCGGGGTAAGCGGTGGTGACGGTGGTGTCGGTGGAGGCGTTGGAGGCGGCGGAGCCGACGGCGCAGGGGGCCTGCAGCGGGCGATGCTCAAATCAGGCTGCTCAACTGTCTGCGAAATGGCAGCATCACACACTTCACAATCGGTGGTCTGGCTAGCATCTCCAGTAGCCCTGCACACGCCGTTGATGAAGCATGCACCGGTTGCGATGGTTGCCTCGAAGATATTCTCGCCATTGCATTCTAAACACCATGGGGTCACGTGAGAGAGCGCAGCCACAAAGGTGGTGAAACCTACGTCTAGTTGAGTAGTGTCGTTGGCTACAGCCTCATGGCGGTGGTGCACCAGATTCTTGATGGCCACCCCACTAAAATCGAGCCGCCCCGATCTGGTTAAGCCAGTGAGCAGAATTTGTCCAGTTGGGCTCAGAACCATACCGTTGACCCATTCACGTCCCGTGCCGCCAAAATAGACGACATAATCCATTGTGCCATCGGTGGTCGACCATCTAATCAGAGCAACATCATCACGATCATGATCCCAGGTAGCGTAGACGTGGGTCGAGTCAGCAATTGGCCGATTCGTCGTGGCAATTCTGGACGTCCACGTGTATGTGTCCAGCCATCCAATGTCCTTGGCCCAAACGCAGGCTCCGTCGGTGGCGTTCAGCTTGAGCAGGAACGACTTTGCTGGCGTTGATTCCGAACTGCCCACGAGGCTGCACGGGCCAACCGTTGCGGCCCATGCGATTTCGTTGTAGCCCATGGCGTAGATGTGCGCACCGTCAACGGATCGAGCAATGCCCCGGGTGTGTCCTCGGCCAAAGATTTTGGCCCACACGACCGAACCGTCGGCGGCAAGCTTGGCGACAAATGGGGCGGCCGTCTGCGTTGTTGCGCCAGTCAACTCTATGGTAATATTCTGTCCGATGCTGAAGACATCAGTGCCATTGGCCTCCTTTTGAACGCGACCGCACAAGAAGATATCCTCACCAATGATCTGGAGTCCGTTGTCATAGCTGGCAAGCCCTGGGTAGTCGCGCTCCCAGATGATTGCACCGGTGGCCCCGTCGAGCTTGACGAGACGTTCTTGTAAAGGACTGAGCATGGGAGGGCTCAGCAAGGCACCATTAAAGAGTTTAGTTGCCATGATGACGTCGCCTGAGGCCGTTGTGCCGACCCCGTTCACATGGATCCTTCCATTATCGCGTTCAGGTTCGGTGGATACCCACCCGATCTGAACGGCCCACTCGCCCTGCATCGTGGCGCCATTGATCTTGAATGCAAAGACCCTTTCTCCGTTTCTGGCCCTGCGGTTGGTCAAGATGGCGGTTTCCCCAGCAGAGCCAATTGGAAAGGTCAGGTTGCCTATAAATCTTCCGACTCCAACAATCGAGTTGGCGTCGCCCGACAGCTCGAAGTTGGCGAGGCTCTCAATGAAACTGGAGAACCTCTCGTCGTTTTCGTTCTCCTCACCGACGATGCCGTCCGAAGGCATCGTGTCGGCGGCGTAGACAGCCTCCGGCACACCGCTGAGCGACAGCTTGTAGATGAAGCTATCACGACCGTAGTTTGATGTAGCGGCGTCCTTATATTTGCCGCCAGCAAAGCTGCCAGTTGCGTGGCTGACTACCACATCTTCATGGTTGTGGACCTCGCCAAAGGCGCCGTTGGTGGCGTGGTTCGAGGACATGGACATATCGCCAGTCGCTAGGCCGGCGACGAAGACGGCGCCGCCCGCCACTGTGATGTCCCCGGGCCGTGAGTTTCCGTGCCCCTGAGGGCACACGCAGGGCAGCCGCGGCTCATACCTCACTGTGGTCGCGGGCCTGGGATGATTGTGCATGTGGATCGTGTGCGGTTGCGACGCGGCGCAGGGCTTTGCGGCGGCACATGCCTTTGCGTGGCCATCGTGGGTGGGCGGAGGATACGCGGGGCGTCGCGCACCTGGTCGACCGCGACCCACTCTCCGGCCGGACGATCGCACGAGCTGGACGCCCGCCCGATGCAGAGCACCAGTGCGACAAGGAACAAGTGGTGCTGGCAGCGACGTGGAAGAGCGTAGGGCGACGAGATAGTGACGCACGGGAGCCGCAGCCACCCGCAGGAGCGTACCGGGCGGAGCAGAAACGCGACCAGGAGCGCCAACCAGTACATTAGCACCACGGACTCGTGCGCCTGCTCAGGGGTGCAGACGGGCAGTTGTGGCAGATTTGGCGGCAGTCGGGATGACAGGGCCCCGCGGTGGAGACGCGCAGTGCAGGACGGGGCGGGACAGGGACGAACGGCGGTTGTGCGCGCCTCGGGCTGATCATCGGCCTCGCCCTGCTTGCGGGGCGTCGTCTTTGGTCCATTGGTACGGCACGCTGGACCAGGACGAGGGCCTCCCTCGTCCTCCGTCTTCGCCACCGTCTTCTCGGCGGTCGACTTCTTCTTCGCCGGCGGCAGCTGGACCAGCGATTTCTCGGACAGCGCCATCTCGGCCGGCGGCTCCCTGTTCACCAGCTTCTTGTTCTCAGGCAGCAGCTTCTCGGCGACCGAATTCGATCCACCCTCAGGCATGGTGGGATCGGCGCCCGGAGCGTCGCGGATTACTGGAGGCGTTAGCCCCGCCGAGAGGAGCATGGCAGCAGTCAGGCAGGCGAGCGGCCTCGGGCTCGCGTGCGCGCACATGTGGTGATGAAGATGAAATGGTTGCGCGGTGTCGCCCGGGGTGCCGCAGCGGGAGAAATGGAGAGGGGAGGAACGGTGCGGACGTCCTAAACGATGATCAGGTGATCAGCCCGAAGTAGTAAGTTACTTACTTACTTACTTACTTACTTACTACTTACAGCCCGAAGGAATAGCGGAAACGAACGCGAAGACCTGGCCTACCGCCTACGAGACGTCCAGAGGGGGCTACCCCCCGCGTCAAGACATATAGACAAGTGAACCAAAGTAAAGGAACTACTACGTAAGTTAGTGAGTGTGAGTACAAATGATGATCACAACATGCCACTATCCAAGAACGAGACGTCCTCGTCCTCGTCAGACCCTGACCCTGACCCAGTCGCGCTCGCCGCCCGCGCGTCCTCGAGCAGCTGCTGGCCCCGCCATCCCCGGTGCTCCTCCTCGCCCTCCTCGCCCTCCTCGCCCTCCCGCTGGGGGCGGCCCGCCGCCGCTGGCTCCACTCCACGCCTGAACGAGCTCGTGCGCCGCATGAAGCACGACACCCCAGCGTTCGACCGGGCGCGCCGTAGCGAGTCGGCGACGTTCTCTGCGATGAGGCGCGGGCTCTTGGCCGCCGACACCGCGGCGCGCCACGCGGCTTCGCAGGCGGCCGCGTCGACGCGCAGCAGCTCGAGCGCGCGCTCCTGTGCGGGGCGGGGCGGCTGCCGTGCGCGGTGCGGAGCCGGGTGCGGTGCTGGGGCGCAGGGCGAGGTGCGGAGGTGCGAGGCGGGTGCGGCGTGGCGCGGCGCGGCGTGGCGCGGTGCGGTGCGGCGCGGTGCGGCGCCTCCTCGGCGAGTGCCGCCGCCGCCGCGCGGTGCGCCTCTTGCTCGGCGGCCATTCTCTCGCGCTGGCGATTGCGAAGGTACTGGCTCGGAGCTGCCTCGACCTCGCCGTCGCGCCGGGCGGCCGCAGCGCCCCGCCATGCGCACTGCCGGCTCCAGATCTCCAAACCAAGCTCGAGCAGCAGCAGCGCCACCCCCGCCTCGTCAAGGTGAGGGCTAAGGCTAGGGCTAGGGCTAAGGGTGGGCAGAGCTGGAGCAGCAGCAGCGCACCCCCACTGGCTGGGCCGGGGCCTCGGCCGGGGGCCGCGGTCTGGGGTGGGGTCGGCGTATCGAGAGCCAAGTGTCGGGTGCGGGGGTGCGGGGCGCGGGGGTGCGTGACGGGGGGGGTGCATGCGTGCGTGTATGCGAGTGCACGTGGGGCGCGCTGTGAGCCCGTGCGTCCTCGAGCACACCTCCGCCGCGAGGCGCATCCACGAGGGCAGGTACTCAGTGCCGCCCAGCTGCGTGACCGCCAGCGCTGGCCGGGCGACCGCCAGCGAGGGAAGGCACTCGGCCACCGCAAGCCAGGCGGGCAGGCCGACACACAGGCCGTGCCTCCGCTGCCGGCGCAGGCGCACCCCCTCGTCGCGCACGCGCACGCGCTCGCGCCGCGCCTGCCGGGCCCGCGTGTCGTCGTACGCTCTCTCCGCCTCCTGGAGGCGCCGCCTCTGCTCGAGCACCACTGTGGCCCGGTAGGCAGCCTGCTCTGCGAACAGCGTGACGCGCGCCGCCTGCTCAGCCGCCGCCTCCCTCGCCGCCTCGCACTCGCCGTGTCGCACCGCCGCCCGCCGCGCTGCCCTCTCGACCGCGGCGCCTCCCGCCGCATCGAGCGCCATCCGCCCAGGCGTGCTCACAACGTCCAAGACCTTCTCGGTCGCTCCGAGCACCGCTTTGCCCGCGTGGCTCGCTGCCCGGCCCGCCTGGCCCGCGGCCTTGCCCGCCTGCCTCGCCGCGCTGCCGAAAGCCTTGCCCGTCTGCTTGGCAGCCGCTCCTGGTGAGTGGGTGGGTCGGAGGGTCGAGGACGCCCTAGGCACTCGGGGCTGTGATCCTGTGACCTCCGGGGTACACTATGGGCTCGAGGCTGCGGCGTGCCGAAGATATTGTGGAAGGCCCTCAGCGAGTCTTCGAACGTGGGCATCCCGTCGTTCCCATTGCGGGCGTTGCCGTCAGCATGTGTCGCCTCGTCGGGCGAGCGCTCCTGCAGCGTTAGGTAGGCAGCATGGACCTGCCTGAACCGCATCGTCGCCGCCTCGGTGTTGCCCTGGTTTTTGTCCGGATGCCATCTGAGCGCCGCCCGCCGGTACGCCTTGCGGATCTCGTCCTGCGAAGCGTGAGTGCCCACTTCCAGCACACGGCGCGCCTCCGCCGCGCGCATTTCTGGCGGCAGTCGCCCCGACCGAGCGCCGAAGTTGCGCAGCCACGGAGGGAGGAAGTTGCCGGACATCAGGGAGTTAGAGAGGGAAATGTACTACTCCCTGAAGCGACTGACTGACGCATGGAGTCATAGAGTCATAGTCCCGCGCCTTCGGCCACCGCGCTGCTGTCGCGTCCTGCTGCATGTGCGACCCGGGTCCACAGATGCACCCGCTGCGAGCTTTGGGGCCCGCTGCCGCCCTCCCCCTCTCCAAGAAAGGAAAGTATCACGCCCAGCGCAGCGCCCATCCCGACGCCCACCGGCAGCGAGGCGCGCTGCTCCGCACGCAGCCGCTCCTGGGTTGCCAAAAGGGGGTGACATCGGCCGACTTTGGGGGCAGCCACCAGAGCGCAGTCTCCCTCCTGGGGCCCAGGGGGTAGCGCTGAGCCAGCGGATCCACCGGTGGGTCGGACTGCTGCGGGTTAGGGCACAATTTCACCACGCTGCCGCTCCATCTGGCCGGGCGCGTCCTGCATGACGTTCATCAGGCCGAAAATGAGGCCGAACATCGCGCCCATTGCGACGGCGCCCACAAAGCCGGCGACCATCTGCGCCGGGCTGTCCATCTGCGGCGGCGCGCAATTGGGCGTGACGCGCACGCAACAGGAGGCCCCCATGTGGATGAGGTCGACCAGCGAGATGGAGACCTGGGTCAAACGCAGCGAGACCAGCGCTTTTGGCGGCATCTCGGAGAGCCTCTAGAGCTGCAAGGCTGGGCCCAGTCGGCAAAAGCTTTGCCCTGGAGCCCCGTGGGCCGCCATGTCCAAGCGGGAGGTGCCTCAAGCCCGTAAGCGGGGGCGAGCCCTGGCCTATCAAGACGACTTTTGACCCAGCTGGGAAACGGTGAACGAGAGCGTGGCCCCCAGAATCATGTAGATGGGTGTCTTAAACATGGGCGAGGTCGCGGCGTTCCAGTGGCGCTCGAGCAGGAAGCACGACGCGCCGGCGAGCAGCACCACCGCCGCCCAGCCAGCCTTGACCATTCGCGTCTGCAGAGGCTCATGCGCCTCTTCGATCGCCCGCTGGTCAACGTGAGGGTCACGTTCAGACTCAAGGTTGGTGCTTGGGGCAGGGGCAGGGCCTGGGGCAGGGTGCACCTGTGCCATTGTGCCTCCGAGCATCATGAGCACCAGACCAATGACGATGGCAAAGTAGGGCACGACTGATATCTCGAAGAGGGCGTTGTTCACCGTGAGTGACACCGTCGCCCCGAGCACGCCCCCTGTAGCGCCGTAGATGGTCGCGACGAGGGCAGGGCGGGAGCATACCCGCTTTGTGTTGCGGCAACCACCCGCCAGGTGCCCGCCCAAGCCGCCACCGCCCAGGGGTGACGTCTCGTCGTCAACGTTTTGGTACTGTGCACGGCTCGTTTTGATCGTGTGTGCGGCCATGTGTGCGTGGTCCTAGCTCCGTGTGGAGGCGCTGGCGTCACACTTTCACCGGCGGCGGTGGTGCAGCGGTGTGTGGCTCTGGTAGGTGCTGCGGCCGAAGGTCCCGTCCGTTCCCCCCCGCTTTCGGCTCTAGTGTCGCGCGCGGCTAGTCACCCGGCTAGTGTAGAGTGTTATAGGCTTTCGGGCACGCCGCGGGCGTCGGTCTCTCGCGCGCGACTTTTGGCGAGAAAGGGGCCGTAACCCCCATAGCCATCACACACACCCGCCCTTTACCAACCAAACAGTCTCGCGAGACTACGGATCCACAGCGCCAGAGCAGAGCCACTGGCGCAGGA
>Ga0115012_10001696_pt1 | contig 12742 bp, 9 predicted proteins | sample TroAtlMetagenome_FD_88706 | JGI IMG/M metagenome (GOLD analysis project Ga0115012, IMG submission 88706) | Marine eukaryotic phytoplankton communities from Atlantic Ocean - Tropical Atlantic ANT10 Metagenome | ecosystem: Environmental > Aquatic > Marine > Oceanic | place: Tropical Atlantic Ocean...
AGCCGTGTCGTCAGAGCCACCCGAAGCGGTGTCATCCGCCGGGGACGTCGATGTGTCATCGGCCGGCGAGGAAGCGGATCCGGTGTCACCCGAGGGCGAGGAAGCTGTGTCGTCAGTCGTTCCCGAACTCCCGGTGTCACCGATCAAACCGGTGTCCGAAAGGAGAGCGAACCAAGGTTCAGCAAACCCGGTCGGCGACGCCGCAGCGATGGCCAAAATGGTGGCCAGACCGGCCGCCAGAACCAAGGTGTGTGTTCCCGACTTCATGTAACGATCCTCAATCTCTGGCCCACCTAACGGACGGACGAAGCAGAACTAAAGCTTCGCTTCATACTCCCCGTTCATCCGGGGGCCAAATGTACTTGTGCATTTGCAACTGCAGGCGAACATTCAGCTTGTCTTCGCACAACCAGTCTGAGACCAGCGCAGGTTCCAACAAACCGAAGGCCGTTGAAAACAACACGGTGTGCTTGTTTTCCAGCCCGTGCTCACGAACAACGTCACGACTCCACTCGTAGTCTCGACGGGAAGCCAACACGAACTTCACTTCGTCAGTCGCCTTCAAATCGTCGATGTTTTCCATCCGATTGGCGGCCACCTCACCCGAATCCGGCGGTTTGAGATCCATGATGATGTGCACGCCTTCGGGAACCGGGGCAATCGGCAACGAGCCACTCGTTTCCAGCAGCACCGTGTGACCGGCATCGATCAACCGCTGCATGAGCGGGATGGCCTGATGGTGAGCCAACGGCTCTCCTCCGGTGACTTCCACCAACGGGATGCCCAACGCCGCGACCTCCTCCAACACGTCATCGATGGAGCGGTATTCCCCGCCCGTGAACGTGAACTCCGAATCGCACCAGTTGCACCTGAGGTTGCACCCAGTCAGCCGAATGAACACGCACGGAAGGCCCGCCCACGTGCTTTCGCCTTGGACAGAAACGTACACTTCAGTCATCCGAAGGCGTTCTTTGAGAGGAATGTCGGTGTGCACGGAATCAGACCAATTAGGAGGGGTGGCGGAAGCTCCGGTACCCACCCTAACGGAAGGCAACATGTCACAACGAATTGAGAAAGACTCTCTCGGCGAAGTTCCAGTCCCATCAGACGCGTACTACGGCGCTCAAACGCAACGCGCCGTCGACAACTTTCCCATCTCAGGCATTGGCTTCAATCGTGGGTTCATCTACGCCCTGGGGCTGATCAAACGGTCGGCCGCCCAAGCCAACATGGAACTCGGCTTGTTGGACGCCGAGCGCGGCGGAGCGATTGTTGCTGCCGCCCAAGAAGTGATGGATGGAAAGCTGGACAAGCACTTCCCCATCGACATCTTCCAGACCGGCTCTGGCACATCAAGCAACATGAACTCGAACGAAGTGATTTCGAATCGAGCCATCGAATTGATGGGCGGCACCATCGGTAGCAAAGAACCGGTGCACCCCAATGACCACGTCAACATGGGCCAATCCTCAAACGATGTCATCCCGACCGCGATTCACATCGCGGGGGCGTGCGCGGTCCACAATGACTTGATTCCCGCCCTTCAGCACTTCCACGATGCCCTCGCGACCAAAGCGTCCGATTGGGACCACATCATCAAGAGCGGTCGCACCCACCTCATGGACGCAACCCCGGTGCGACTTGGGCAGGAGTTCGGTGGCTACGCAGCGCAAGTGGCGCACGGAATTCGCCGCGCTGAAAGCGCCCGAGACGCCCTCTTGGAGTTGGCTTTGGGGGGCACAGCCACAGGAACGGGAATCAATCGTCCGGCAGCCTTCCCCGGTTTGGCCATCGCCAACATCGCGGCCGAATGCGGACTTGACTTCATCGAAGCAGCCAACCACTTCGAAGCCCAAGGGGCTCGGGATGGGGTTGTGGAAGCCAGCGGTCAACTGAAGACGATCGCCGCATCATTCATGAAGATTGCGAACGATATCCGTTGGCTGGGCTCGGGCCCGCGCACCGGGTTCTATGAAATCGCCCTCCCCAGCATCCAACCCGGTTCAAGCATCATGCCCGGCAAGGTGAACCCTGTGATGTGCGAAATGCTCACCATGGTTTCCGCACAGGTGATGGGCAACGATGTCGCCATCAACATTGGCGGCCAAGGCGGCAACTTCGAACTGAATGTGTACCTGCCCATGATGGCCCACAACTTGCTCCAAAGCGTCCAAATATCGGCCAACGGTGCCCGCACCTTCACCGATCGTTGCGTCGTTGGCATCGAAGCCAATGAAGAAATCTGCACCCAAAGCGTGGAACGCAACCTCGCCATCTGCACGTCCTTGGCGCCGGCCATTGGCTACGACAAAGCCGCGGCGATTTCGAAGGAAGCGTTCAAGACCAACCGCACGGTTCGAGAACTGGCGATTGAATGGGACGTCCTCCCAACCGACCAACTGGATCAACTGCTTGACGGTCGCGCCATGACCGAGCCTAGCTGAGGAACTGACCATGCTGATGCTGTTCTTGGGTGCCCTTCTCTCCACGGCCGTGGCCGCGGATAAAAACTCTCCTCACCCGCACAAGGGTGTCGGAGAACGATTTTCCAACCCCACGCCGACCGCGTTGACAGACGCTGAATCGAAGACCTTGGCGGCGGGAAAAGCTGTCCGCCGGCAGGTGCGATCCGATGCCGGTGGGCGAGGAATCGCCATCATGGACATCAAAGCCAGCCCCGACAAAATTTGGGCTGTGATCGCCGACTACAAGGGATACCCAAACTGGATCGACGACCTGAAACGCACCGAAATCTACGGTGGAGACCAACAGCAAGGCTACATGGTCGAGTTCGAACTCGGGGTGTTCGGCATGGAGATCACCTATTTCATCGACCATGATTTCCACCCAGACAAGGGATTCCTCTCCTGGACCCTCGACTACTCTCGCGAATCGGACATCGATGACTCCACGGGGTACTGGCTCGTCTACGCCGCCCCAAACAACCCCGGCCACACCCGGCTTGAATATTCGGTCGATCTGCGGCTCAAAGGGTGGGTTCCGGGCATCGTCGAGAACATGCTCGCCAACAAGGGCCTGACCTTGGCCACATCGTGGGTGAAGAAACAGGCGGAATGACGACCGCCAATGGTCGGGCTAAGCCGAACAAAACGGAGAACCTCATGCTCAATCGCCTCGCACTCGCTGCCATCCTGCTCACGGGCTGTTCAGACCCCTACGGTGAGGCCCAAAAAGCCGACACCATCGTCGCATGGGAAGCGTTCATCGACGAAAACCCAAAGAACCCCAAGCGGAGCATGGGGCAAATTCGGCTTGAAGAGTTGTACCTCCAGGCCGCTCGTGAATCAGGCAAATTGGAAGGCTACGACACCTACTTGAGCAAATACCCCAAGGGCAAACTCAACGAGAGCGCGGTCAAAGAACGCCGCACTTTCTTGATGGACTGGGCCCGGGCAACCAACACCGTAGAAGCGTGGGAAAAATACCTTACCGATTACCCCGCCAGCCGATCCGCGGGTGGACGGGAAGCCAAGCAACGGCTCAACATGGCCAAACACAGAGACAAGATTTCGCTTGGGCCCACCAAAATGGAGCAAGTCAACTTGGCTGAAAACCCGGAAGGTCCGCTGGACGGGTACGGATTTTATGTCGATGTGACCAACAACGGCGATGCCCCCATTGAGTACTTGAACCTGATGATCAGCTACCTGGACGCCGAAGGCGTGTCATTGCGCTCCAGCAAATGGCCAGCGGTTGCCACCCGACTTCCCGCAGGGCTTCCCATGCCGGAAGGTTTCAGCAAGCCCATTGCTCCCGGCGAAACTCGCCAGTGGGAATGGACCATCGGCGACACTCCCGAAGGCTGGAGCAAGAAAACCATCGTGGTTCCGGTGAACGTCAAGTTCGTCGGAGAATGAACGCTTGATTCCTGGGCTGATGTGGCTGGCTGCTTGCGGCCCCTTGGACTCGGGAACGCCATCGCCGGAGTGCGCAACGGATCCCCCGGGCTTGGGTCAAGTCCGGGCCAAGCGAATCGTGTGCGCCAGCGAAATCGCTTCGGGTGGCGAAGCAAAGATTGGCGACTGGCTGCTGGAAAACAGCCGCATACGAATCGCCATACGCAACCAACCCAACCGGCTCACGCGGCTGACGGGCGGTGGCGGCACGATGGTCGATGCGGAAGTGCTGCGCGGCGGAGATGGGCTGGTTGAACTCGTTCCAATCGGACCCGGCGACTGGCCAGAACAGACACTGATTGGCGTCGAAAACGAAACCATCTCAGTCCGAGCGGACGATGGCACCGGTCGCACATGGACCTATGAGTTGATGCCGGACAGCGGGGAACTGCGCCTCCACAGCGCCGAGGGATTTTCACTCGTTCCAGAGGCAGGATCGGAGTTGGTGGGCCAATGGGTTCACAGTCCAAACGGGTTGGTCATCGCCTCGGAGGCGCCCCCCGATGACCTCGGTGGCTGGTTGAACTGGACAGGCTCTTCTGTTTGGTTGGGCACAAGCCGTACGGTCACCGCGGACCGGTTCCCGGATGCACAAACCGGCCAATTCAGCACCGAGGCCAGCCACATCGAGTTTCGAATCAATGGCGAACTGCTCACTCGCCAACCGACAGATTCGTCCACCCTTGAGCACGAGTTCCCCGCCGGTACGGAGGTGCGGGGCGTCATGCCGGGCCACGCCCCCACCGATTGGGTGAACGCCGCAACCACTGCGATCCCTCCACTGGGCACCGGCGGCTTCTTGGAACTGGCTCCCATCTCCCCGAGGGGCCGACCCATCGGGGCAACCGTCGAATGGAATGGGTCCACTCATTCGGTTGGTTCAGCCGGAGGACTTGTCCCCGTGGGGCCCGGAGCGGGGAGCGGATGGATCACATCCGGCCCCGAATACACGGCATACGAAATCCCATTTTCGTCGTTCGAGGGTCAAATGCCCTTGGAGGTCACCCTCGATCCGATCGGTGAGAATGCCGCATGGATCGCATTCGGTGTTGAGTCTTCTCCCGGTCCATTCGAACGAAGCCGGGCCGAACAAACCCTCGAACAACTGGGCGCTCGTGGAGTGGAGTACGCGATTTTGGTCGCAACCGATGAAGTGGCAAAAAGCTCCCAAGACCCTCTGTCCATTCCCCACCACGCCGGTTCTCGTTCAGGGGGCCCCCAAGGGACGGTATGGGCCTGGCCGTGGACGGCAAACTCAAAGGAAGCCGCTCACGGGGCCGCCCCTTGGAGTGAGCTCGACGCCACTGAGTTGTTGGCGTGGATGTCAAAGGCGGGGCGTCGCTACACCGCCGTGGACGCCCAATGGGTCGACCAGGCGGGCCCCACTTCCGCATTGACCCATCCCCCCGACCTGCTGTACCTCCGGTCCCTCGTCGACCTTTCAGCCGCCATTTCCCTCTACGACCGTTGGGTGGACATCGCCTTGGTCGGACCGAACGCTTGGGTGGACACGGACCAACCTTGGAAAGAGGACATCCTTCGGGCCTTGCTGGAGGGCCGAAGCTCCCCCAGCACCGGTCCAAAACTGGGGTTGATCGTCGACGGACACAGCCCGGGAGAGCGGGCCTCTACCTGGCCCCGAACGCCTTCGGGCCCCATGACCGCGGAGTTGAGTTTGGAACACCCAGGCGATGCCACGACCATTCAACTGATCGGTTCCGGTGGAACCGTCATCGGCTCCTGGGACGCTGAAGAACTGCCCGTGTCCATCGAAATTCCAGAGCTTGCGTGGGTTCTGGCCACGGCAGAAGGCGAACATGATTGGACCGTCACCGGTCCCGTTTGGCTGAGCCGCCCCTGACTACTCGTCGTCGGGAATGTCCGTCGGCACCTGCTGCAGCACGGCTTCCATCATGGCATCGACCACTTCATCGAGCGTGCCTTCCATGATTCGATCGAGCTTGTACAAGGTGAGCCCAATGCGGTGATCCGTGAGCCGGTTCTGCGGATAGTTGTAGGTGCGGATCCGCTCCGATCGGTCCCCGGAGCCCACTTGAGCGCGTCGTTGCTCGGCTTGCTCAGCGGCCGCCTCGGCTTCTTGCTGCTCCAAGATTCTCGAGGCCAACACTTTCATTGCCTTGGCTTTGTTCTTGTGCTGCGATTTTTCATCTTGGCACTGAACCACAACCCCAGTCGGGATGTGCGTGATTCGAACCGCGGAATCTGTGGTGTTGACCGACTGCCCGCCGGGCCCGGATGCGCGAAACACATCGACTCGGAGGTCTTTCTCTTCGAGGTTCACCTCAACCGTGTCCGCGACAGGCATGATGGCCACAGTGGCCGCAGAGGTGTGAATGCGCCCTTGGGTTTCCGTGAGCGGAACCCGCTGGACGCGGTGCACTCCACTTTCGTGACGCAGGTATTTGTAGGCATCCGCACCGGACACCTGGAACACCACTTCTTTGTACCCCTGGACGGCTTTTCCACCGGCTCCGCCAACGGTCACTTCCGATGACGAAATGATCTCGGTCTTCCAACCGCGCCCATCGCAATACCGCAAGTACATCCGAAACAAATCACCCGCGAACAGGCCCGCTTCGTCGCCGCCCGTTCCGGCGCGGATTTCGATCAAAATGTCGCGTCCCTCGTAGGGGTCTGGCGGAATCAACGCGACCCGAAGGTCCTTTTGAAGCTTCTCAACCAACAGCACCAACTCATCGTGCTCTTCTTGCGCCATCTCTTTGAACTCGGGGTCCTGCATGAGTTCCCGCGTGTCCTTGAGTTCAGACCGAGCTTTCGTCAGGGCGTTCCATGCCTCGACAATGGGCACCAAACGCGCGCGCTCTTGCGAGACATCTTTGAGACGCTGCTGATTGGACACCACAGCGGGGTCCATCAGGTGTTGATCCAACTCCTCGATTCGGAGGACAGCTTCACGGGGATGCATCGACATGAGGCCGCCTTATCGCACGCCCGAAAACCGAGCATAATCGAGGGTCAAACAGAGATTGAACCCCAGGGGCTCAGCTCTGCATTTGGTACTTGCGCTTGAAGCGCTCGACGCGACCGGCTGTATCCATGATGTTCTGCTTTCCAGTGTAGAACGGATGCGAGGCGCTCGAGATATCAAGCTTGATCAGTGGGTATTCGTTGCCGTCTTCCCAAGTGATCGTCTTGTCGGACTTCATCGTTGAACGCGACAGGAACGAGAAGTTCGCAGACGCATCTTGGAACACAACGTAGCGGTAGTCGGGATGGATATCGGCTTTCATGGCATCTCCACTGTGCGGACTTCAAGGTCCGCCTAATCCTGGATCACGCACTGGAACCCCTCCCGCGCGCGATATGAACGGCCTTTATTGGCCGGTTGAGCACCGTTTGTCAAGCCGCAACCGCAGCCCGTGACTCAATTGGTCGATTCAATGGCGGCGGTGAGATCGGTTTGAGCGTCCCCTTGCAGGTCACGACGACGCGCTTTGACCGCATCCAATTTCTTGTCGCTGAGAAAGTTTTCGCGGGCACCGGTGCTGCTTGCCCAAAGATCCAGCGCAGGGTGATGCTCCCGTTGGGCCAAGCCCATATCGATGCGCAGCACTCCGTTGGCGGCCGCAATCAAGTCTTCCGCAACCACATCATCAAAGCTGGATCCGGAAAGGAGGGTCGCAAACAATGTGAGACTGCCGCCTTCTTCAAGGCACCGAGCCGCACCAAAGACCTTGCGCGCGCACTGCAGCGCAGCAATGTCGACCAACGAACTCATCAGTTTTCCGCCGGCGGGTGTGGAGGCGTGGGCCGCCCGAGCCAATCGGGACAGCGAGTCCACAAACAACACAACGTCGTTGCCCTGTTCCGCCATGCGTTTCGCCCGCTCAAGGGCCATGTCGGTCACCTGAACATGCCGAGATGCGGGCTCATCAAACGTCGAGAACAACACTTCGGCCTCAACATTTCGTTGAAGTTCCGTGACCTCTTCGGGGCGCTCATCCAACAACAGCACCAACACTTCGGCCTGCGGATGGTTGGAGCGAATCCCGTGAATGAGATCCTTGAACAGTTGAATCCGATCGGTCCGTGGCGGAGCCACCACAGCAACGCGTTGACCAAACCCGACCGGCAAATAGTTATCCATCAACCGCGCCGTGACGTTGTCCACCCCATTGGTGAACTGAATTTGAGTGGCCGGCCGGATGGGCGTCAGCGACTCAAAGACGGGCTTGATTCGAGTGCCTTCGGGCTTCGCAGAGTTGATGGTTTCAATCTTGATGAGGGCGAAGTAGCGCTCCCCCTCTTTGGGCGCGCGAATCTGCCCGCCGACCAAATCACCGGTGCGAAGGTTGAACCTCCGGATCTGGGATGGCGAAACGTAGATGTCGTCCGGACCGGGCGCATAGTTGCATTCTTGTGAACGCAGGAAGCCAAACCCATCGGGAAGAATCTCAAGCACCCCTTGGCCGGTGGCCGAACGGGCCGATCCTTGGTGACGAACGAGTTCAAAAATCAACTCTTGCTTTTTGAGATTGGCGGCATTGTCGATGCCGATCTCGTGAGCGGCCTCGACCAAGTCGCTGATCGGTTTCAAGCGCAGGCTAGTGATGTCAATGGACATTGGTGCAACGGGGATTCTGTGTGGATGGGATCCGGACGAACGTCCGGTTGGGGATCCCGATCCTAACGATGTCGAACCCACCTGTCTTGGTGCCCTGGGGATTTCTCCAAAGGCCCCCTCACAATGGGATCCATATTTCCCATATATACTCCGATCTCTCAAACATTTAAAGAGTTGAAATTGCTGAGAAATAATCCTTAACGACCCCCGAAAACGGCACCGTTCTCGGACCTGTGGAAAACTCTATGGGAAATTGGGATCCCATTGGAGTTTTCCACAATCGCTGTACGTCGGCGCAGCGCAAAGTTGGCACGACTCCTGCAATAGAGTCTGGCGGCTTCGGGAATCCGGGGCTGAACCGAGAAATCGGACCGGGCCAACCACCTCGTGTGGGGCAACCCACTGATCTTTGACGTCATAAACCTCAAGAAGGTCGGCAGTTCCACAACGGGACTTGCACCTCGAACCGACGCGTTTTTCCGACGCGAACGAACGGGGGCGAGAACCAGCTGCCTGCGAATCGAAACGCTTCGGTGATTTGATTCGATCCGCTCGGCGCAAGCCAAGAGGGATCGGTGAGCAGGGAGAGTCTTTGGTGAGACAAACGAACCCGGAAAGCACCTCGGTGCTCGAACGGCGGTTTTGGCCTCGCACACTGTCACAGATGATTCCCTCAGGGGAAGAATCCGAGATTTGGAGACGCGTGAAACCAACGCCACTTCTTTCTGAGATGGTCTCTGCAGCGCAGCAGACCCCAAAGCAGGATCCCATCGGGGTCGGTGGAAGGGAATGACAAAGCGCACGAGAGGCTGACTCGAGCAACCCAATGGCAGGCTGGCGCAAGTCGGCAGGCCGGCACGACCAGTGGCAACACTGGGAAGGTCGCTGGATTCGTCTTCGGACGAAGATAGCTGGGGCGAGCGGGTGGGAACCCGCTGAGCGACTCGTTTCGACGAGCAGCACGTCCAGGTCGCGGTCACTTTGGTGGTCGCGGTACAGAGCAACACCGCCACGGCGGAAGCGCTCCGGGGGGGCTCAACAGAGCACTCAGAACGAAGGGAGAACCTTGAAGAGGAACCAAGCCCAAGAGAGCATCGGGCTGTGCGGAGTGGAAACGCGACGCATGGGAACGGACTCGGCAATGGAGCAAAGCCCTGAGGTCGCGCAGAACACCACCGGAAACGGAAGTGGGAGCGAACGGCGAGAGGGAAAGGCGACGCGGTGACGCGGAGCGGCTGTTGACGAGGGAAAGGCTCTGAAGGGTGTGAAGGCGAGCGTGAGGAGCGCGCGGAGGACCCAACATCGTGGAAACACGGAGTTGAGGGAGGCCGCAAGCGAAACCGCTCGAACCCCATGGCCGGAAGCAGGGCGCAACAAACCTGCACGGTCGCATGCGGAGCAAACCGCCAAAGTCGGGAAGAACGGCAAAGGCGGAAGGAGCTCAACGCTTGGCAGCGTTGAGCCGAAGCGCACTCCCCTTCGGGAGAGTGAGGCGGGACAGGACGCAAGCGACATGAACGGCGGAGGGGCGATCTTTGGAAAACCACACGAGAGGAAATTCGGATGAACTCGCCGAAGCACTGAAGAGCTGAAAAGCCCCTCAGAGCACAGGGAGACTCAACTGAATCGCACGGACCGGACCGCGTCTTTGAAGGCGAGGTGAAGGAGAGAGGGTCGCACAACCACGGGAAACCGCGGGCGACACCGCAACCGGGAAAGCCTCGAAGGCTAAGCGCACAGCGCTGAAGGCCAAGGAGGCATGCAGGAAAGGCCAACCGACCTGCACCTGGAAGTGGAACAGTGAAGTCAGCACACGTTTCGACGAGCGCTGAGGACACGACGACCCTGAACTCCCCATCAACGCCAAGAAAGGCCCATCAACACTCATTCGTGAGTGCATGACACCCGGAAAACAAGCGTAAACCTCTGAAGTGGACCCAATGGATTCTCGTTAGCCGCTTTCACCCCGTCGACCGCAAGGTCGGCGGGGTGACTCGCTTTCTCGGTGGGGACCAGAAAGCGTGGGGATGTGAACCGGTGCAGGGAAGCATTCCAACTAAAAACGCCGGCGAATGCCGGCGTTTTTTCGTTCTACTGCCGCTCGTTCAGTTCATGAAGTAGCGAGGCGGAATGAAGACGGTGGTGCTCTCACCGCTCACTTTTGCTTCCAGCACCTGTTTGGCACCGGCGACAATGTCGCCTTGATTGAGAATCGTGGCGTCTTCCAAAATGAGTGACTGGGCAATGCCGGGGATGTTCTTCTGTCCCAAAGCGACCGTTGGCAGGCCCGGGAACTGTTCGACGACGGGACCCTGAATGGAACGAACCAAGCCGGCAAACGCGCGGTCTTCGGCGGCCACCACCAATCGACCCGTTTTCTCCACACTCGCCATTACGGTCTCGAGATCCGGCGGCACAAGCGTCCGAAGATCTATGACTTCTGCATCGATCCCTTGCTCGGCCAAGACTTCGGCAGCGTCCATGCTGGTGTGCACGGCACGGCCCCATGAAACAATCGTGACGTCCGAACCATCGCGCCGAATTGCGGCCTTGCTAAACGGCACGCGAACGTCGGACGGAATCTCGGGGATTTCACCGCGCATCAAGCCTTTGCGAAGGCGGTTGATCTCGTCCGCCTCGGTCGGCTCGCCCGGGAAAGCGGGGCCCAGCGTCTGCCGGTACATCCACTTCGGCTCCAACACCAACACAGGACCGCCGTAGTCAGCGGCCGTTTTGAGCAGACCAAACACGTCAAAGCTGGTCGAAGGCATCAAGATGACAAGGCCCGGAATCGGAGCGAAATAGCCGTCGATGCTCATCGAGTGGTACACCGCTCCGCCACCAAAAGGGTCAACGGGAGTGCGCATGATGGTGCGGAAATTCGAGTTTCCGTTGGTGCACCAGTACAGATTGCCCATGTGGACAAACCAATGAAATGCGTTCAAGGAATAGTCGCCGAACTGAATTTCGGGAAGCACCGTCAGGTCTTTGTGGAGACCGGCGCCACACGCGGTGCCCATGATCAATGGTTCGTTCAACGGGGCATCAATGATCCGTTCCGGTCGCGAACCTTTGATTCCGGCCGTGGCCTGCATCACCCCGCCCAATCGGGCGACATCTTGTCCCCAAATCACGCCATTGGATTCGTCGATGATCTGGTTCAACGCCGCTCGAATGGCGCCGGCGTAAGTGATGTTCGTGGTCCCCTCACCCGGGCGCTCTTCCACCTCGGGAAAAGGGGCCATGATGTTCTCATGAATGCTTTCTGGGGGAGGATCGGGTTCGGAACGCACCTGATCAAGCATGTCCTTGATGATCTGATCTTCCGCCGACATCACGGTGCCCAGTTCGTGGTGCGCGAAGAAATCTCGCCCCGAACCTTCGATGCGACGCATGATGTCGTCTTCGCCAAGAACGCCCTGTTTGACAAGCGCCTCGCCAAACCGGAGGAGCGGATCGTCCTGCCCCAAGTCGAAGGTCACATCCGCCGCGGAACTGTGCCCATTGAAGCGAGGCAGCGAATGCACGTGCATCACAACCGGAGCCTGAGCCTCGCGAATGTACAAAAACGCCTCGTACATGGTGTTGTAGACGTCCCAAAAGTCCCGACCATCGCACGTGAAGTGGCGCATTCCGAAGGCTTCTGCGTATGCCTTGAAGTCTTTAATTCCGCGCCCTTCATCGGAGTTGGTTGAGATCGCGACACCGTTGTCGGTCACCATCAGCATGGTGGGCAAACTCCACACCGAACACGCGTTCATCGCATCGTGCAAATCGCCTTCCGCGCTGGTGCCGTCTCCAATGATGCCCAAGGTGATGCCGTCATCGACGCCCTTGACCTTGAACCCCATCGCGTAGCCAGCGGCTTTCCCCAACTGCATGCCAACGGGAGATTGGACGGGCAAGATGCCAACATCGCCCATGTCCAAGTGGTACACCATTTGGCGACCCCGGCTCATCGTGTCTGTGTCTTTGGAAAACTGCTGGCGAAGCACGTCCAAGGAAAAGTTCTCGCGCCCGTTCAACTCGCACCACATCGAGCACAGCGCACCCGACCGGTAATGGGGAATCATCCCAAAATGCCCAACATCGTTGACGACCTTGGACAAAGCAAGCGAAGTGGCTGTGCCGTGAATCTCTTCGCCGGGGCCCCAAATCGCGAACTTGACCTCACCGCGACTGACCAGGCGAACAATGTGTTCCTCGAGCGCGCGGGAGC
>Ga0115012_10001699_pt1 | contig 12735 bp, 9 predicted proteins | sample TroAtlMetagenome_FD_88706 | JGI IMG/M metagenome (GOLD analysis project Ga0115012, IMG submission 88706) | Marine eukaryotic phytoplankton communities from Atlantic Ocean - Tropical Atlantic ANT10 Metagenome | ecosystem: Environmental > Aquatic > Marine > Oceanic | place: Tropical Atlantic Ocean...
TATTATTCTTTCTTAGTTTGTTGTTACTGCTTTATCTATAACCAGCTCGCAAGCCTCAACTTCGTCTCTCAAGCCGTCAATGTGGCTTTCTGCGTATTCTTCGCCGTTTTGGTCAACTAGGTTGCTGTAGTTTTCATTCGCTCTGCGATAGTCTCGCCTTGCGTCTTGCAACTGCTCAAGCTTTGTAGTTATCCAATTGATTTTATGATCTAAGTTTTCTTTCATAGTATTTATTTATTAATTAAGCGGGGCTTTTACTTTATAGCTGCCGCTGTATATTACTCGAAAAATGCAATAAAATGTTCAGCTGTCCAGCTGTCCAGCTGATAGGGTGTTGCAATGTCTCAAATTGATTGGGAAAAGGGGCGGCGTTTATATCTTCAAGGGAAGTCTCCGCTGGAAATATCAAAGCAATTAAATTGCAACAAAAGCAGCGTTTGCCGCAAGGTCAAAGCTCAAGATTGGGAACGGGCTGAAACGGTGCTTGCAAGTGTTGCAAGGGGTGTTGTCCCGTCGCAAGAATCGGGGGAGTTGGTCAAAGTGGATAGAGAGAGGTCGGCTGATAATGTTAAGGCAAGAATCCAAGACGATGTTGCGGCGGTTCTTGATGCCCTTGAAGCGATTTGTCCAGCTGATCTAGGGCTTGGCCAGCTAGCAACTAGAGAACGTGTAGCAGGTGACGTGGCAAAGCGTGCCGCATCGGTGTTCGACATTGAGGAAAGGGAAAAGCCTGTCGTAAATATTGCGGTGCTTTCTCAGCTGCCGGAGCAGGTGACGGGGTGACGGGGTTGGGGATGAGGGGTGGTCAATAATGATAGTATGTTTGCGCTGGCGGTGGGGTTGACGGCCCCGTCCCCCCCTTCCAGCCCCTCCTTCATATATAATACCCCCACACACAATTTTTGTCCCAAAACCGTTGCAACACTTCTTTTATCCCTACACGGCCCTTCTAAGGCTTTTGAAGACCTTTGCAGGTGTCATTTGACTCGCCAACTGTTAAAAGCTCTTAGGAAGCGAATATGAGCGATTGCGGCTTGAATGTGCTGATTGATTAGAGCAGCATTTGGGGTATGAAAGTTTTTCAATCTTCTCCCGTGGTTTTGTCATTGAATAAGAGGGAAGCTTCTGAGCTTGAGGGGGTACTTCAACAGTTAGTAGATGAATGCGATGCTATTGGGGCGACTAAAGGAAGCCGTTATAGGGTTTTTCGTAATGTTCTTAGGAAAGTTAATAAACAGCGCAAGAATCCTGTGATGTTTTTTACTAATTGAGCGAAAAAACGTTAATTTACTGCCTTCGCTGTAAAAAGCGCAGTGAAATGGTCGCTGAGAGGGTGGAATGGGAGAAGCCGAGGCGTAAGACGTACGGTTATAAGGGTGTATGCGGCGATTGTGGTAGGGATTGCTATAGATTTGCTGGTAATAGCAAGTGGGAGGGTGGGGCTACGCCCCATAAAATTAGAGATCAGAACTATCGGGACAGGAAAAAGCAGAAAGAGCTGTATGATCCGATAGAAAACCTACCTAAACTAAAGGCTTACTACTCGCCAGAGTGATTATTGCCTATTTTTACTTCGGTTGTACCGTTTTGAGGTAACTGAAAGGTTTTTACGGGAATTGTTTGATGGGTTGCCATCTTTGTGGTGAACGTCTTTGCCATCACCTTTCTTAACTGCCCCTGTTTTTAATAATTTTGCACGACTAGCATTGCGTTGCGCCCTTCTTTTCTTCTGTTCTGGGCTTGAATGGTAGTTGTCGTATTCTTTTCTGTAGTTTCTACTAGCTGCCATAAATCTATATACTTACATACTTACTACTAGGTACGGAGTAAAGGATTCTTAACATAAGGTAAAGAATACCTTACATTTGTCAATTATACTTTACATAAGGTAAAGGATCCTTTACATAAGGTAAAGAATACTTAACATAAGGTAAAGAATACTTTACCTCATTACTCTTCATCATCTGGGTTTCCTATAAGACTGCTCCAATCGTCTTCATCTTCGTCTTCTTCATCATCTATAAGGCCATAAGCTTCAAGCATTAGCCCTATTGTGTGCATTTGAAGCATTCCTATTATTTCGTGATAGTATAGTTTTTCTGAGAACTTTTCAGTTAAAAGCCCTAAAAGCTGGTTGAACTTGTCAGCGTCGTCTGAGCTTTTTATTTGGTGGTTTCTTTGTACCATTTTTCTGCTCTTTCTAGGATTTCCTTTTCGTAGTCAGTTAATGTCCCAAGAAACTCTGATCTGTACTTCTTGATCTTAGCGAGTGGTTTGGAGTTTGTAATGCTTCGCTTCATACCCGCCTTTGTTCCACCTAGCTCGAAGTATTTTTCCTTCCAAGCTTCAGCGGAAGACTCGTCACCCCACTTCTTAGCCTTTTTATGATAGTATAAAGCGTCTGATTTGTCGCTTGTAGTGAACCCTCCACGATCTCCTTCTTTCTCGTTGTAGAAATCGTACTCTTTGGCTTTGATATAACTGTAGGCAGACTCTCCTGTGTCTGTTGTGTACCCGACAAATTGCCACAGAGAGCTTGCAATGTCTCCAGAGCCAGTAATCCCTTTAGATGGGAAGTTTTGGCCTAATTTGTAAAGGGAGTTTATGCCCATTGTGGCCCAGCCCATTTCTAGGTTTTGTAAAAAATAAGCAGTTCTGTCTCTCATAGGTGTCCCTTTTGTTACGTCTGGGAAAAAGCTTTTTTTAGACCAAAGCTCAATCGGCATTTTAACGGTTGGGCTTAATGATCCCGCGATCCTATTAGCAGCACCTTTCCAGAACTCTCCTTGAGAAAGGTACTGCTCAGAAGCGTCAGCTAGAGTGTCTTCTGTAAATGCAACATCTGTTGCAGTTGCATACATACTTCCCAACCCAAGCCATTCAAGAGCATCTGTTAACGCTCCTTGCATTTTTACAGATATAACCCTTCCTTCTTCTGTTGAGTAGAGTAACAAGTGTTGCTGGTTTCTTGCATCAGCTACACGCTTGTCCTCTTCATCAACAAATCCAGCTTCAATCATAAAGCGGTTAAACATATTGACGAATAAAGGGAATGTTGACGCTAGTAATCCAAACTTTATCGTTTGAGTTGCCCCTTTCACAGCAAGGCTTTTAGCGGCAGCCCCAGCTACTCTGGCTTTTGTTCCCGCCCTGTCTTCTAAGCGAGCGTTTTTCATCATACGAACATAACGAGGGGCGTTAATTTCCATCCAAGACCAGAAAGGCATCATATGTCTCCTCAACCAGCGACCTCCAGTTGAAATAGCTCCGTAATCCCCTAGAAGTTCACGCGCCATTTTAGCTGCTTTATCTTTTTTGTCTGGAATTAGGGCTAATTCACTTTTTTTAGATGCCCCAAAAACATTGTCGCTAGTTTCTAGTCTGTCTTGAAAATACCTATAAGCAGCTAAACGCAAAGTGTCCTCTCTAACTTGATTAATTGTTGCTACTTTACGTTTATAATTCCCAGTAAAGTCTTTGAGCCAGCTGGATTTCTTTTTAAGACCATCAACAAAATCATTAAACAATGCGTCAACTGCAACCTCTGGCCTCATTTCTGCTAAATCTTGAAGCATATAACCAGAACCTAACACGCCTTTCTGTAGCAATTCTTCCATATCTTTAGGAAGAGGTTTTTTCTTAACGTGAAAATCGTACAAATCTTGGTAAGCTTGTTTTGAATACTGAGTAACTATTTTAGGATCGTAAGCAAATGCCACATCAAAATCGCCTGTTAAGTTGTTAAGCTCGTATTTAATAAATCCGGCAGGGTTAAATAGTTTCCAAAATTTCCAAGCTCCTAAGAAAGAACTTTGAGCTGAACTTATTTTGCCAACTAATCCAAGAGGGGCTTTGTCAGGCTCAAGCTCATTTAGCTGTTCAGCAACTTCAATTGGAATAACCCATTCGTCTTTTCTGCCACCTAAGACCAATTGCTTCCTTAAATCTTCTTTACTAATTGTTGTAGTGTCGCCCTCGCTTGCCTCCTCAAACCATTTCAATAAAGCTTGATCGGAAGCAACTGTTCCTTTGTATAGGAAATTTCCTTGTTCTGGTTGCCAAAGGGCCAGCTCATCATTTTTATTAGCTAAAGTTCTCCAAGTTTCATATTTATTCCCTAAAGCATTTTCTATTGCAGATTCTTTTGCTCTAATAGTTTTAAAAATCATCCCAGCATAACCCGCGCCATTAGCTTGAGTTTCCATTAAGTGAGAAAGGAAAGCAAAAGTGTCTGGGTGTTGTGTGCCTTCTTCCAAGCTTTCAGCAACTTCCTGAAAATGTGGTGCGTAATTAATTTGCCTTTTATTTAGTAGTTTTTGCAGCTGTGAAAATCCTATAGCAATCCTAGTATTAAAAGGTTTAAAGAATGTTTCTAAATCCCCTAAAGGAACAACTTTAGTAAGTTCTTTTTCGTTAGAAGCTTTTGCTTGAGCCTTTAGTTGTGACTTTTGATTTAGCATACCTTCAAGCCTTACCAAAGTATCGTGTGTTTGTATTTGGGCATAACCCTGTGCAAGCACTTCATTTTCAGCTTCTAAAAAGTCAGTGCTATAATCTTTTTCACTTCCTTCTCTTTTCCTCTGAAAACCAGCTCTTTTAGTTCTTACATCAGTTTTTGCGGTTATTGTTCCACGTTTAACAGCGTCTCTGTGTTCAATTGTAATCCTGTGAAAATAATTTTCTGCATCTGTAATATCTTTAGGCAAAAGTTTTCGCTTCTGCATTTGTTTTGTTAAATCTTCAAGAATCGCTTTTCGCCTTTGAATAGCATCCCGAACTTTTTGGTTTTCAGGTTTTAACAAATCAGCTTCAGATTCTTGCAACAAGAAATCAACTTCAGATGCGTCTTGAAATCCAAAAGGTAAATCTTTGTTTTTTTGATATAAACCGTTCTTAATAGATTGTTGTAAATCTCGATAAACCAAAATTTTAGTAAAGAAATCAAATTGCTCTGGCGTAAGCCCGTTAACAATAGCTCTTAGACTTTCTCTAGCTTTAGTTTGGGAAAGTTCAGTAGTAGCTTGGAACTGCCTAAGAACTTCTACAGTATGACCGTGTGTTGAAGGGTCAAGATTTTCAAATTGCCTTGTTAGTTTTTTTGCGGTTTCCAGCAAGTCCGAAGCAAACTCAACATAAGGCTCGTACCACTTAGATGTGTTTTCAGCGGCAGCATCCATTCTTTCTTTGACTTCATCTCTTCTGCTGTCAGTAGTATTGATTGAGTCATCACTTTTAACATCATCGGTTGCTCTGTAATTCCTAGCTTCTTCAGCTGTAATGTCTTCAGCTTTATCAGCAACTTCTTCAAGAAACTCTGGAGGAAGTGATGCGGCTACAATTTTGTCTCTTCTTCTTCTAGGTAAAGGCTCTTCTAAAATACTCCTATCTCTAGGCTCATTTATAATTCTGCCTTCAGAATCTCTTTCTAAAGGAGGAAGGTTTAACTGCTTTCTAATGTTTGCATTTGTAATATCAAAGTCACCAGCAATAATTTCACCTTCTCTTGTAACTTCGACGCTCCTAACTCCACCTGCTTGCTCTTCAACTTCTTCAACTGGTTTAGTTTGCTTTTCTATTAGCTTTCTAATGTTTTGTTCGATCCTTGCCTTTTCTTTGGCAGAAACTCTTTCTTTACTCTGCTCAGATAAAATGTTGTAGGCAGCTTGAACTTTTGCAATTTTATCAACTAACCTTGGCGGGATTTCCCTTCCCGTTTGAACATCTAAATCTTTCTTAGAAGCAAGGGCTAAAGCCATTGTGTCACTTACTTTGTTCCACTGCATTTTAGCGGCACTTCTACCTGTGCCTCTTGCTTTTGCATAAGCAGAAAGCCATCCGTGTTTAAAGTTTTCTTGCATCCCAAAACTAAGCAAATCTTTTTCACTGGAAGTCAAAGATACTTCAGCTTCTTGGATGTAATTTAAAAGCTCGTCGTTAATTAATTCCTGAGAAGGAGTTAAAGTAAAAGGGTTTGGAACTAGGTCGCCTACAGTGGTTTCAGTTGATTCCTCTGTAAGCTCGACAGGCAAATCTAAAGAAACTAGCCCATCACCAGACTTAACTAATTTTTGGCCAAGACTTCTTGACATATTTCTGTAGTCAATGAGTCTTTTTCTTATTAAAGAACTTAAACTGTAGTTTCCCTTTCCTCCTCCTAGCAAAGCTTCGGGAGCGTCTTGCCATCTTTTGTTTTTAACAAGAAAACGTCGAGCGTCATTAGTCGCACGACTTAACACATACATCATTGCTTGATCTTTTTGCGTATCACTTAGCGTCTGATCTTTTGCAAGTGTTTTATGTATAGTAGCGTAAGTATTAACAATAAATTCTTCTGGAAGAGGAACTGTCTCAAACACTTGCTCTTGAATAAAAGCGGCATCTATAGCTGGTATTGTTGATGCTCCTTTTGCGTTAAGCGATGCTTCTCTGTTTAGCTTTTTTAAATCCAATCTTGATTTAGCAAACAAAGCCCCAAGAAAATCTCCAGTGTTATTGTCGAAGCTGTTTTCTTCGTGAACTTCTTCTTCATATTCTCTATGGCTAATTTGAACAAAACGCTCTGGAGATTGTTCTCCTTCAAGCTGAAATTCATCTTGAACAAATTCACCGCCAGCAGCAGCAGTAAAAGTTAATCTAGCACCATCAATTGCAGGAAACGAAACACGCTGATCTTTCATCATTAAGCGTATTCGTTTTTTAAGAGTAGTAATTCTAGGTGAACTACCCATAAAGCCTCGCTTAATTCCATTCCAGAATTTAGCAAGTATGTCCATTAACCTGCTTAAAGCACCGTTTTGTTCAACTTTCCGGCCAAATAAATCTTCATTAATTGAGCCTGTTAATTTGCGTTGCAAAGCTATCCGAATAAACTCTTCAGCTATCGCTACTTTATCTCCTTCTATTTGATCGCCATACCAAAAAGATGTTTCTGCAATTTCGTTTTTAGACATCTCATCGTAAACGTCAGTCATTGTCTTCTCATAAAAAGTTTCAAAGGAATCAACTCTTCCGCTTTCGTTCCACTCTCTGTAAATAGCAAGCCCGTTATAATTATGGATAACTTCTTCAATAAGAATACGTTCAAGGCTTCCTTTTCCCTTTCTTTCTAGTGCAATGATTAATTCTGGGTTCAAATAAATAGAACCAAAATCTCCATACCTTGCTCCAGAATTTGCTGCTACATTATGTTCTCGTTCAACAAGAATATTGCGAATTTTTGCTCCGCCCAGTTTTCTTTGAATTTTAGGGATTAAAGCGGCGGCGCGGGATAAAATATTTTCTTCAGCCTCAGTTGTTGGCTTTTCAATTCTGACCCCATTAATGACTTCATTCGGAACAAATGCAAAAGGTTGAGAAGGCTCATTGCTTCCCATTGCCATTTGCTCACCAAACTCCTGAGAACTTGTTTCAGTAGGCTGAAAGTCTTCAAGATAAAGGAGGTTTTCGTCAGTTAAAACTATATCGGTGTATTCTCTGCTACCTAAAGGAGCAACAACCAAAGTGGTAGAAGTGTCATCGTCAGACCTGCTTTCAACAGTGTAGGTTACACCGTCAACAACAAACGTATCATTTTCATTTATTTCAGATAATTGAGTTTCCTTTTTGTTTTTATCTTTTTTAGTTAAAACTTCTTGAAGAGGTTTTTTAGCTTTTTGCTCTTGCTTGATTTTATTTAACTCAATACGCCTATTAATAGCGTCAGCCATCAAGTCCCAAAACTGATCTATTTCAACACCAATAGCTTGAGCATACTCATCAACTCGATTGTTTATTTCTGAAGCGGGTACTCGGTTAACCAAGCTGCCAGCTACGGAAGGCTGTGTTCTGGATAGATCGTTTACAGCAGTAGCAAAGTTATCAATACCGTCATACTCAGCTGGCAATTTTTGTTTACTGTCACCCTTAACAATAACCTTTTTATCCTTACCAACTGGAACATCAATTTTTCCTCCAACTGTGTTGATAAATTCATCAAGCACATCTGTCTCACCTTCCGGCAGTTTAAGAAATTCAATCTCTGCTTTAGTTCTAGCTTTGTTAAGCTGTTTGCCTTTACCAGTAGTTTTAGTTTCTAAAGCCCTCTGAAAAACTAAATCTTTTATTTTTTCACGAAGACTTTCAACAGTAACCCCTGTTTCATTAGCAATACTTGCAAGTTCGTTTTCAAATTCTTCTAGCTTATCTGGATTTTTAGGTTTGTTTGTTTTGGATGCCCCTTTGTTTCCTTTTCCTCCCCTGCGCTCGTCCCATAAAAACTTTCCGCTACTTCTCATTCGGTTGTTTGCTTGAGCAAGCTCGGTAAGTTTTGCAGCTAAAGATTCGCTTTGTTCTTCCGTAATTGTTCCTTCTTGTTGGTCTACAACTTCCTCTTGAGTAGGTTGAGCTACAGCTTCCTGAGGGGCGGTAGTAGTCTCAGGTTGCGGAGTACCTTTTTGGTTTAGGTCTTTTCGTCTCTCAAAAACTCCAGAATTATTCCATTTATCTTTAGCGGATTGACTTTCATATCTTGAGCCAAGTGTTTGTTTTTGATCTTCCAGTTCTTCCTCGAAATACTCTCGCTGCTCTTTTGTCATCCTAGACTTTATCGAATCTGGATCAGACACGGGAGTAACAGGAGTTAAACCTAGTTCGGTATAAAATTCGTGATCTATAAGTTCATCTATTTCATCTTGAGTAGCTTCCCCTATAAGGTCTTGTTGTGTTCCGGTAGATGGAGTAGTTGCAGCTGGGGTTTCAGCTGGGGTTTCAGCTGGGGTTGCGGCTTTGGCTCTTTCTGCAAGAATACCATCAGCATATTCCCTAGCTCCTTCGTCTATAACTTCGTCTGTTAAAATATCTGTGTCATCTATATCATCACTTTCTTGAAGTTTTGATTTAAGTTCTTTTGCACTTTTTTTCCATTCGGCTTCTATTTCTTCTCTGGTTGGTTCAGTTGGGGCTTCTGGTTCGGTTGGAGCTTCAGCTGTGGCTTCAGCTTCACCAGTTTCAGCAATGCGATCCGCTTCTGCTTCAGCAGCTTCTATTTCTGCATCAACATTGCTAGAAGTTTTTATTTCTGGAACATCTTCTACATCAAGATCGTCTGTCGTTGCAGCTGTAGGCTTAACTTCCCTAGTAGGTCTTCCTTCTGCGTCAACTCCAACAATCTCGTCTGGTGCTTGGTTTGGATCTTCAGGTAAAGGAATAATTTCATCGTCAGGTTTATTCCTGTTCTCCCATTTCTTTTGAGCATTAAGAAGTATTTTATCAGCAGTTTTAGGGAGCCCTTTATCCGCAAGCTCTCTTGCTTCTTTTTTTGCAGCACTATATTGAGAGTAACCTTCTATTGATCCGGTTGCTCCACCTATTAAAGCACCAGCAAAAAAGGCTTCAGCAAAAGCTTCTTTTATATCAGCATTAGGGTTGTATGTTGCAGTGGCAATAGCAGACGATAATGCTTCATCAATTCCTTCTTCAAGACCTTCAATAGGCGCACCTAAACCAACTCTTTTAAGAAAGTTGCCCATTCCAGCTGCAAAAACTTTATCACCTTTTAGCCCTGCTAATTTATCAACATCACTTAACCCAAGTTTTTGGGCGAACTTCATTCCAGTGTAAGTAATTGCAGCTGTTTTTAATCCGTCTACAGTTGCAGTTGCGAATGCTTTTTGGTTTGCGTCGGGATCTCCAGCATCTTCCCAAGCTCTCCTAGATTCTTGAAAAGTAGAACCAAAAGTTGTTAAGCCAGCTGCGGCAAGAACAGCTGGAGTTCCCGCCGGTGCAGCTGCAATTGTAGGAACTAAAGTTGCAGTTGTTTGTGCGACATTTCCAAGTCGCCTTTCCCACTCTGTAGGCATTTCTGCTTCAGTGCCTTCATAGTAAGTTTCAGTAGCATCTCCTAAAAGTCCAAATCCAGAAGAAACAATTCCCCCATAAGAAGTAACTAAACCGCCTTCATTGATTTTTCGTAATTGATTATCTGCCTCATCACTTAAACTTTTAGAGTAACGATTAATTGCACCAGTAACATCAACTTCTTTCCCAAAAAATTTAGATGCTGTTTTAACTAAGCCAAAAACACCTAAATCAGCGGCTGAATAATCACCTAATATTGGAGCAGTAAACCCTTCAGCGACACCCCAACCAATCTTGCCAAGCAACATTGGCGCACCTTTAGTTGTTTTCTGGTAAACTTGAGATGCAGCACCACCAACAGTAAACTCTGTTAAGTCGGTAAAATCGCCAGCAAGTTGGTCATCTTTTTCAAGTAACTCTGGATATTCGTTACCAATACGAACTGTTAACTCGTTATCGGAAATATCATCTAAGTCAGGGAATTGTTTCCGAATTTTTTCTAAAGTAGGAGATGGCATATAAATTATGGGCTATTTATTTCTGTTGCTGTTGGATCTCCGGCTTCTCTTGGGGTTCTTGGCCTACGGAGCCTATTTAAATCAATTGTAGTATTGTTAACAGACGCTTCATTTGTTCTTAAAGGAGTTAAGGCTTTAAGAGCTTCTTCAAAAGCGTCTCGATTAAAGTTCCCATCTTCATCCATAAAGTCGCTTATATTTTTACCTAAAAGCTGAGTTCTAACAGTTGCTTTTGGTTCTGGCTGTTTAAATGTAGCCCTACTTTTCCTTCCCCCCCCTAAGTCTGTTTCGACAACAAAAGTATCTGGGCTTAATCCTGTTTGCCCAAACACCATTGCTTTATATGCAGCCATTTGTTTTCTGGCGGTTTGGACTTGTTTCGGATCGTAATAAGGTTCTCCTCTTTCGTTTGATGTAATTAAATTTGGAGCATTTTCTTTTGCCCAATTATAATCTTCTATCCAAATTTTTTGTTGAGTAGCGTTCCATTCTTTTTGGATTCTAACATATTCATCTACTTTTGAAGCTTCTATTGCCCCGTCTCTCATTGACTCAGCTTCTTTTCTTTGAGCTAGAGGCAATCCAGAAGGGATTTTTGGAACTGCTCCTAACCCGTCCCACAGGTTTAATTCATCATTATAAGACGACAAATTAGGAGCAAACTGAACAGCTTCGTCAGCTAGTTTTTTGTTTGTCTGATTAGCAGCTTCTAGTCTTATAGAGTTAGCAGTTTTGTATCTGTTATCAATAACAGCATTTTCCTGTTGAAGACTAAATTCTTTTTGTCTTAGCTGTAAGTTTGATTGAGCAATGTCGTTGCTTAAATCAAATTGCCTAGCACGTTCAGCTAAGTTAGTGCGAAATTGATCTTCTTGATTGCGAATAGACCGAGATCGTTGTCCCAGCCCTACGCCCTGCATAAAATAATCTACTGGTTCAGCCATTTTTATTAACTAATTAGGTCTATTAAAGTAACCACCGTGACTTGGTGACACTACAGTTGGAGCAGCACCGCTTCCTCCAAAAATTTTCCCAAGTCCAGACTTGATACCAGACATAAAACCTCCACCACCGCCACCACCGCCGCCACCCATACCAGCGGCCAGCCCTTGCCCCATTCCGTAATTCCCCATATACATTCCAGCTGCTCCAGATACAAAATTCATTGCTCTATTGAAAGGGTTATTAGCTGCGTCAGACTTTGCTTTTCCGACAGCTGCTTGATAAGCAAATTGATTGTCTCTCATAGCATTTTGTGTCCACTGATTCGGGTTTATATACGATTGACCAACACCCATCGGGTTAGCAACTCCTGTGCTTCTAACTGTAGACAAGAAAGGGTTTAGCGCACCTAACCCTGATTGAGTCATACTTAGCTGGCTTAAACCTAAATCACGAGCTACAAGATTTCTTCCAGCTGCACTTCCAGCAAGTCCCATCCCCATACCGCCTTCTGCGGCTCGCCTCATAGTTAAGCCTTGGTCTGCCATAGGAAGATTTCCAGCAATCATATTTCCTATTGCATCTCCAGCTCCTCCAACTAATTGTCTGTAGTTTGGAATAGCAGCTTCAAGATTTGACATTAATATATCTTGATCCGCTGCACTGGTTTTAGCTGCAAGTTCTCTAGCGTCTGAAAAATTAGCTAGATTACTGCTAATTGCAGCACTCTGTTCTTTGCCTTGGTCTATTTTATTGTACTTAGGAATCTTTGGCCCTTTTTTCAAAAGGCTTGCTCCTAGTCCCGCTGCTAATGCTCCTATTGCCATTATATTAAGCTTTCAATACCTCCACCACCGTGAGTGTTTAAGTTTGTCATTTGTAAAACAGGTACAGCCCCATCACCCATATGATTTGCTAGTTGATTCTGAAGAGAATCAAAGGCCAGATTGCGGTATTCTGAGGCTGCACCAAAGTCTCGGTTCTCTTCCAGCTTAATAGCTGTCGCCATATTTTTTATGGCGTAGAGATCACTAACCATCAATACGTCTGTATCGTTGACGGCGTTTATAAATCTGAGTTTTGCAATTACTGTAACGGCAACTTTTTTGTCAGTTCCACTTTCACATCCAGCTGCGCCGCCTAAATTTGGAATAATTGATCGTCGGTAACTAGGCAATGTTTCGTCTGGTTCGTATGTTGCTAAATCAACAAGTGTTGGTGAGCTTGCGTCTGTAATTTCGTACAGCTGAACATTAGCTTGAGTAACATCTTTTCGTACTCCGGTTATGCTTTTAAATTTTTTGGTAGTATCCACATACCCGTTTACTAGGGTAACATTTTGCCCATCAATATAAGATCCTCCGCTTGAAGTTCTGATCCAAGCGTTGTTCTCGTCGTACCCTTGGATGTTAATTGTTTTTCCAGCGTCAGCGTCGAGAAA
>Ga0115012_10001700_pt1 | contig 12735 bp, 11 predicted proteins | sample TroAtlMetagenome_FD_88706 | JGI IMG/M metagenome (GOLD analysis project Ga0115012, IMG submission 88706) | Marine eukaryotic phytoplankton communities from Atlantic Ocean - Tropical Atlantic ANT10 Metagenome | ecosystem: Environmental > Aquatic > Marine > Oceanic | place: Tropical Atlantic...
GTGCCCTTCCAGCCGCGACCACACTAAATTGAAGGCAGCCTTCCAGCAGTACAAGGACGCTAACACGAACTGGAAGGACATTCTGCTGGCGTACCGCGCAGATAAAACCAAGGAGTGGAACCGGGCTGCAGATGTAATCACTGTGGCAGCCGGGGTTGGTGAGAACACTATGGCAGCCGGGGTTGGTGAGGACATTGAGCAGTGCAAGTTGATGCGACAGCTTTATGAGGATGTTGTCGACTGGCAATCCCAACGCTGCATCAGCAGTATTCCATGTCGACACTCTTTAGATGAAGAAGAAAGACGTCTTGGATGTAGACTGCAGCATGCGTTAATCCGACAATACAGGGATCCGTCGCTCGCAAATGTAGACACGTCGCTCATAAACAGAATCCGTGGTGTTGGGGCCCAGGAGCAGCCGCGCGCTTGGATTCGCAAGCTTTATAACGATGTTATCGAGTGGCGGTCCCAACGCAGTACCAGCAGCATTCCAAGACGACACTTCTTCGGAGACGATGAAGAAAGACGTCTGGCATTCAGGTTACAGAGAGCGCGGACTCCGTCGAGCCGAGCCAAGTTTACAAAGGTAGACGAAGGACTTATAAACAGCATTTCTGACATAATCAGCATTCGCAGCCAAATCACCTTTAAGAAAGCCCGAGAAAGCGCACGGAAAGCTAAAGAAAGCTGGAAGACAGCTAAAGAAAACTTTCAGTTGACAATAGAAAGCATGCGGAAAGCCAAAGCTACAGAAAGCTTACAGAAAGCTAGCAGAAAGCGGAGTGAGATAAGAAAAGCACAAAGCCTATGGTGTGTAAGACTTCTAGCAGTGAAGAAGTTCCAGGAACAGCACTCTCGCCTTCCGGTGCGGAACAAACGGACGACCAAGTGTGAACAGGGGTTAGCGAATTGGCTGGACAAGGCTAAGCAAAGAAAGGACCGCGCACTGAGCAGCAGGCCCAGCGAGCGACTACTGACGAATACAGAATATGTTCAACTCAAGGAGCTATTCGATATGCAAGAAGTACTCGATCGCAAAACACTCGTAAGTATTACTCGATCGCAAAATGCTCGTAAGAAAGCTCGAGAAAGCATACAGAAAGCTAAAAGAAAGCTGGGAGACAGCTAAAGAAAGTCTTTCAGGCGACCAGCAGTCATGAGAGTGCTTTGCATTAATTAATCAGTATGTAAGTGAAACCTTAAACCGGTAGTGTGATTGCTAGTATATTGCACAAGTCGTTAGATGATTTCATGTCAGGGAACATAGCACCTGACGAAGAACTAAATGATTTCGTCTGAGGGATTTGTCCCAACGACATACAATAATTAGGCTGCATGCTATTGCGTGTTCAACCGACTGAGCCCGATCCGGACTTTTTCAATGACACGAGCGGCGTCCATCTTCGCGAAATAGGACAGCATTGAGATAGCAAGGTTACATGTGTGAGCTTTCATGCAGTCCTTACATGAGAGATTCCATCCATTTCTTTATATAAACCAAAGAATCTGAGAGTGCTCGCATGAACCTGACACAGCATGTCACCAACCTTCGTGTATTTCAGCTCTTTGTGCATACACAGGGCATGCTATGCACTCAGGACTCCTTTGCACTTTAGGGAACACCATGGCGGCGGATGATCACAAAAAACCCGGCTGGGATGTCGGTGCTCTACACCGAAAACCTGATCTGATCAAGGTGCTTTATGCCGATGTTATTGCTTGGCAGTCTGCAAAAGCAACCTCCATTATTCCAAATATGCGCGCCAGTGATTCATATGAACGATGTCTTGCAAAGAGGCTAGCCAAAGCGTTGCTTCGACGCCATGGCGCCTTGAGCTCTGACAACTTCTACTGCACTGGCAAAGGGGTTTACCCGAGTCACAAACAGCTTACGACTGCAGAGACAGCTATCATCAATAGCATTCCCGGTGTACCCGAGAAGGGATGCGGCACGGGCCGACAAGTATACTGCTGGTCAGACAAAAGACGAGAGGCACATGCAAAGCGCTATCCAAGACCAGACCAGGATGCAAGCTCTGACTCCAGGCAGGTTGCTCAAAAGAGCAAATCGACACTCGAGAAGAGCCGTGGTGGTTCACTTAAGTGCTGTCCAGCACCTCCAGCAGTGCGCCGGAGAAAGACACCACTCAAAAAGATGCAGGTGTTAGCAAAGATGTCCTCCGCAAAGAAGCATGTGCTAGGAATGATGCTCTCAACGCAGAAGATACGCACCAGTAAGAGTGGAGCCGCAATCTCTCCGACAGAACAACCACCAAAACGTTCACGGGTATGTTATTCAAGACCAGACAATCTTATCCCTTGCTACAGAGAGGCGGACAGCGGGCGTTCACTCAAGTGCTGTCCAGCATCACCAGCAGTGATTCGGAGTCTCGCAAAGATGCCTGCGGTAGAAAAGACGCCCTCCGCAAAGAGGCCTATGCTGGAAATGACATCCTCAATGAAGAAGAGACGTCCCGGTAAGAGAGGAGCCGCCATCGTTCCGACAGAACAATCACCCAAACGGTCACCAGCAGTGCCTCGCAGTCTCGCAAAGATGCCTGCGGTAGAAAAGACGCCCTCCGCAAAGAGGCCTGTGCTGGAAATGACATCCTCCATGGAGAAGAGACGTCCCGGTGAGAGAGGAGCCGCCATCTTTCCGACAGAAGAATCACACAACACGGTCACGGATATCTCGGCCGAGCAATGAGGTAAGTGCAGCTTTAGATAGCTTTATTGAGCACACATGATACTCCGAGGAATACATTCGTTGAGATATCTCGTTCGAGGAGGCTGCACCAGCACAACGAGAGCTTGGCTGCATTAATTAATCTGCATATCAGTTAAACTCTTAACCGGTAGGGTAATTACCGGTATTTAGTGCGGAAGGAGCAATCACTCCTGACGTTAGCATAGAGTTATATAGGATCTCCGACCAAATGAGATCCGAAACATTGACTAAAATGATTAGCAACAGGCATTCACGCAAACATTGGTTGTAATGCGTCACACCAGCTTGTTCATGTTCACATAATGATTCCCGGTCACATTGGGCTGCATAATGACTATGCAGCAGCTGGATATTAATCCCAAGGCGCGCGTGTATCGCATGTTACATAGCACCATGCGTGCCCACATTCATAATGGACTCGGGCGTCACAATAGATTCCACAGAATGAATTTCTATAGGAAATGCTGACTGAACACACGACAGAGAAACATCCCGACCGTAGAACACCGACAATTCATAGGTTTTGTATATATCTCATTAAGCACTTCTGGGGTTGTTATGATGTGATTATCCTGGGCGCGCGGCAGCTCATCATCCGTATACGATCACGCATGCATGCATGGCTCGTTTGTCTGCAAAGCTGTGAGGAATTATCCTAATTGCGAGGATCGACACGGAAACTTCCGATGCTCGTGGGTCACCGCGATATGATAGGGTATCACAAGCAAGCGATGCCGCCAGATGATTCCAGCAAGAACATTTCTCCTACTCCATCGGGTGACATTCAAAGACCTGTAGGATTTGGGCTGAATCTCCAAAAGCAGTCATCCCGGAAGGTCATGAAATCGGACTTTACACAGCCAGATCGCAAGTATCATGAGTTGAGCACGCATGAACTAGAAGAGTGCGCGCGCAGGCGATGTCTACCGCAAATCGATGAGGTGTCGCGTAACTGCCTCATGGAGAATCTCAGAATCCTTGATGACTGGCATGCTAGAACCTTGCCGCGATTGACATCCTTAGCGAAAGAACATGGATGCCCCGTGCGTCCTGGGAGCACACATGAAAGCCTCATGACAGACATGATGAATTACATATTTGGAAATCCGGAGGAGAAAGCAGCTGTCGCAGCCTTCTTCGAATTGGCCGGCACATCTTCTGTCGATGCAGCTAAGAGCACCACTTCCGCATATAGTGCACGCCGGTCCGATGACACCTTTGTGGCAGAGGTGTGGTGTATCTTGGAGGCGAAAGATGATCGTGAAGTTCTAGGCTTCAAATGTGGAGAACTCTTGACGCTACAAGAAGCAATGTCACGTTACAGACAGTTGGCTCTTCAGCTCCATTCTGATAAGCGCACAGAGACAGGCATCGCAAAAGCAGGGGGATTCCAAGTCTGCGAGCTTGCGTGGACGCGGCTAACGCATGCTAGGATATGGGCCGACAGAACTCTCAAGAAGAAGACTACAACACAGACAGCTCCGTTTTATCAATCACGGTCCGCAGCCTCACTACCTCCTAGCAAGCTGGGCATATAGATTCGCAGCAGCAGCAGCAACGGCAGTCAGCATGCGCTCCCATGATTTGCTCGAGGGGCCTGTCCCAACAGCATTGTTTTTCCTTCAGTTTCGATGTCCTACATTGAACGATGTTGTCATTTTCGCGCCACAGAAAAAAGGCCGACATGTTTCCATTCTCGCACCAGTCCTTCTGCTAGCTGGAGGATTTATTGAAGGAGTTCCTAGGCGCAGGCATTGTCGAAATCTAAATAAAATCTCACCTTGATTCAGGATTAGTCAAGCTGTGTTTGCATATTTATACAATACATACAACCTTTGCTCTAGTTGTAGACTGTTGCAGGAAGCAGAAACATACAAGGAAGTTTTGAGACAAATTTGACAATTCATTGAAGGAAACACTGATGTTGAGCATGATTGTTACTTTAGCTGTAGACTGTGCCGCGGTGTGTCTGATCCATGGAATGCTGAAAGCCTCGTCTTCCTTCTGTGAGCCTTAAGCTGCAATGGCCATCATGCAATGTCTGCAGCAACTTGTCACAGAGTGCGCATGCGGGTGCGCCTCGCTTTTGTGAGGCTAACGATCCATTCGCCAGCGCGACGTAGGCGGAATCCACATGCAATCAGTTCCTTGCGCAAGTCCTCCTTCAGTTGCCGCAGGTACCGCTCATTGACTGAAAACCAAAGGAGGCTGTAGTGAACCCCTTCTGACACGGGCTCACCTCCGTGCAGCCGCACTGATCCATCAAACCGGGTGAAGGAGTCACACCGCGGAGAGAAACTGGCTATACAATGTGTGCTACATACTTTATCTTCTTGAACAAGCCCTCTCATTCTGCTTTTCGTTACAACAACTTTCATGCATTGCTCAAGAAGAAGTGCTTATTGCTCTTTGATGCTCTGTTATAGGTCGCTTACGCCATGTCGTCGAAGTGCTTACTCTGTGGTGTCAATGATTATGAACGGTGGCGATGGCCATGTTGCTCTTGGTGCGCCTATGAAGTCGAAGATGATGATTTGCATGAGATAGAAGCTGATGTCTTGAATGCGTTGGGTGGCATTAAGCCGACCTTTGCCGTTTGGAACGAGAACAGAAAGAATCCGAACCCGCCTGAATCCCAACCAGCTAAAGTGTCACCGGATCTGTCCCTTTACATTGGTGACATTGATGATGCAGCTAATGTTGAGAATTTGAAAAGTCTGGGAATCGGGTGCGTAGTGAGTGTTTGTGCTGATCAGATGAAAGGCAAGTATGAACAACTTCCAATACAGCTTGCAGATGCTGGAATTCAACAGCACATTCTGTGGGCATGGGATAGAGAGTATTTTCCTATCATTAACGTAGCTGAACATGTTGCTGATGCCATTGATGCATCACTGTCCAAACCTCAGAAAAATGGTGTTCTTATTCATTGTTACGCCGGTGTCAACAGGAGCGCGGCTGTTATGATTTACTTCCTTACGACGCGCAGAGAATTGCCTCTTGTTACAGCTATCGAGCAAGTTATGAAAAAGCGTGGCACAATTCTAACAAATATAGGATTCCAGAAGCAACTCGTCCGTCATTGTTTCAACAATGGACTGAAGCTGAAAGGGGAGTCAGGAAAAGTGCGGGGGAAGAGAAAAGCGGACAGCTTATGCATGAATGAGGCGGCAACAGTCCATGGGGACAGCTTATGCATGAATGACAAGGGTTGGCCAGATCAGACAGCCCAGTTCTTCTATCAGAACAGAGCCGGAAACAGAGACACATGTGTCTGTCCTGAATCAGTTGTTGACAGAAAAAAATTCTGGAGAAGCGCAGAAACATAGAAAAAGACTACGTAAAGCCATACGCTCAGAGATGCACCACACGCTACACGCTCCGATTGGAGTAGTGATGCTTCTTCTTCACCATTGGAGTAGTGAAGCTTCTTCTTCTTCTGTCTGGCAGTTCTGGCAGTTATGGCTTCTTATTCGCCACTCGAGCGATCTCGCTGTTATCACCTTCTAACATATCCACGACAAAATGATTACATCTTCTCGCTGGAAATGTGAGATTAGTGATGGCGCTGCATGCAGAATTCTGTCGATCAGTCTAGGGCGCCAGACAATTGCTTGTCATGCGTCTGATAAATATTGTTTTGAGAGAGAGGATAGTTTCGAAGATGTACAAAACTGTACAGACGTATTCTTTACAGCAGTGCATTTGCCTGCTGTCGTCAATTCCTTTATGCTTACCGGTGATCTACGATCATTGATGTGTAGGGCTGTAGTAGATGTAAAATACTTGCCGTGTTCACAAGATTCATGTCCGGATGCTTTGCATCAATGCATGAAGAGAAACAATGAAACTATGTTCTTAATGTGTGATCCATGCCACAGACAATGTATATCTCGAAGTGAAGAAAACATAAGCTCACGCAATAGTCTAAAGTAAAATGAAAACAATACACATACCTTCATCAATCTATGCACAGTTCCTCATGCAATCCGTTACCGGAGCATTTGCTGTCTTTAGCCATGGCTAATCCGCGGTCGCCATCCGCAGAGTATCAAGCAGCGGTTACTATGCGGGGAGAGCTTGACGAAATATATGCATACATGTCTGCTATTCGCCGCGATATGAGCAATCTACGTCATATGTGGGATGCCGCTTGGCGATATGAGCTACTGGTCCTGCATGAACGCCTTAATGACACCGTCAGCAGTATACAGGCCTTGGCGGATGTGTGCTCCGCACATGCGCGCACGACAGAAGGCATAATCATGTCTCGACCACTCGAACGGCCACCGTAAGAAAGACGGCTCCGGTCTCCTTCAGATCGGAGCCGGTCCCGGTCTCGTTCGTTGAACCGGCAGCGGCTTCATACGGATCCTTGAACTACAGATGAGACATATGGGAATCAGCGCTTACGTTTACTGTATCTGTATATGGAATTGAAGTGTTGCATCGGCAATAATTTGCTTCATGTACTTGCGATGCCAAACCTATGTATAGATACTCACTGTGACGATAGCAATTGGTGCTTTTGGTGTGACGAGACGGCATACGGCGATGCTCAAGTAGGTAGATGAGTTCAGGCGAGGGACTATAGCACCCAACGAAGAACTAGATGATCTCGTCTGAAGGGTCTGCCCCGGCTGGGCGCTATCGGCCGAGCTCGTTTGACTGCACACTTATCAACGGGAACGGCGACATAGTTTGCAGTGGGATATATACTCCGAATCGATGCATCACTTGGGAGAATGGCTTGGTGTGGAAGCGAGTGGACGACTCCAGTGCTCAGCGATGCCAGCATTCAGATATTGGGGATTTCATTGCAAAGCAATCCAATGTAATATGCTCATCATCGCTCGAAGAGGAAGGTTCACCGAATGTTCAAGCTCTAGCTCTCAACAATTCTCCAGAGTACTCACCTCCGGCCATCACCAGCAAGCCGCGCGGCCAACCCCCGTCAGCACCAATGCGCATGTCAGTGCAATCACCTCTGGCCACCACTAGCAAGTCGCGCGGCCAACCTCCGTCAGCATCAACGCGCCCATCATTGCTTCATGCAAAAGACTCTACAGCACACTGTTTATTCTTGTTGGCCTGGTTCAACAAGAGATCCTACGAAGCTATTGGAAGCCAGCAAAGTGGTGGTTTCCTCCGGTCTAAACAACTTTGCCGAGTCGAATTCTTCGACCGGAAGTTGTCAGGAATTCTCCACATGGCAGAGGGGCAGGCATGTGGTCGAAAGCCACTTGAGCGAGAGGCAGAACCCCGGAGCAAAAGAAATGCTCTTGCGAATCTTTCGCCTGAACTTTCCTGCTCTATGCGAGGGGAGAAAGATTCAAGTGGTAGACTGCACGGTCTTCCAGAATCCGGATAGCAAAAGTGAGCTTCAAAAGCACATTGGAGCACACCCTGACATAATGCACGGTGTATACTCGGATCCAATGTTTCCAGAGGTACACTCTGTTCTTCGCTCGCTGAGTCTCAGTGGCAAGAACCTAGTCGTGTGTGTGCAGGAGCGCAGACTCTGCTACTTTGCGTTCAACCGGTAGGGCGATTACCGGTATACTTTCAATGACACGAGTAACTCTTACATTCCTTCTATGCATTTTTCATCTGAAGAATGTGTACATCTTCGCTATGATGCATTTGTGAGCTCTCAGTTGGCAGTTGATGACGATGTAGATGACCATGCAGCTTCAGAAAGAGTGCGCGCCGACATCATAGATAGTTCACGTCTAGTTGAAGGAGAAAATGGCGTTGAAGTCGAAGGGCAGCATGCGTCTAGTTGAAGGCGAAGGGCAGCATGCGAAGAAAACATATCAGATTACATTCAGGAAGGAGGCGTCTTGCTCGACAGCCACTGGACAGGGCTGGACAAGTTAAGACAGAACCAAATTGACAACCAGGACCAACACGTGCAATGTGTATACCAGAGAAGCTGTCGCTTCTGAAGATTCTAGCTAGCTTCTGAAGAAAAGAAAAATCTTAATACGCACAGAAGAATTTGTCTTGCACGACGGCTACTGGACTAGACTGGACGGGTCAAGATAAGTCATTCCGAAATCACTTGTATTGTTAGCGTCTTTGGAGCCTTCCAAATCACCTCGTGACTACGGCTCAAGGCTAGCATAGAAGCGGCATCTCCGGGTGGTGCTGCACGGCCTGCCGCTGTATAAGAATGGCTGGATGGCTCAAGCTAAATTGTGCTATCCAGACGGACTCCGTGAAGATACAAAATGTTAAGATCGATGTGTATCCAGATGCGACGATTGGATGTATCAAACATTATCTTCTAGCTGAAATCATAAAGTCCGGCCACCAATTCGTGATGAGAAACTTTGATGATCTAAGGATCGTCTTAGTCAAGGAGGCTGATCTATATGAAAGTGATAAGCGTGATGGGACTTTGATGATCTGCTCATGGTCTGCTAGTTCTGAATGTGATTACGATAGAATTACACAGACAGCACAATTCCGAAGGTCACGGAAGGCATCAGGGGGAGACTGGGAGGTCTCATTGCTAATCTGCCCGAAGTCTCACGCTGAAGCGCAAGAAGAAGCGAAGAAAGAGCAAGAAGAAGCGAAGAACAGGAGCGAAGAGCAAGCAACGAAGAAGCAAGCAGCAAGAAGACGAGCAAGAGCAAGAAAGAAGACGAGCAAGCAGCAAGAAGACGAGCAAGTCTTCCGCATTCGCACACCTTCTCCATGTGAAGGTGTGCGAATGGCTCCACCAGGAAAGCTTCTAACAGTTGATGATATGGTGTCTGACTTGCTTAAGCAATGTGACCTGCTTAAGCAATCACAGCCAGACACCTTCACAGTGATGCAATGGAAAGATCACATCGCCAAGAAGCATGAGGACCATAGCTACCATGCGGCAATGGAAGAGTATGAACGAATTAAGGCGATGATGATGAATCTGACTAAGATGGGATTCCTAAGGGAAGCAGCGGAGTCAGATAAGCAACGTCACAAGCTGCACAAGTTATGTAACAAAAAGATCGACAATTCAGTCACTGCAGCAAAGCAGAGCAGAGCGACAGGATCACGGGGGGTGATAGAAGAACCGCTACCGGCTGGTTTCGTACAAAAAATGCATATCAGTCAGAATCACAATGCTACCATGCGGCAATCAGGGAGTATAAACGAATTGACACGATGATGAAGAAACTAACGGAAATTCAGAAATTCCAGTACCACGAGGGTAGTTCCCACGTACAGCCGTCAAATTCTGAGAGTAAGACATGGCACCGACGCAAGTTATGTAACCGCAGTACGCAAGAGCTTACAGGCCTGTGCATGCAGAGGCACTAAATTTCTGTTGGTGACTTGTGTTCTCTGGAGGAACACTGTTACAGGCTTGCGGTGTTTCCACAGCAGGCCTTGTCACTCAATGTTTCCACAGCAGGCCTTGTTTTCCGCGTGGCCACTGACCCGAAACTGTATGTGGAATCAGATCTTGTTACGCCCATTATTGACATGCTCACCAAAAAATGTGCACTGCTGAATGGTGACCGCATGTTGCGGCAAGCACTCAAATGCCGTCATGTTCTAGACAGCAAGGCATACTATCCTGTAGTGCAGAGTGCCATCGCCAATTTGAGGAAGAAGTGTCAGGCTAGAGTGAAGCGCGAAGTCTTTATAGATCTAACCAATGATGCGTTGGATGACAATGCAGTTCCAGAAATTGCAAGAATGCGTTCCGGCATTATAGATAGCTCACTGTCATCCCTAGCTGAAGGAGAAAATGACATGTTTTTGCATTGATTCTAATACCATGCATGTTCTTATTGATTGCAACCGCAGTGAGCACAAAGCATAATTAAGTGCCCACTTAAGCATTAGTGCCGATGGCGAATGGGTATGGCAAGTGCAGCGAGCTCCGTCATAGATCCCGCAGCCCACAGCTCGGTCCCAGAGGCAGTTATGCTTATCGAATATTCCAGATCTGATGCAGAGTTCGAGACATGTTTGGCCACTGAGCCGTCTCTGCGGGCATGCCTCGACAAACTACATCGTGCTGGCCACAGTGTTTTTCGTGAGGCCACTGACCCGAAACTGTATGTGGAACCAGACTTTGTCAGGCCCATTATTGACAGGCTCACCAAGGAAGGTGTACTGCTGAATGGTGTACGCGTGTTGTGGCAAGGACTCAAATGCCGTCATGTTATAGCCAGCGAGGCATACTATCCTGTAGTGCAGAGTGCCATCGCCAATTTGAGGAAGAAGTGTAAGGTTAGAGTGAAATCCGAAGTCCGCATAGATTTAACTAATGATGATGTTTCCGATGAAACTGCAGCTTCAGGAAGCATGCATCCGCAGCCGCACTCCGTCCCCATACCTCCATTATGCATACGTGAAGGAGAAAATGGCTTCAAAGACAAAGGACAAAGACACATTGAAAGTTTTGAAGCGGCCTTGACTGACGACCTGCTAGATGGCATCTTCAGAGAGCAAGAGTCTGAATCTGATGAAGTAGTGAAGGAATTGTCTCGGCTGATCACGTCATTGGACACTCTTGCAGAACATTGCTCTTCGTTTTGCATGGCTAAGATTCAGACTCCAGAGTTTCATGATGGGCAAGTTTGGCACCGTTGGCTGCGGCAGAGAATTAATGACATCTGGATGGAGATGAACGTCCTTTAGCAAGCAATTGGCAGAGCTCAGTTGGCAGTTGATGACGATGTAGATGACCATGCAGCTTCAGCAAGGTTGCGCGCCGACATCATAGATAGTTCACGTCTAGTTGAAGGAGAAAATGGCTTCGAAGTCGAAGGGCAGCATGCGAGCTGCTTACTTCATGCACTGAAGAGATTCGGGCTGCCAGAAAAGTGTCAGCCTGTGAGCATGTCATGGGTTCGACCAGAATCAGAAGAATGCGCTCGTGGAGCGTGCGGCGGCTTTGTGCAAGGTGGGCTTGGTGGCAGCCGGGCAAGTGATTTGCGACATGAAGTATGTGGCTGACTTCTTTGCTGATTACATCACTTAGTGGAATCCGAACAACAGTCGTGGTCACGCTCCTAAAATCATAGCACAAAGCATTGGATTACTTAGCATGTTCAGCATTGGACTACCTAGCATTACCTAGCATTGGATTACTTAGCATTGGATTACTTAGCATTGACTCAAGTCTGCTCAAGTTGCGAAAGCTTTGCGCAGAGTTGATACCACGCTTCGACCTGTTCACCATGCCAGCCGCAGGGCTGACCACAGCACCCCCAAAGAGCGAGGATGCAAATCCAAGGAAGCGACCTAAAGTCCTGCAGGTAGCCGATGAACATGCAGGTAACCGATCGACTCCAGAGGCTGCAGAATCAGGAATCCTGAACCATATAGATGATGATGATGAACAACGAGCGGCAAGGAATAGCATTCCCAAAAACACGACATCGTGTTGGAATAGTCTCCTGTGCTCCAGGTGTGGGAAATTTCTTGTGAATCATCGCAAGTCAGTGCGTCGTGGTTTATGCTGCAATAAATGCCCGAACCACGGCCCTTGGTGCACCAGCAATGCAAATCTGGCGGCCTCTAGTCTGCTCGATGGATGCGAGGACTTGCCACCAGCAGTTCCGAGTTCTTACAGGCGAGGTACTCAAAGCGATAGAATGCTCATAGCAAAGGACTTACTGGCGGGCCGTTATCATGGGTCTTGGTCCATGCGTGCGGAAGAAGATGGAGAGGGTGAGGCCTGAGATGATTTCGAGCGAGGGATTGTCCTAATGACTGTATCCACAACATCTATGCAAAATAACATATCACGACTTCCATCCATAGGGATATTTGCTCAGGACCAGCGCTCATAATTGTGCTACTTATTCGTATCAGTATGTCAGTATGTCAAGAGCCCTCGAAGACATGGTGTGAAGGCTGGACCCGCTGCAAAGGTCGCACCTGTTGTCAGGTCTGGATCGCTGCAAAGGCTGGACCTTTTGCAAGAGTTGGAACCGCTGCAGAGGTATGATCTGCTGCAGGGATTGGACCCGCTGCCAAAGCCGGACCTGCTGCAAGAA
>Ga0115012_10001701_pt1 | contig 12734 bp, 5 predicted proteins | sample TroAtlMetagenome_FD_88706 | JGI IMG/M metagenome (GOLD analysis project Ga0115012, IMG submission 88706) | Marine eukaryotic phytoplankton communities from Atlantic Ocean - Tropical Atlantic ANT10 Metagenome | ecosystem: Environmental > Aquatic > Marine > Oceanic | place: Tropical Atlantic Ocean...
CTGCCCCCGTCCGCGCGGGGCGCGGACTCCCCCGGAGTATTTGGAACGTAAAGAAGGGCAGGGCGCCCTTGGGAGGATGTGCGAGATGAGCACGATCAGGCTGACGGCGGCGCAGGCCATGGTGAAATGGCTGAGCGTGCAGATGACCCCTGAGGGGGAGCGCTACATCGACGGCATGTGGGCGATCTTCGGCCATGGCAACGTGGCCGGCATCGGCGAGGCGCTGCACGCCTACCGCGATGTCTTCCCGACATGGCGCGGGCAGAACGAGCAGACCATGGCGCATGCCGCGATCGCCTATGCCAAGGCGAAGAAGCGCACCCGCGCCATGGCGGTGACCTCGTCCATCGGGCCGGGCTCGACCAACGTGGTGACGGCGGCGGCGCTGGCGCATGTGAACCGGCTGCCGCTCCTGATCGTGGCGGGCGACGTGTTTGCCACCCGGCGGCCAGACCCGGTGCTGCAGCAGGTCGAGGATTTCGACGACGGCACGGTCTCGGCCAATGACTGCTTCCGCCCGGTGTCGCGCTATTTCGACCGCATCACCCGGCCCGAGCACCTGCTCACCGCGCTGCCGCGCGCGCTGCGCACGATGACCGACCCGGCCAATTGCGGCCCGGCCACGCTCGCCTTCTGCCAGGACGTGCAGTGCGAGGCCTATGACTACCCCGTGGAGTTCTTTGAGCCGCGCGTCTGGCACATCCGCTGCCCGCGCCCCGACCTCGACGAGCTCGAGAGGGTGGCCGACCTCGTGCGCGCAGCAAAGCGTCCGGTGATCATCTCCGGTGGTGGCACGGTCTATGCGCAGGCCGAAGCGACCCTCGCCGAGTTCGCCAGCGCGCACCGCATCCCGGTGGCCGAAACCCAGGCCGGCAAGTCGGGCCTGCCGCAGGACCACCCGATGAACTTCGGCGCCTCCGGCGTCGACGGCTCGGCGGCGGCCAATGCCGCCTCGCAGGAGGCCGACCTTGTGATCGGCGTGGGCACCCGGTTCCAGGATTTCACCACCGGCTCGCGCACCCTCTTCGGCGAGTGCGCAAAACTGGTCTCGATCAACATCCACGGCTACGACGCCGCCAAACACGGCGCGGAGAGCCTGGTGGGCGACGCCAAGGTCACGCTCGAGGCGCTGTCGGAGCGGCTCGGAGACTATCGCGCCGAGGAGCCGGATGGGGCCGCCCGCGAGGACTGGCTGCGCGCGGTGGATGCCTATTGCGCCCGGCCCGAGGATCAGGCCGCCAAACCCACCGACGGGCAGGTCATCGGCGCGGTACAGCGCGCCACCGGCGAGGATGCGGTCGCGATGTGCGCCGCGGGCACCATGCCCGGCGCGCTGAAGCTGCTGTGGAAGCCGAGCCAGGGCGGCTATCACATGGAATACGGCTATTCCTGCATGGGCTACGAGGTTGCCGGCGCCATGGGGCTGAAGCTCGGCGCGCCGGAGCGCGACGTGATCTGCTTCGTGGGCGACGGCTCCTACATGCTGGCCAATTCCGAGCTCGCGACGGCGGTGATGCGGCGCATCCCCTTCACCGTGGTTCTGACCGACAACCGCGGTTACGGCTGCATCAACCGGTTGCAGACCATGGGCTGCGGCGGCGAGCCGTTCAACAACATGTATGTCGACTGCAATGTCGAGGTGCAGCCCGAGATCGACTACGCCATGCACGCGGCCTCGATGGGGGCGCACGCGGTAAAGATCTCAGGCACCGATCAGCTCGAGGCGGAACTAAAGGCGGCGCGAAGCCGCGACGTCCCCACCGTGCTGGTGATCGAGACCGTCGCAAAGGACTTCCCCGGCACCGGGCTCGAGACCAGCGCCGGCGAGCATGGCTTCTTCTGGGACGTGGCCGTGCCCGAGGTGTCGGAGCGCGCGAAGCAGCGCGAACGCTTCGAGGAATATCTCGGCCAGATCGCCAAGGCCCGGCTGGTCAACTGAGCTGGTCAGACAGACGGAAAGGACAGGACATGAGCCATCTGCTTCACCGCCCCTTCGGCACCCATGGCGAGGTGCTGCGGATCACCCCGGAAAGCGCCGGCTGGCGCTACGTCGGCTTCGCGCTGCACCGGCTGCGGGCCGGCGATCGCATCGCCGACGTGACCGGCACCCGCGAAGTCATCCTCGTGATGGTCGAGGGCAAGGCGAAGATCTCCGGCGCGGGTCGCAACTGGGGCGAGCTCGGCACGCGCATGAACGTCTTCGAGAAGACCCCGCCGCATTGCCTCTACCTGCCCGACGGCAGCGAGTGGAGCGCCGAGGCCACCACCGACTGCACCATCGCGGTCTGCTCGGCGCCGGGCAAGGGCGGCCACGCGCCGCGGCGCATCGGCCCGGACGGCATCACGCTGACCCAGCGCGGCGAGGGCAGCAACACCCGCTTCATCAACAACATCGCGATGGAGAACGAGGATTACTGCGACAGCCTTCTGGTGACCGAGGTCTTCACCCCGGCGGGCAACTGGTCGAGTTATCCCTCGCATCGGCATGACGAAGACGATTTCCCGCGCATCACCTATCTCGAAGAAACCTATTACCACCGGCTCAACCCGGCGGACGGGTTCGGCATTCAGCGCGTCTATACCGACGACCTGCAGCTCGACGAGACCATGGCGGTGCATGACCACGACGTGATCTGCGTGCCGCGCGGCCACCATCCCTGCGGCGCGCCGCACGGGTTCGAGATGTATTACCTCAACGTGATGGCCGGTCCGCTGCGCAAGTGGCGCTTCGTGGCGGCACCAGAGGTCGAGCATCTGATGTAGAACTTTTCGAGAGCGCGGAACAACACTCGTTGCTGAGGCCGGAACAAACTGCGGCAAAGATGATTTGCCGCTCCTCAGGATTTCACATAATCGCGCCTTATCTGATCTCTCACTCCTATGTTACGACTTACCGGCTTTAGCGACGACAGATACTCTGTCTTGCTGTAAACGCGCGTAGAAAACGCTCGCGATGTAGAATCACGATAGAGAGATGTACGCTCAAGGACCTGTGATCCGCGAACTTAGCCGCCAGCGGGCCACAATGGCGCAACACGCGACTAAGAACCCTAGCGTTCTCGCAACGCTTCGGCGCCGGCCTTGCGCAGCGGTTTGAGCAAATAGTCCAGGACTGTGCGCTCCCCTGTCAGGATGTCGACCGAAGCAACCATGCCTGGCTTGATCTCGTAGCGCTCACTGCCATGAGTAAGCGTTGACGTTTCGGTCCGGATCACCACCGGAAAGTAGATCTCGCCTGTCGCGTCGTCTGTCATCGCATCCGCGCCGATCCGCTGGACCGTCCCCTCGAGAGAGCCGTAGACGGTAAAGTCGAACGAGGTGATCTTCGCGCGCGCGGTCAGTTCCGGCCGGATAAAGGCCACGTCCTCGGGGCGCAGGCGCGCTTCGATCTGAAGCGTGTCGTCCGCCGGCACGATCCTGAGCACTTCTTCGTCCGGTTTGATGACCTCGTCTATCGTGTTGACGTTAAACTGGGTGACGCCGAAGATGCCGGGATCGACCGCATCATCGAACGCTTCCATTGGCTTGCGAAGAAATGGGCCCCGCGGCCACGCAAACCCAAGCCTACGATCTGAGAGACGCCAGTGACCGCGGCCTACGCCGGATGGTTACGGCGCACCCTGAAATACGAATGCGTTTACTTGCATTCCTGGGAGACCGGATCAGAGACGAAAGCGGCCATCCGGAAATGGATGACCTTCTACAACCACCACCGCCCGCATTCAGCCCTGGGCGGCCAGCCTCCGGCGCTGGTCTATTGGCACAGAAATGATATCAACCAACCCGATCAGCAGGTGCAACGAGTAGCTTAATTTACGCCAAATCCTGTCCAAGAGATGGGGCTTAGCTCACCATCCGGTTCTCCCAATATATTGATCAAAAAGAGCAATGTCGGCGTCGTCGGATTCCAATCCACACGTCAACCCACCTCTTTCGCTTCGTGGCAACGCGGCATTGAAGTGCGCCCCTACGGGAGGACATTCTCGGGCGGTGGTTTTGGCCGGCCGTGTCGCGCAAGGAGGGTGACTCTCGGAGCTTCCGTTTCCTCGGACGCACTTGCCCCAAGGACTCGGCGATCGAGATGCCGAGCGATGTGTGGCCGTTCAGCTCGGTGGCGCGGACCCGGAGTTCCACGACCTGCCGATAAAGGTCGTGTCCCATGAGGCTCTGCCCCAACAGCTTCACGCAGTGCAACTTCGTCTCGGCGCGGCTTTGGCGGTGGTGTCCGCTCCACTTTCACCAGATCGCACGTCTATTCTGGGGCTGTCAGCCTCGCCTGACGATTGGCAGCGGCACCGAGACCATATCTGGATCAAACCAAATTTTCAGGGAGCCCCGGCGCTTCAGCGCTTCGTTACAGGCCGGCTGTTTCCTGACCTTGTCGATCGGCGGGATGGGGCTGCGCACTCAGACCGGCTACCATGCTGTATTCACGAGGTGAATCCCCCTCCGCCTTTGCGCGACAAGGCTCTTCAGCGGGGGAGGGTCAGCGGCACCTGGGGAAACCCGCGTCAGAAATACCGCCAGAAGCTTCTTTGATACGGCATCCTGTGCAAATCTGGGTGACAGAATCATTTTCTTAACGATTTTTTGGGGGGCAAATGTCCGGGGGAATTTCCGCTAGTAGTATCGTTCGCGATTTCGATCTCAAGCTGAAGCACATTCAGGAAACGCTTAGAAAGTACGCCGTGCGAACCGAAGAGAATTCGGACGCGTTGAACGAAATCCTGAACATGACGGGCGTCTATACCGAAGAGGACGCCGACAAGATCGACCAGGCCCGCTACTGGATGCAGGATCCGGAGATCAAGACCGCCAACGATGTGGTCAATTCGGATAAATACACAGCGCAAGACCCGGAAAAGTCGAAGTACCACCTTGGCGGTGATGATGACCCGTCGCCGAACGTAAAGTATCTTTCGGATGACGGTCCCTACGAATACATCGTCGAGCCGGACATCGATCCAGAAACCGGAGAGCAGAAGGTCGATCCGGTATCCGGAGAGAAACAGTACAAGTTCGTCGAAGACGCCAAGCTCGCCGGTACGCCGAACTACGGCTACGAAGACCCGGTGTCTGCCGAACACGTCGCGCTGGACGTCAACCCCTGGATCAGATGGGGTGTGCGCCCGACCGACGAGACCAACGAGGACCAGACGCCGGAGGACCGCTGCGGGATCGTTGAGAAGGCGATGCAGGGTTACTCGGGGCTGGTCTACTTCCTGCCGAATGCCTACGATGTGGCGACTGACGGGATCGGCGCGACGATCTTCATCATCTGGTACCACTTCGAAACCGCCGAACAGACCCGCAGCCCGCTGGTGCTCGACCTTGACGGTGACGGGATCGAGACCCTGGCGCTGACCGCCGAGGTCAATTTCGACCACGACGGCAATCGCTTTGCCGAACGTAGCGGCTGGGTCGCGCCGGATGACGGGCTGCTGGTCTATGACAGCAACGGCGACGGGATCATCGACAGGGGTTCCGAACTGTTCGGCAACAGGCACGATCATGGCACCGGAGAGGAGTTCGACAACGGGTTCCTTGCGCTGGCTGCCTTCGACAGCAATGGCGACAAACAGATCGACGCCGGAGACGCCGCCTTTGCCGATCTGCGTATCTGGCGCGATCTGAACGGCAACGGCGAGTCGGAACAGGCCGAGCTATTTACCTTGGCGAATATCGGTGTGCAGACGCTCATGCTGGACTACACCGAGGCCAGCGGCGACGGGCTGGACGCACAGGGCAACGCGCATCTTCAGCTTGGGAGCTATCTGACCGCCGACGGCCAAACCCGCGATATGGCGGATGTCTGGTTCGCCACTGACACTGCCCATACGGTGCAGATGGACGTGCCGGATATCAGCGAAGAGATTCTCGCCCTGCCGGATGTGTCGGGCGCGGGCAATGTGGGCAGTTTGCGCAGCGCCATGGCGCTGGACGACAGCGGGCTGCTGCAACAGGCTGTCGAAGCCTTTGCGGCGGAAACCGACGGTGCGGCGAGGCGCGATCTGCTGCTCGAGATCATGTACCGTTGGGCCGGGGTCCACGATATCGCGCCGGATGCGCGGGCGGCGACCCAGGTCTACGGCAATGCCATCGGCGATGCGCGCAAGCTAGCGGTGCTCGAGAAGTTCCTCGGCTCGTCCTATATAGGGATCTGGTGCTGGGGGGAACTCGATCCCAACCCGCACGGGCCCGCCGCTGCCATTCTTCTCGACGCCTTCGAGGTGTTTTCGGCCTTTGTCGACGGTCAGTTGATGTTGCAGACCCATTTCTTGCCGCTGGTCGAAATGATGGAACGGAAATGGTCACCGGATACCGGCCGTCTCTACCTGGACGTGACCGAACTGGTTGCGCATTTCCGAGGGAGCCACGCCGACGATCCCGATGCCGCCACGGAAGTGATCTATGCCTATGCGGAGGCGCTGAAGAGCCTCGGCGGCTATGCAGAAAAGATCTTCGAGCTCATCCGCGCCGAGGGCGATGAGACCGGCGGCGCCGTGGAGCAGATGCTGGCCAGTTTCGGTGCTGCCGACACTGCCGGCACGGTCGAGGCCGACCGCATCAACGGGACGGACGCGGGGGATTACATTCCAGGCTTTGCCGGCGCCGACCGGCTGTCGGGCGAGGATGGCAACGACACGCTGATCGGCGGCACCGGCGACGACTACACCACCGGCGGCAACGGCAGCGATATCTACCGCTACAACCTCGGCGACGGAAACGACACGATCAACAACCACGACAGTGACGGCGGGACGGACACGTTGGTGCTGGGCCCTGGGATCAAACCCGGCAACGTGGACGTCGTGCGCAGCCATTTCGACCTGGTGCTCGAAATGCCCGACGGGGGGGCGATCACCGTTGCCAGCTATCTCGACCAGGCCGGCACGACGACATATGCTCTCGATACCATCCGCTTCAACAACGGCACCGAATGGACGCCCGCACATATCATGGCGAGGCTGAACCGGGCGACCGAGCAGGACGATTTCATACAGGGCGACGACAGCGACGAAGCCTATTCGGCCAAGGGGGGCAACGACGACCTGAATGGCGCGGCCGGGAACGACACGCTCAGCGGCGGTGCCGGCAATGACAGGACCTATGGTCAGGACGGCGACGATTCCCTGATCGGCGGTCAGGACGACGATCGGCTCTACGGTGAAGCCGGTGACGACACGCTGGAAGGCGGGGTAGGCGACGATTACCTCGAAGGCGGGCTCGGATCGGACACCTATCGCTTTGGCCGGGATTTCGGAAACGACCTGATCCAGAACTATGCCTCGGCCTATTACGACGACGCGGACAAGGCGGACCGCATCTTCTTCACCGGCGGCATCACACCGGACGAAGTTGCCGCGAAACGTGTGGGTAATGACCTGTACCTGACCGTCGGCACCAGCCAGTTGCGGGTGTCGAGCCATTTCTACAGCACCGCCTACGCTATTGCAGAGGTGGTTTTCGGTAACGGCTCCGTATGGGACGCGACAGAGATCCTGCATCGCACGCAGATCGGCACGACTGAGGCCGACCTGCTGATTGGCGATGGCTCGGATGATGTGCTGTCCGGTCTGGCCGGGCGCGACACGGTCAGGGGCGAAGGCGGAAACGACAGCCTGAACGGCGGGGCGGACCGGGACACCGTTCAGGGTGGCGACGGCGACGACACGCTGATCGGCGGCGCCGGCGACGATTATCTCGAAGGCAATGTCGGCTCCGATACCTACGTCTTCGGTCCCGGTTTCGGCGTGGACCGGATCAACAACTATGCTTCCAGCTATTACGACGACCCGGACAAGCTGGACCGTATCCTCTTCAACGGCAGCATCGGACCGGGCGCGGTCACGGCCCGGCGCAGCTATGACGACCTGATCCTCTCTGTCGGCGACAACGAGGTTCAGGTGCTGCGGCATTTTCGTGGCGAAAATTATGCGATCGGCGAGATCGAGTTTTCCAACGGCGACATCTGGGACGCGGCGGAAATCCTCAGCCAGACCCAGAACGGGACGGCCGATGGCGATCTGCTGGTCGGGTCGGGTATCGACGACACGCTTTCGGGGCGGGCCGGGCGGGATACGATCCAGGGCGAGGACGGGGATGACCTGCTTCGCGGCGGGGCGGACAACGATCTGATCTATGCCGGCGTGGGCGATGACACCTTGGAAGGAGGCGATGGCGACGATTACCTCGAAGGCGGCTATGGTTCGGATGTCTACCGTTTCGGCCCCGGTTTCGGATCGGCCCGGATCAACAATTACGCCTACGCCAATTACGACACCGAGAACAAGGTCGACGTAATCGAATTCACCGGCGGCATCGGCCCCGGCGCGGTCGCGGTCAGACGCACCGGCAATGACCTTTACCTGAGCGTCGGCGACAATGTCATCCGGGTGCAGTCGCATTTCCGTGGGCCCGATTACGCGATCGGACGGGTCGATTTCGCGAATGGCAGCAGTTGGGATGCCGCCGAGATCCTGCGCAGGTCGCAGGTTGGCACCGACCTGGGCGATCTGCTTGTCGGCTCCGATATCGACGACACGCTTTCGGGGCTCGCCGGCAACGACACGATCGAAGGCGAGGCCGGCAACGACAGCCTGCGCGGCGGGACGGACAACGACCGGATCGACGGCGGCTCCGGCGACGACACGCTGGATGGCGGCAGCGGCAATGATACGCTGGAGGGCGGTGCAGGGTCCGACGTCTATCGCTTCGGAGCCGACTTCGGGAACGACCGCATCTACAACTACGTCTCGGCCTATTACGATGTCGAAGGCAAGTCCGACCGGGTGCTGTTCACCGGGGGCACTGTTCCGGGTGATGTGACTGTCAGGCGTACCGGCAACGACCTGGTGATGAGCGTCGGTGCCAACGAACTGGTGGTGCAGAACCACTTCTACGGCAGCAGCTATGCCATACAGCAGGTGGCCTTTTCCGGTGGCGCGCTCTGGGATTCAGCCGAGGTCCTGCGGCGCACTCAGGTCGGCACCGACGAGAGTGATCTGCTGGTCGGCTCCGATATCGACGATACGCTGTCCGGTTTGGCCGGTGTGGACACGATCCGCGGCGAGGGCGGCAACGACAGCTTGCGTGGCGGGGCTGACAACGATGCCGTCTACGGCGGAGACGGCAACGACACGCTGGAAGGCGGCGAGGGCGACGATTACCTGCAAGGGGACGCCGGCTCGGACGTTTACCGCTTTGCGCCCGGCTTCGGTACTGACCGGATCTACAACTATGCTTCACCCTACTATGAAACCGAGGCCAAGACCGATCGCATTCTGTTCACCGGCGGGATCACACCCGACGATGTCTCTGCCCGTCGGGTCTACAACGACCTTTACCTTTATGTCGGCACCGACACGCTGCGCGTGCAATCCCAGTTCAGCGGGGACCAGTACGGTGTGCAACGGATCGAGTTCGCCGGCGGTGCGCTCTGGGACAATAATGAAATCCTGCGTCAAACGCAGGGCGGCACTGTAGAGGCCGACCTGTTGGTCGGAACCGAATTCGATGATACCCTGTCAGGGCTCGCCGGTCGCGACACGCTTCGTGGCGAGGAGGGCAACGACGAACTCAGGGGCGATGGAGACAACGACTACGTCGCGGGCGGGGATGGCGACGACAGCCTGCGCGGCGATGCCGGCAACGACGACCTCGAAGGTGGGGCAGGCAACGACACCTTGGTTGGTGGCACGGGCAATGACACGCTCGAAGGCGGTTACGGGTCCGACGTCTACCGCTTTGGTCCAGATTTCGGATCCGATTACGTCAACAACTACGCCTATTCGTATTACGAGGCGGCGGACAAGCTCGACCGGATCGAATTCGCCGGTGCGATCGGTCCGGCGGCGGTTCGGGTGCAGCGCAGCAGCAACGACATGTACCTGCATGTGGGTGACAATGTGGTTCGGGTCGCCAGCCATTTCAGCCGCACCGATTATGCCATCGATGAGATCGCCTTTGCCAATGGCATCGTCTGGGACGCCGCGGAAATTCTGCGGCAGGCGCAGTTGGGTACCGAAACGGCCGATTACCTGGTCGGGTCGGAAATCGACGACACCCTGTCGGGCAAAGGCGGCAGCGATACCATAGACGGGCAGGACGGCAATGACCTTTTGCATGGCGGAGACGACAACGACCGCATCTACGGCCAGGGCGGAAACGACACTCTGAAGGGGGGCGCCGGCGACGACCATCTGGATGGCGACTACTACATCGATTCCGGCGACGACCTGCTCGAGGGCGGCGAAGGCAATGACACGCTGAACGGTGGCTACGGGTCCGACACCCTGATCGGTGGCGAAGGGGACGACCGGCTGGATGGTGGCGCGGATAACGACCGGATGGAAGGCGGCGCGGGGTCCGACACATACACGGTCGATCACGTCGGCGACCGGGTCTTCGAAAGCAAACAGTGGGCTGGCACCGACCAGGTCAACTCTTCCATCACCTACTACCTCGGCAAGCAGCATATCGAGAACCTGACCCTGAGCGGGTCCGGCGCCGTCAACGGTTTCGGCAATGGCTTGGATAACGAGATCATTGGAAACTACGGTGCCAACCGGCTGTTCGGCAGCAGTGGCAACGACTTTCTCAAGGGCGGTAGCGGGAACGATACGGTCGAGGGCTGGTACGGCAACGATACGCTCCATGGCGATGGGGGCAATGACCTCATGCTTGGCGGGCCGGGGTCGGACACCTATTACGTGACCGATGTGGGCGACACGGTGAACGAGAGCCGGTGGGGCGGGCGTGACCACATCATCGCATCCCACGATTTCCGTCTGGGCACAGCGGGCCATATCGAGGACCTGACCCTGAATGGCTATTACGCCATCGAGGGTGCGGGCAACGGGCTCGACAACTTGATCATCGGCAACAGCCGAAACAACCTGCTGACCGGCAACAAGGGGCAGGACACGCTGTTCGGCGGCGATGGTGATGACACGCTCAACGGCGAGGCCGGCGGCGGTGACCGGGCGGAAGGCGGGCGCGGATCCGATACCTATATCGTCAACCATACCAAAGACATTGTCGTCGAGCTGGCCACGGATTACGGCACCGATCTGGTCAAGACTTCGGCAGTGTTCCACCTGACCGGCACCCATGTCGAAAACCTCGAGATGCTGTCGAACCGCAATATATCGGGTTTTGGCAATGAACTGGACAATATCATCACCGGCAACTCCGGCTCGAACCAGCTCGATGGCGGGGCAGGGGGGCGCGACACTCTGATAGGCGGCGGATCGAACGACATCTACCATGTGCGTTCGACCGACGACGTGGTGATCGAGGAAGCGGTTGTCGGCTCAGGCGTTGCGGACTCGATCTGGGCCTATGTCGATATTTCGGCCCTGGCGGACAACGTGGAGAACGTTGTGGCACGCGGAGGCGATGCACTGTCGCTGACAGGGAATGCGGTCGCCAATCAGTTGATCGGCAACAACGCCGCCAACGTGCTGAACGGCAAGGAGGGCAGCGACCGTCTGTGCGGGAACGGCGGACCGGATCAGTTCGTGTTTGACACCGAGTATGGCGGCGCAAACATCGACCACATCGTCGACTTCACGCACAACGGGGACAAGATCGTACTGGGTAGCGGGGTGTTCGCCAATGTCGCGCTCGGCGCACTTGCGGCCGGGGCATTCGTCAATGGAACCGCTGCTGCAGATGAGGACGACCGCGTGATCTACGATCAGGCGACAGGCCGGCTCTGGTACGACGTGAACGGCGATACATTCGGCGGACAGAGGTTGTTCGCGGTTCTGGACAACTCGGCCGTGCTGGATGCGGGGGACTTCTTGGTGATCTGAGCGGAAGGCGGGTGGAGATGGTTGAGTATAAGGCCCATCCCGTCCGCCACTTGCCCCAGCGAAAGCGTTCTCCCGATCAAGCTGCGGTCGGATTTTTCCTTTTTTTCAAAGGTTATGCGGGAGTGGCTGAGCACTGGTCCCCGCGCAAGGAGGCTCGGATGTATCGACCCACTGAATTCCTGCTCATGCTACAAGGGAGAACGTAGCGATGAGTATGACGATGGACGACAGCATCAAACGGTGGACAGCGAAGCGTAAGACAGCGCTCGTGATCGAGATCATCCAGGGCAAAACGACCGTGTCGGAGGCAAGTCGATCATTCGACCTCACAATATCGCCTTCCACATGGCAATCGCGCGCGCGACGGACAACCCATTCTTCGAGCGCACGCTCGAGAGCATCATTCCTGACATGCGGTTCATCGTGGAGTTGGCGCGAGGGTTGCTGATGAAGCAACCGATCAAGTCTATCGTCAAGGTTCAGTCGGAGCACGAGGTCATCGTGACCGCAATCCGCGAGAAGGATGCGGAGGCGGCTCGAAAGCACATGGCGCATCACCTGACCACCGCACAGGCGCGCCTATTTTACGGTAGCGGGCGCGATGGGGCCTTCCTCTGGCAGGACGAGACACAGCCTGAGCCGCTCGAGGAGCTCTGAGCCAAAGGTTGCCCGGCAAAGGACGGGTCAATCAGACGATCATTGTCGTGAGTAGCTGCTAGAGACTTCCCAAAAGGCCGCGTCCATCGGCTGGCATATACATAATATCTATTCTGCGCACTTTGTAATTGTAGCCGGGCACATTCTAAACTGCGTTGCGACAGATGCTCTATCTTGCTGGAAAGCAAGGAGAACGAGATTGGCCCACATCGAACTGAACCTGCGCGAAAGACGCCGAATTGAAGATATGCTGAATGC
>Ga0115012_10001702_pt1 | contig 12733 bp, 13 predicted proteins | sample TroAtlMetagenome_FD_88706 | JGI IMG/M metagenome (GOLD analysis project Ga0115012, IMG submission 88706) | Marine eukaryotic phytoplankton communities from Atlantic Ocean - Tropical Atlantic ANT10 Metagenome | ecosystem: Environmental > Aquatic > Marine > Oceanic | place: Tropical Atlantic...
ACTTCTGTCTTGCCGTACGATTTCTTTATATCGATTAAATTTACAGTCGCCATTATTTATCCGTTTCTAATAACCCTTTTTCAAATAGTTGTTGCATGACAATGATTATCATCAAAGGAGGAAGCATAGCAAGCAACGCAATTGCCATGATGTAGTGCCATTGAGGAATTTGATCGGCGACACCTGCTAAATATTGTATCCCCATCACGATTGTTGCCATCTTACTCTCAGAAGTAATCACTAAAGGCCATAAATATTGGTTCCATCCATAGATAAACATGATGATGAATAATGCAGCAATATTCATTTTTGATACAGGAAGTAAAATATCCTTAAAAAAATGAATCGGTCCTGCGCCATCTAGTTTGGCAGCCTCTAATAATTCAGACGGTAAGGTCATAAAAAATTGTCTAAATAAAAAAGTCGCCGTTGCCGATGCAATTAAGGGTAGCGTCAGTCCAGTATAGGAATTGAGCAAATTCAAATTCGCCGCGACTTGAAAAGTAGGTACTATTCTTACTTCAACGGGCAACATCAACGTTAGAAAAATCATCCAAAACATTAACTTCTTGAAGGGAAAATCAAAGTAGATAAGCGCATAAGCAGAAAGTAAGGAAACGGCTATTTTTCCAAATGCAATCACAAGTGCCATGATGAAACTATTGAAAAGCATGGTTGATATTGCATGCCCGCCAGTCACAGCCATCCCTTCGAATAAAACCGTTTTAATATTGTGGAAAAATTGCCCGCCTGGCAAGAAAGGTGTCGGTGCCGATAGAAAGTCTTGTGCCTGTAGGCTCGCAGCTACAAAAGCAAGATAGATTGGTAATAAGATGACAAACAATCCACCCAATAAACAAGCATGTAAACAGACTCGCTTAAAGCCTCTCATCAATATACTACCTTCTTATCAATGTATTTGAATTGAATCACCGTAAGTCCTATGACTATCACCATTAAAATTACCGACTGAGCTGCAGAACTACCCAAGTCCAAACCGATAAAACCGTCGTTGTAGACTTTATACACCAGGGTTGACGTACTATTACCAGGTCCTCCTCGAGTCATGACTTGAATAATGCCAAAAGTATCAAAAAAAGCATAGATGACATTAATCACTAAAAGAAAAAACGTCGTCGGTGACAATAATGGAAAGATAATATGCCAAAAACGTTGCCATGCATTAGCACCATCTATCATTCCCGCCTCTAATAGCGATTTGGGGATTGCTTGAAGGCTGGCGAAGAAGAATAAGAAATTATAACTAAATTGTTGCCAACTGGCAGCAATAACAACGACAAAAAGCGCCTGGCCTGGATGCAATATATAATTGAATTCAAACCCCATTAGATTAGCCAGATAACTCACCCAACCAATAGCAGGATTAAATAAAAAGCGCCATAAAATTCCAGCCACAGCAGGTGCTACCGCATAAGGCCAAATATAAAAGGACTTGTAAAAGGCTTGACTTTTTACTGTCGCATTCACTAGTAATGCAACAAATAAACCACTACTCAGAGCCAACAAGGTTACCAATGTATTAAATACGAGTGTCGTTGATATTGCTTTCAAGTAAGCAGGATCTTTTAATAAATCAATAAAATTATCAAATCCAGAAAAGCGCTGGCTTATACCAAATGCATCCCCTTGATAAAGCGACTGCAAGAGAGCTGTTATTGCCGGCCATAAGAAAAAAATGATGGTAATGATTATCTGCGGGGCAATTAAAATAAAAGCAAGCCAATGCATTTTAAAATTTTTGCCCATTAGAATTAGCCTCTTTGCTTTTCAAGAACACGTGCTAACAATTGGGCATAGATAGGTTTGTTATGCGCCAATTGCACAATGGTTGTGGATGTCAAGCACGTTACCATCAAAGGTAATATCAATTGATAATTTTGAGTCATTTCAACAATTAAAATTATCCCTGTTATAGGGGCTCTCACTGAAGCCGCGAATAAGGCCCCCATTCCAGCTACGGCAAACATACCTGCATGAACGGAGTAATCATTGATCAAAGGTTCAAATATTTGACCAAAAGCCATCCCGATTAAAGTTCCCAAAGCTAGCATGGGAGCAAAGATACCACCGGGAACACTAGAAGAATAACTAAACATGGTGGTAAAAAATCGAATGACAAACAATGACAAGAGGATGAACGTTGTGTTTTTCATGGTTAACGCTTCATGAATTATCACATACCCTCCCCCAACCGTTTCAGGGTATATCCACGCTAAAAAGCCAATGGTGCAACCAACGGCAATCACAAACAAGACTCGACTCTTCATTTTAAATTTATCAAAAAGGTTTAAAGAGTAGATGAGACTGACATTGAAAAATAGCCCGATAAACCCGATGACAACACCAAAAACAACAAACAGCCAAAGAGACTCTAAACTTGGCGCATCAAAAACTATCATCTTTATTGCTGGCTCAGCACCAATAATGAAACGTAAAATAATCGTTGCCATCACACAGCAAATTGCTACCGCTTTAAAATTAGTGAAACTAAATTTAAAGTGTTCGCGCATTTCTTCTAAGATAAAAACGACGCCAGCAAGTGGTGCATTAAATGCTGTCGCAAGCCCTGCTGCCGCGCCTGCGCCAATCAACGTATTTCTATCTTCTCGGTTCAATCGACACTTTTCACCTATCATTTCACCGAGGTTCCCTCCCATTTGAATGGTAGGCCCTTCTCTTCCCATTACCATCTTTGCTGATATAGCTAAAGTCCCAGCTATAAATTTAACGGGCAATAAATGGCGCCAATCAATTTTTCGTTTTTCGAGCAATACCCCTTCTATTTCTTGCACGCCACTTCCAGAAGCTTCGGGAGAGATATAAAAAACTAAATACGAAGCTATTGCCACCATGATACAAGTGGTGATTATGATGATTAGCCAAGAAGGTATTCCTCCATGTGCCGACCAAGCATAAAATAAACCCAATGCCTTATCGACATATAAGATGCTGAGTTGAAATAATGATCCAACAGTCCCCGTTGCTATACCGACGATAATACTGACGAAATAAATTTTTAAGATATCCGTATCAAGTTTCATCAAGTAAGCCTCATCACATTTTCAATTATTTTTAATCCAATATTATCATGCATAGACAGAATCGTTTCTGGGTGAAATTGCACAGCATGGATTGGCAAGTGTGCATGCTCGACAGCCATGACAATGCCCTCATCAGTTTTTGCTGTTGCCGTTAATTCTTGTGGCAAACTCTTAGCATAAAGAGAATGATAGCGTCCCGCAACAAAAGAAGCAGGTAAACCATCAAACAGTTTCCCACTACTTTGTCTAATCGCCGAAGGCTTACCGTGCATCGGGTAGTCTAAAACACTAAGTTCTCCACCAAAATATTCGACAATACCTTGTAGCCCTAAACACACGCCAAACAAAGGGATTTTTTCATCAATCGCTTTTTGAATGGTTGCCTTGAGATTAAAATCATCTGGACGTCCAGGCCCGGGCGATAAAACAGCTAAATCATAATCTTGTCTTTTGATGGCACACACTGCATGTTCGCTACGCAGGGTTGTAACAATAGCCCCTGTCTGGCGAAAATAATTGGCCAAAGTGTGCACAAAGGAATCTTGATGGTCGATTAGCAATACTCGCTTAGCCAAGCCAGGTCGCTCTTGGAGAGTTTCTTCCGCATCAGACTTGACATTATTTCGAATCAAGTCAAGAAAAGCCGAAGCTTTCAACCGTGTTTCTTGCTCTTCTGCTTCCGGTTCAGAATCGTATAATAAAGTGGCCCCCACTCGAACTTTTGCAATACCTTGTTTTATTCTAGCGGTTCTCAATACTAAACCGGTATTCAAGTTACCATTGAAGTTAAACCAACCAACAGCGCCTGCATACCAACAACGGGGAGACTTTTCGTATTTTTCAATAAAATCCATCGCCCAGACTTTAGGGGCACCAGTAACAGTTACTACCCACATGTGAGTTAAGAAAGCATCCACAGCATCAAACTCTTCGCGCAATATTCCTTCGACATGATCAACAGTATGAATTAAGCGCGAATACATTTCTATTTGACGCCGACCTATGACATTAACACTACCAGCTTTACAGATTCGCGATTTATCATTTCTATCCACATCAGTACACATAGTCAACTCTGAAGCTTCTTTTTCAGAATCCAGCAATGATTGGATATTCTCAGCATCTTCTATCGCATCACATCCTCGCTTAATCGTTCCAGAAATGGGACATGTTTCCACCCTCTCGCCAGTCACTTTGACATACATTTCAGGTGATGCACCAACCAAATATTCTTCTTCCCCTAGGTTTATAAAAAAGCCGTAAGGTGATGGATTACATGACTTCATACGCTTGAATAAATTGGACGGTAAATCATCAAATTTTTCAAAAAATGTCTGGCTTGGAACAACTTCAAATAAATCCCCGCGTTTGAATTTTTCTTTTGCCGTATTGACTAACTCAGCATATTCACCTATTCCATGGTCACAGTTTCTAGTCAATTTATTTTTAGATGCATAAGGAATACATTCGCCTTCACGTGCTAAACCATGCGTTGATTTACCGAGAAAGGAGAAATTATAACGTCTGATGAAAGCCTCTTCCTTACGGTGGTTAACGACGTAGATTTCGTCAGGCAAGTACAAAACCATATCTCGTATATCTTTATCACGTTGTTTGTGCTGAGTTAATTGTTCAAACTGAAAAACCAAATCATAGCCAAAACTGCCATAAAGCCCGAGATAATTTTCCTCCTTTGAATAGAACAATTGAATGATATCTCTGACTAAGGAAAAAACAGAGGGTTGAAGGCTTCTTTCTTCCTCTGAAAAAACTTGGCCCGTTTGCTGAATGGTTAAATGTAAGCTGGTTTGATGAAACATTACTTTGCCAAGATAAGAAGCATTCTCAAGCAATGGCTGGAACATTTGTAACAGCACTTCGCCTCGTTTATTAAGCGCTTCGATTACGATCTCTAAACCTTTGCTCGTGATCGCCAATGGCGGATTACAAAATCCAATATCCCAACACGTATATCTACCCGGGTATTCAAAGCTAGAAGCAAAAACCGCCCCTCTATTTTCATTTAAGCGCTCTAACAATGGCTCAATAGCATTTTCATAAGCCAAGGCTTGCTGAGAATACTCTATTTGCAACCCCGATTCGGCGATGATGTGATGTAGCATAATAACCTAGTGATGATTTAAATAGATAATATACCACTGGCAACTGAATTTTGCATCTTGAAGTATTGAGGGCTCAAGGCAACCGCATGAGTGCTAAATCGCTGACCAGTTAGGGTTTCACGGTAAACGCATCTAAATTATTCTGCTTTCACATGAGCAATAAAATCAATAGGTTATTACGGAAGTAAAGCGCAGGAGGAGGGACGACGAGCCATGTAGTAATAACCGACTGATTTCATTGCGATCTTGATTTAGGTACGATTGCCCTGATTAGATTTGTTTTTAAGCTGCATCCAGTAATATCGCTAACTGGATGCACGGTTTTCCAGAGCGATTACTCCATGCTTCAAGAACTTAACAAACATTATACAACTTAAGAGTATTTATTGTAAGTACATACATTTTTAGCCTATAGTTACTATAAGTATACTATTGGTGTTTTCTAATGAATAGACAGCTAGATATTCACTGCCCAGTTGGCGCAGCCATTAAAGTTCTGAGTGGAAAATGGAAGATACTGATCCTTTTTTGCCTCATGCAAGAAACAAAACGTTTCAATGAATTGCGTAGAGAAGTCCCAGAGGTCACACAACGTATGTTAACCAATCAGCTAAGAGAATTAGAGGAAGATAAAATTATTATTCGAAAAGTGTACGCGCAAGTTCCCCCCAAGGTGGAATATTCACTATCTCCTATTGGTCAAACGCTGAAACCAGTCCTAGAGCATCTTCAAACTTGGGGAAAAAATTACATCAAGCAATATACTCAGACTACATGAAAATGCGTAATTTTAACGTTGCTATGCTATCATTGGGATTACTGGTACTCTTAAATACCATTTTAGGAACACAATTCAAGGGAAGAAAGAAATGAAAACAGTTTTTCTATTCATCATTACCGCTGTGATATTTTTAATCATGGATATGATTTGGCTAGGTTACCTTGGTAAAGGGCTTTATCTTGAGAAAATTGGCACACTATTGCGCTTGCAAGGAACCAATATTCAGGCCAACATCCCAGCAGCTATAATTGTGTACTTCGCATTAGTTAGTGGCATTGTATTTTTCGTCTACCCTTTAGCACAAGGCAGTGTTTTAAAAGCATTGGGTTATGGTGCTTTTTTTGGTTTTGTAACCTATGCTACCTATGACTTCACTAATCTTGCCGTGTTAAAAGACTGGCGCTGGGATATAGCCTTTATTGATACAGCCTGGGGCATTATTCTTTGTGGCACCAGTAGTGCGTTAGGGTTAGCTACTTACTCTGCCTGGACAAATTAGCTGACCTTAGCTTTTAATTGTTATTCTTTTCAAAATAGGGTTTTTCTAGGAAAAACCCTATTTTTTTGTCATTACAAAAACAAAACCATCAAGTACCGTTATTCTATACCTGAAGTCAATACAAACACCCAGTAAGGAGAGTAACGATGAAAACAACCAAATTATTAGCCTATCAACTAGTCAATATTCGTACCATAAAGCAGTTTATTACCACTGTTTCTTTATTAGGTCAGGAGTATTTAAAACAGCATAATAACCAGAGCTGTTTTTCATTTTTTTCAAGCCATAATAATCACCATTTAGCTAGGCAGTTAGTAAGTAACGCAGATGAAATAAATTATAAGTTATTTAATAATGAAGGCAATAATCAAGATGACATGCAAGAAATTATCAATTTCATTCATCGAGTAAAAATGCAAACAGGCCGTGGGAGTTTAAATAACCTGGCTAAATTAGCTGTTAAACAATTGCTACAGAATAATGCGGTTATACGTAAAGCTTATGAATCAAAATATAACCCTCAATACCCACGTGTAGAACAAGTAGAAGGCGGACATGATATTATTGATGATCCTATTATTCACCATAACCTAATCCGCGGTGGCCTGATGTAAAGGCCACAATTAACTTCCAATCAAGATGTGTTTTTTGAGATATCATAGGTATAGGTATATAAAAAAGGTTCTAATTATTCACCCAAATGTAAAAGTTTAAATAAAAAGCCAATAATAGCCATAGCGAATAAGGAATACAGAGTAAAGCCACCGCTTTATTGTGAGGAAAAAGGGCTTTTATTAATAGCATCACGACAATATTCAGAGCACCGAGAATGATTAACGCTAATCCAGTTAAATGGTAATAAAAGAATATGGGGGTCCAGCTAAAATTAAGCAATAGTTGAATGCAAAATAGAAATTTAACTTTGGATTGTTGTTTTACCTTATTTTCCCAAATCATCCAACCGACAATGGCAATCATGGCATAAAGCACACTCCAAACGATACCAAAAGTAATATTTGGTGGCGTTAATGGTGAACGGCTGAGCGTAACATACCAACTAGTAACACTGGTTTTAGTTAAAAGTCCACTCACGCTGCCAAGTAATTCTAATACGAGAACCCAAATCACTAATTTAACCGCTTTATTCATGATTATTAATCCCCAAATTATTGATAAATTCGTTAGCATTTTTTGTTATTTCAGTTAATTTATCCGTCGACATTTTATTTAATGTGTTATAGGTCATTCGCATACGTTGGTTATGGGACAAAATTTCTCGGTTTTTGTTAATAAAGTGCCAATACAAGTAATTATACGGGCATGCCTTATCGCCTGTCTTTTGTTTGACATCATAGCAACAATTTTTGCAATAATTAGACATCTTATTAATATATGAACCGCTCGCGGCATAAGGTTTACTCCCTAACATCCCGCCATCAGCAAATAATACCATTCCAGAGACATTCGGTAATTCTACCCATTCATAGGCATCAGCATAAACTATCCAGTACCATGTATTGACTTCACCTGGATTCACGCCGATTAATAAACAAAAATTACCCAACACCATCAGGCGTTGAATATGGTGAGCATAAGCATTTTCATAAGTATCCGAGATGCATTGTTTAAGGCAATTTAATGGCGTACTTCCATGCCAATAAAAGTCAGGCAACCGATTTTTTGCCTGCAAAAAGTTTTGTTTTTTATAGTCGGGCATTTTCAGCCAATAAATGCCATTCACATATTCGCGCCACCCAAGAATCTGTCGCACATACCCTTCTACAGCATTAAGAGGCACCCTTCCTTGCTTAAATGCGTCGATTGCCGCTTCTAGGCATTCAACAGGGAGAAGCAACCCTATATTGAGATAAAGACTTAAGATTGAGTGAAATAACCAAGGCTTATTTTCTAATATTGCATCCTGGTAATCACCAAAAGATGCAAGCTGATGCTTAACAAACCAATCCAATGCCTTAAGAGCGTCAGCACGCGTCACAGCATAGTGAAAATTTTTGATAGAGCCAAAATGATTTGAAAATTTTAATGTGACGAGCTCCATCACTTGCTTAGTGATTTCATCAGGTGGAAAGAGAGCAATGCCGGGAACATGCTCATCGGATTTCAAGGGTTTACGGTTTTCCTTATCATAATTCCATTTTCCACCCAGTGGCTTGTTGCCATCCATTAATATGGCGTAACTTTTACGCATTTCACGATAAAAGTATTCCATCACCAATGTTTTTCGATTATATGCCCAACTTTGAAACTGTGATTTTGAACATAAAAATCGCCCATCCTCTCTAATCTCAATAGGCAAATTAAAACGCTTTGTCCATGACTGAGTCTTTTCTAACACCCGAAACTCACTTGGACTTGTCACGATTATTTTTTTTAGTTTATGCTTAGCTGTGAACTTGTCAAGAGCCGATTCAAAACTTATATATTCATCATCTAACTGAAGATAAGTTAATTGGTATCCACGTCGTGTTAAGTCTTGGGCAAAGTGTCGCATTGCAGAGAAAGTAAACACCAGCTTTTTTTGATGATGCTTGATATGCGTTGCTTCCTCCCATACTTCAGCCATCAAAATATGATCTTGTTTTTTATCAAAACCATCCAAACTACTAATCTTTTCGTTAAGCTGATCTCCAAATAAAAGGACTAAGTGTCTCATGGTTTATCCTTGATTGCATTATAAGCACTCAAAGCCAGTTCTCTAGACGCTCTCAAATCAACGAGCGGTCTTGGGTAGTTTTGCCCTAGTTTTACATTGGCCTTGTCCAAAAATTCTTGAGGTGCTTGACAAGGATTGAATAAATATTTTTGAGGTAGATTGGCAAGTTCAGGGACAAAATATTTTGTATACTCGCCTGTTGGATCAAACTTTTCCCCCTGGGTGACTGGATTAAAAATTCTAAAGTAAGGTGCAGCATCAGCCCCACACCCTGCTACCCACTGCCAACTGGCTGAATTACTTGCTAAATCAGCATCAACTAAACAATTCCAAAACCACTTTTCTCCCTCACGCCAATCAATCAAACAGTTTTTGACTAAAAAGGAAGCAACAACCATACGGACACGATTATGCATGAAACCTGTTTGCCAAAGTTCACGCATCCCAGCATCAACGAGAGGATACCCTGTTAACCCTTTCTGCCAAGCATGAAGGCGTTTATCATTGGGTTGCCAATCAAAAGCATCAAATTTACTATTCCAATTCTTTTGTGGTAAATCAGGAAAATGATAAAGTAAGTAATAGGAAAATTCACGCCAACCGAGTTCGCTACAAAAAACCTTCGTGTTGTCATTAACCCCCTTTTCTCTGGCTGAAAACCATACTTGGTTTGGAGAGAGTTGTCCAAAATGTAGATAAGGTGATAAGCGTGAAACAGTTTTTTTTGCTGGAAAGTTGCGTCCTTCTTTATAATTATCGAGCTTGGTCTTTAAGAATTTATCTAATAATAACTTGCCTCCCTCATCACTAATATCCCAATGATTAACGAGTGGCTTATCCCATGGTATAACTGGTAGTAATTTTAAATCAGTTAAGTTCACACTACCAAAGACCTCACAGGTTTCAATGTCTTTAGGTTGACTCATCGGCTGGCGTGGTGGAGGAAGTGCCAAGCAACCGCGTTGGTAAAAAGGGGTAAAAACTCGATAAGGCGATCCATCCTTTTTAAAGACTTCCCAGGGTTCCCAAAGTAACGACCCGTTAAAAGAGTTAACTAGACAGCCTTGCTGGTGTAACTTCTTTTTTAATTGCGTATCTCTCCTAACTCGCCAAGGTTCATAACAACGATTCCAGTAGACTCCATCAATAGTCTGCTCTGAAATAAGCTTAGGAATGATTTGTAATGGATCACCTTTAAAGAAATTGAGGCAACCGTTAAGAGCCTCATCCAACTTATGTAAGGCATGATGAAGCCATACTCGGCTTGCAGAACCCATTGCGTGAACACCGGCATTGCTATCGTCCAAAATGTAGATGGGCACAACCTGCCCTTCTTCACAAGCTGCTATCAATGCTGGATTATCGTCTAAGCGTAAATCTTGTCGAAACCACAACAATGACTTTTTACCACTCATGATTTTTCTAATTCCTTTCTGATGGCTTCTTGTACTGGTTTAGATAATGGATCTTGAAAACTGGTAAAAGTAGCTACTGCATTGCCTTTTTTATCAATTAAAATCTTATGAAAATTCCATTTTGGAATAGCCTTATCGCCTAACTTTACCAATGCCCATTGATAGAATGGATGCGCTTTTTTGCCTTTAACATGGGTAATGCTAGTCATTGGAAAACTAATCGAATACTCTTGTTGAGTAAAATTTTGAACTTCTAATGGTGTAGAGAATTCCTGATTAGCAAAGTCTGGCGACGGAACGCCAACAACCACCAATCCATCTTGTTTATAATGTTCGTAGAGGCTTTGTAAGTTTCCATATTGCGGGGTTAGCCCACATTTAGACGCCGTATTGACAATTAAAATGACATCCCCCTTGTACTTAGAAAGAGGCATGGCTTTATCGCTTAGGCTTGTAAATGTAAATTGATAGGCATTATCTTGACTCTCGTTTTTGCCAGCAAAGCTTGCAAAACTGATAACCATGAATGTTACCCATAATAATTGTTTTAAATGCATTATCATCTCCTATCACCCTGATATTTTAACGTAGCTAAAACGCTGGCTTGTACTCGGTAAATTGCAAAATTCATCATAAGTATTATCAAAACACAAATACTGACTATCACAGCCAGCTTTTTTCGCATAGGCAGAAACTTGTTCAACAGAATTAAATATTTTTAACTCCTCGCGCTCTTTCACATAATTAGACGAGTTTGCAGAAATTACCTCCAAAAAATAATGGTTTAAATCACTGCGTGAATAAATCAACCCTATCGTTTCATCATTTGATGCACTCATCAAATGCTTTCTATTAATAGTTAACATAATGGCTCTCTCCTTAATGATATCCTGACTCAGATTTCCCCCAAAATACCCAGTAAGCATAAAGGGTATAAGCGATTAAAATAGGTAATAATACACAAACACCTATTAATATAAATTTTAAAGTCGCATCAGGTGCTGCAGCTTCCCATATAGTTACCTCATGAGGAATTAAATAAGGGTATACACTAATAGCAATTCCAGCGTAAGCACATAAAAAGATGATATTGCTGTAAATAAATGGCTTAATTTCTTGTTGATTTGACAAGCTATTCCAAGCTAAGTAAATCATCAAAACGGTTAGTAAGGGTAATGGACTCAATAACAGCATATTTGGAAAGCTATACCAACGATTGAAAACATCGGCATCATGTAAGGGTGTCCATATGCTTACAATAATCAAGAAAAAACTCACTAATATTAAGAAGCCTTTTGCGTAATGCCTTATCCGACGCTGTAAAACACCTTGTGTTTTTATAACTAACCAACAAGCCCCTAATAAACCATAGCCACAAACAAGAGCGAAACCAGTGAGCAAGCTAAATGGCGTAAGCCAATCATTCTCACTAATCTGTTTTATTGACTCATTGATCGGGAACCCTTGAACAAAAGCACCGAGAATTATTCCCTGAAAAAAAGCTACGGCAGCCGAACTTAGGGCAAATACCCAATTCCATAAGGGCTTAGCCTTATTTGCCTTAAAGCGAAATTCAAAACTAACACCTCTAAATATTAGCGCTATCAACATTAACATAATAGGAATGTACAAAATTGGCAATAACATACCGTATACCATGGGAAAAGCACCATATAGCATTGCTCCACCAAAAACTAACCAGGTTTCATTGCCATCCCAGACTGGTGCTATTGAATTCATCATGACATCACGTTCACTTTCATTGCGAGTAAAGGGAAATAAAATGCCAACGCCCAAATCAAAACCATCTAAAATTACGTACATGATAATAATGAAACCAAGTATAACTGCAAATGTCATTGCTAACATTACTTGCCCTCCTCTGATGGTTTAGTCATATATTGGAAAGCATGGTGCTCTATCTTATCAAGGTTTAAATCGAAAGGACCTTTCCGAATAAGCTTGAAGGTATAGTAGAGATAGAAACTAAATGTAATCAAGTACGCTATAATTAATAAACTCATTGACAATATCACTTGTTCCACGCTGATATTAGACACGGCATCTTTAGTTCTCATAAGGTTGTATACAACCCAAGGCTGCCGACCAATTTCAGCAGTTAACCACCCTGCAATAGTGGCAAAAAAACCTAGAGGAGCTATCAGAATTAAAAAGCGAT
>Ga0115012_10001703_pt1 | contig 12730 bp, 6 predicted proteins | sample TroAtlMetagenome_FD_88706 | JGI IMG/M metagenome (GOLD analysis project Ga0115012, IMG submission 88706) | Marine eukaryotic phytoplankton communities from Atlantic Ocean - Tropical Atlantic ANT10 Metagenome | ecosystem: Environmental > Aquatic > Marine > Oceanic | place: Tropical Atlantic Ocean...
CGGCGTGGAAGGACCGGTGGCACCCCGACACGTTTGACTTTGAGGACCTGATGGCCGCCGCCGTCTGGCTGCCCAACCCCAACGCGTCGCACCGGGCGTGCTTCCAGAACATGGGCCTTTTGGACACCGCCGGCGTCCTCGGCGGGCCGCAGTCAACTCGGCACACGGTGGAGTCGCAGCATCGCTGGCTGTGCTGCGTGGGCGACGCGCTCCAAGTCGACTGGCTGCTCGACGAAGTCGACCACGCCCTCGCGCAAGGCCACCTGAGTCGGCCCCCGCCCAGCCCCAACGGAGGTCTGCTCCGTTGGAACCCGAATGCGCCCCCCTGCGGCGTCGCCGGCTTCGACCGGGCGACCAACCGGGGCTGGTTTGCGCGCAGCCTCGCGTTTTCCAGCGAAGAGAACTTCCGCCCGACCTTCAACGTCGCCGCCCGACGACCAGTCGCAAGCCAACGCAGCGGCGCGGACGTCGTCGGGGCGATTCACGAGGCGATGCTGGACATTGCTTGCAAGGCGGTCAACCTCGTGGACACCCAGCTGCCGGGCACCGAGCACGACCTGTACCGGGTCGCCCACCGCCGCCCGCACCGCGCGTGCGGCCCTTGGCTCGCCGAGAGGGGCTGGGTCGGACACACGCACGCGGGCGACGCGGTGGCGGCGGTGCTGCGCCGCCACTACGCCCTGGAGATGGACTTTGGTACGCCGTCGTCGTTGGCGCAGATGGATCGAGCGGCGACAGCGTGCCGGTTTGCGCTCCTGTCCGCGCCGGAAGCGTGCTACGGCGTGATGCAAGAGGTCGTCGACGCGGAGCGCGGAGACGCTCAGTTTGTGAGGCTCCTCCTCGAAACGACGAGCGAGGCCATGAGCAAGCGCGTCAAGAACTTGGACAACTGGCACGACAACGAGTTGCCGGATTTTCCCAACGGCACGACGCGCTCGCGCGACGCGTTGGTGGTGCTGGAGCGCGCCTACCAGGACTTGGCGCAGCGCGCGGCCCGTGCGCACGGGCAACCCCCAGTGGGGTCGGAGGAATGAACCGTGAGAAAACACGACGCGCACGCAAAACACTAGCACAACTCTAAGCACCACCGCGCGTGTGTCTGTGTATGTGTGCGTCTTTACTCCAGCTCGTCCCCCTCGCGGCGCGCCCACGCGTCCGAGTCGTCGTCCGAGAAGAGGTCGCCCTCGGAGACGTCGTCCATCTCCTCGTCGGCCGCGGGCGCGGCCGCCGCCGCGACGGCGGGCGCCGGCTGCGGCGGCAGCATCCGCGCCGCGCGCGTGCGCTCGCGCATCGCCTCCAGGCGCTTGTCCATTTGCTTGTGGGCCTTCTCGCGGCTCACCACGCCCTGGCTCTTGCCCTCCTTGCGGCGCTGGCCCGCCTTGCGCGCCTGCTGCACGCGCTGCGCGCTCTGCTGGGCGAGCTGCTCGAGCATGCGGTCCTTGCCGCCGCGGCGCATGCCCCGAGCGCGCCCCGGCGCCTCGTCGGGCGCGCGGTCGTCGCCCTGCGCCGCCTCGATTGCGGCCTCGATCTGCTCGCGCGACGCCACCTCGGGCACCAGCTCGACCGCCTCCTCGGCAATCTGCCCGCCGGTCGAGGACGACGCCGCGAGCGCGGCGGCCGGCTTCAGCCACGAGCTCGTGCGCCGCTTGAGCAGGGCCGTCTTGGTGGCGGTCGGCTCGTTGGCGGTGCGCCAGTTGACCCAGACCTCGTCCGGGTCGTAGTCGGTGCTGTAGCCGTCGTCCTCGCCGCCGACGAGGCGCGCGAGGTCCTCGACCGAGGCGTGGAGGAAGAAGTCCTCAAACAGCTCGCCGGTGCGCGGCGCGGGCGCGGGCGCGGAGGCGGCCGCGGCCGCGGCCGCGCGCGGCGCCTCGACCTCGGCCTCCTCCTCCTCCCCAGCCTCCTCCTCCTCCTCGTCCTCGGCGGCGGCCTCGGCGCCGCGCAGCACGCGGCGCGCCTCGTCCATCGCGTCCTCGTCGCCGCGGCGCCGCGCGGAGGTCTCGCCGTCGCCCTCGGTGGCGGCAAACTGGCGGGCGTCCTCGGCCTGGCGCTCCGCCTCGGCCGCCTCGCGCTCCGAGGTCCGCTTGCGCGCCGCGTCGATGCCGACCGCCTCCTCGGCGGCCTTGCGCGCCTTGCCGTCGAAGACCGAGTCGGTGATGCGGCCGCTCGCCATCATGCGGTTGCGCTGGAGCTGGCGCGACGCGCCGCCCGCGAAGCGCGCCTTCAGGTCGGCCTCGAACTTGCGCTCGAGCTTCACGCAGTGGCGGTTGTCGGGGCACGCGCCCGTCAGCCAGCGCAGCACCCGCTTGCAGGTGAAGAGCTCGTAGCGCCGGCACCAGACGTCAAACTGGAGCCACGCGCGGGCGCGCTGCTTGCTGCCCTCCTTGGTCTTGCGCGCAACCTTGCGCAAGCGGTGGAGCCCGGCCTCCTCGACGGCCAGCAGCTGCTTCGCAAAGCTGGCGCGCACGTCGTCCAGCGTCGGAAAGAGGGTCGCGGCGTGGATGCCGCGCAGCTCGCAGAACTTGGCAAAGCTGCGGTCGGCGCCCTCGACCTCGTCCTCGACGTCGACGCGCCAGTCCGCCGCCGGCCGCTGCAGGAAGTCGGTCCACCAGGAGCGGCGCTGGCGGTTGCGCTGGATGTGGGCGTTGAGGAAGAAGTGGTGGTGGTCCAGCGTGGCGTAGCGCTCGTACGGCCAGAGCTTCGGGTCGAGCACGCCGCGCGCCACGCCATTGGCGTCCAAGCCGACGAGCTCGTCGTAGTTCTTGCGCACGTGCGACGTGGCCTCGGCGTCGCGCGCGACGCCGACGGGGTCGACGTCGCCCGTCGCCGCGCGCTCGTCCTGGCGCGTCTGCACGCGCACGACGCCGCGCGCCAGGCACATGGGCAGCTTGAGCTCGAGGTCGTCGACGCCCGAGACGAAGCGGGTGAGCGCCTCGACGAGGTCGTCCGAGTAGACGTAGCAGAGGCCGGGCAGCAGGCGGTCGCGGCGCATCGACCACGCCTGGATCGCCTGGACGCCCTCCTCCCGATCGACGCCGCGCACGCGGACGTCGTGCACGAGGTGCTCGGCGTGGGCCGCGTCCAAGCCGAGGCTCGCCGTCGGGTCGTGCGTGAAGTACTCGTGCTTCCACTCGCCGTGGGCGCGGAGCATGAGCCGCGCCGCGAGCGCGAGCTTGGGCAGCTCCTTGGCGCGCAGCGTCAGGGCGTCAATCTGGCAGCCGCCGTAGCGCGGCTCGCCCGTGCCGTCGAGCGCGCCGTACTGCTGCGAGAGCCGGTTCCACGTCGTGTGCGCCGCCCCGAGCGCGCGCAGGCGGCTCAGCAGCTGCGCGTCGGCGCAGTGCTTCTTGACGTCGGTCCACGAGCGGCCCGAGGGCGAGCGGTGGAAGGAGGACATCGTGGGCAGCCCGCAGCGGCGCTGCGGCTCCCCGTCGACGCTGAGCTCGACGATCAGCTTCTGGAGCTCGTGGCAGAGCGTGCGCGCCGCCGACTGCACCTTGGTGGCCGCCTGCACCTCGGCCGAGGCCGCAAAGATGCGCGCGCCGTCGGGCAGCTGGTCGAAGGTGGGGTCGACGACGCCCATGCCGAGGCCCGTGACGCGCCCGCGCGTCTGCACCGTCTCGCGGAGCGCCTGCTCGAGCTGCTCCTGCGCGGTGCCCATGGGCGCGGCGTAGATGGGCTGGTCGACCTGGTTCTTCTCGTGGCGCAGCTGCGCCCGCCGCGTCAGCAGCGTGACGTCCTGCAGCAGCTGCTTGGGCGGCACCACCTCCCAGCCCTTGACGTCCTTGGCGCCCACGCGGCACCGGGCCAGGAAGAGCTTGGGCAGGCGCGTGTAGCACCAGTCGTCCTGCTGCTCGAGGCGGTTGACGCCCCAGCACCGCCCCGCGTAGACGTAGCGGTACCAGACCTCGCAGTTGTTGGGCAGGAAGAGCGAGTTGCACGCCCCGGCGTAGCGCAGCTCGCCGTTGGCAATCGCGCGGCGCACGAGCGCGTCGCACGTCTGCTTGCGCGCGTGGGAGTGGTTGGTGATCAGGCGCTCAAACTCGGCGCGCATGCTCGCCGTGTTGAGCCCGCACTCCTTGGAGATGGCGCCGATGGCGTTCTTGAGCCCGTAGTCGTGCGCGCTCGGCGCGCCGCTGCCGTTGGCCGCGGGCGCCGCCGCGTAGACCAGCTTGGTCTTGCGGTCGTGCTCGCCGTCGAGGTACGGCGCGAGCGCCTCGGCCAGCGCGAGCGGGCCGCCGTAGATGTCGCGGTTGGCCACGTGCTCCCAGATCTCGTGCCGCGGGTTGCCCGTCTCGGGGTCCGTGGGCCGGCCGCGCGACACCCAGTTCTCGTAGTAGAGGTTGAACTGGACGACCGTGTTGGCGTCGGGGAAGCGCTGCTTGAACAGCGCGTCGAGGACGGCCGTCCACGAGCGCGTGCCCTCCTCGCGCGGCACGTTGCGCCGCGCGTCGTTGAGGTCGCCGTGGTACTTGTCCGAGAGGATGTGCTCGAGGACGACGTCGTTGATGAAGTTCTCGGGCACCGCGGCCATGCGCGTCAGGAACTCCTGCCGCTTGCCCGCCGGCATGGGAAAGCGGGTGTCCTCGCAGCGCCGCACGATCGTCACCGCCGTGCCGATGAACTCGCGCTGGCGGTACTCGGTCCAGAAGGTCCACATGGACATGTCCATGACCAGCGCGGCCACCTCCGCCCGGCTCAGCTTCTCCTCCTCCCAGAGCACGCGCATCAGGATGCAGTTGTCGCGCAGCAGCGTGTTCGAGCCGTAGCGCTTGTTGCCATTCTGCTGGTTGGAGTCCTGCTCCGACTCGAGCCACTCCTTGCGGTCCTCGGCCGACATGACGCCCGCCGCGACCAGGCAGAGGCCGTTGTTGCACGTCACCCGCGCCGCAAAGGCCTCGCGCATGCAGCTCCCGGGCGCCGCCGCGGCGCGCGCATCCTCGCCCAGCAGCGTCCGGGCGAGCCGCTTCACCTGGTTCGCCGCCGACTCGTGCACCTCGGCGTCGCTCCAGTGCGGGTGGTGCGCGCGCTTGGCGCGCTTGTCGGCGCCGTAGAACTCGCCGACCGTCTGCACGTCGAAGCCGCCCACCTCCAGGTACGAGCCCGGGCGGTCGGGGTCCTCGCTCTTGCAGCCCGCGCAGCGCTGCCGGCAGCCGAAGCTGCCAAAGTTGAGCCGACCGCGCCCCGTGACGGGCGGGATCTGCCAGCCCTGGCCGAGCTTGAGGTCGTCGTGGATGTGGTGGTCGAGGAGGTCCTTGTCCGACACCGCGATCTCGCCCTCGCCGTGGTGCGTGCGCGCCGCGGCCGGGTCGGCAAACTCGAGCTCGGCCACCGTGAGCGCGTGCGGCTCCGGGAGGCCCAGCCGCGCGGCCCGCGCATTCGCCTGCTGCTTCTCGACGATGCCGCGGAGCAGGTACTCGCGCCGCTCACGCAGGTCGCGCTCCCTGGCCGCGTCCTGCTGCTCCTTGAGGTAGGCCGCCAGCTCGTCCGGGTTGGCCAGGCTCATGCGCTCCTCCTCGCTCAGCTGCTGCCGCTGCTGCCGCTGCTGCGGCGACCACGACGAGCACGCGCCCATCGACAGCCGCTTGGACAGCGACGCGCCGCTGGAGGCCGCGGCGTCCACGGCCGCCGCCGTGGTGGTGTCGCGGACCGCCATCTTGGCCTGCTTGTTGCGCTTGATGCGGTACGCGGGCGCGGGGGTGTCCGTCGAGGTCGTGATGCCGGGCTCGCGCCCGCCCAGCTCGTCCAAGTTGTCGAGGTCCTCCTCCTCGCGAAAGGGGGGAGGGGCCTCGGTGCGCGCGCTGCGCTTGCTTCCAGTCTGCTGCTTGGTGGTGCTGCTCATTTTGCTCGTGCGTTCTCGGGGTCTCTGGCTCGGCAAGTGGCAAGCGAGACACGCGCGCGGGTGCGTGTGTCGGGCTGTCGCGTGCGCGATTCTGCGGGCGCCAGGCGCCCGCGCCGCGCACGCCGCCGCCGGCGGGGGGGTGGCCGGGAGGGGGGTGGTAGCCAGCCAACGATGGGCGCCGGCGGCCGGGCCCGGGCAGCGCCCAGCGGGGTGGGCTCGATCGCTCGCATATGTATATGAGGTGCTCGCTTTTATGCGCGCGATCGAGCCCACCCCGCTGGGCGCTGCCCGGGCCCCGAGCGCGGCGGCGGGCGCCGGCCTCGCGGAGCGGGAACCGGACCCCCCCTCAAGGGCGCGAGCACGGGCGCGCGCGCCGCACACTTGCCGCTTGCCTGCGCCCAACCCACGGACGCGCGCGCGCACCATGCCCACGATCGCGCTCTCGCTCGCCGACGCCGCCAAGCAGAACCTGCTCGGCGGCGAGATCCGCCAGCCCGCTCACGCCATCGACGACGACCACGGCAGCGACACCGACCCCGGCAGCGACGACGACGCCTTCGTCGCGGGCGCCGCCCAGGACGAGGAGCCGGAGCGGCCCGCCGACGCCGACGGCGAGGACCGCCTCTCGGACCTCGCCTCGGACGCCGGCGACGAGTTCGCCCTGGACGACGACGACACCGCGGCGGGGGCGAGCGGCGACGCCGCGACCGCGGCCGCGGCCGCCGCGGCCGGGGCCGAGCCCGAGCCCATCGGCGCGCAGCCGCGGCCGCCCGAGACGTGGCTGCGCCTCAACGCCCCGGGCGGAGCGCAGCGCCGCTGGGAGTACGACAACTGGGAGGCCATCAAGGCGAGCACGAAGCCGCGCCAGCTGCCGAAGACCAACGGCACGGTGCGGATGGTCGTGCCCAAGAACTACCACGTCGCCATCGTCGGCGACGCGACCTCGCAGCGCCTCAGCGTTGCCTGCTTGTGCCTGGCCAAGGACCGCCACGAGTACCTGGCGCTCCTCGAGGCGCGCGAGTCGGAGAGCCACCCCAACCACAAGCGGGTGGCGCTGGCGTGCCGGTTCATCACCTTCCTGAACAACTACCGCCGGCTGGGCACCCGCAACCCGAAGCGCAAGCAGGAGGCGCTGCGCTTCCTGGAGACGTGGCACGTCGAGCGGGGCGCCTACCAGGAGGAGATGGCCATTGCGCGCCGCGTCGCCGGCATCAAGCTGGATGGCGTCGAGTCGCAGGACGTGGTGGACGCGGAGCTCTACGTGAGCCGCGAGGCCGCCAACGTCCTGCGCGCCTTTGACGCGGAGGCGGCGGCGGAGGAGGCGCAGCGCCTCGCCGCCGAGGCCGCCCTGCCCGCCAAGCGGGCCAAGAGCGACAAGGCGTGGAAGCGCCTCTGGGACAGCATCCCGGACGGCGACGCCGCGCGCGCCACCATCGTCAAGCAGATGGCGGCCGAGTGGAAGCGGACGCGCCGCCCCGACGCTGCCCAGCACGCCCAGACCCGCGCGGCCAACGACGCCGAGCGCGCCGAAGCCGAGGCGCTGAATGCGGCCGCCGCGGCGCGCCGCAACGCGCTCTACAACGAGACGCTGGCCCGCGTCCGCGCGGCGAAGCAGGCCCACCTCGCGCGCGAGCAGGCGGACATTGCCGAGGCGCGCGCCGAGCTCGCCCGCCGCGCGGAGAAGAAGCGCGCGGCCAAGGCCAAGAAGGAGGCCGCCGCCGCCAAGTCGGCCGTCCTGAGTGCGGCCCGCGAGGCCGAGTGGTCGGCGGCCAACGTCTTCACCGGCAAGGAGTTCTTTGCCGGCCTGACGGGCCCGCAGCTCGCGGCCCGCTGGACCAAGGCCAAGGGCCGCGAGAAGACGCGCAAGACGGCGCGCGAGGCGGCCCGCGAGCGCTTCCTGGCCGAGGACGAGGACGAGCTGCGCAGCGTGCACCTCGAGCTGCTGCCCAACGAGCGCGCGGTCGTGGCCCCCCCGCGCCAGGCCGAGGCCCTGGCGTGGGCGGTGGAGGCCGTGGACGACGCGGCCGACCTCATCCCCGCGCCGCCGGCCGTCCCCGCGCAGCACCCGCACCCGGTCAAGCCCAACACCGACGGCGAGGCGTTTCTCCCCCTGGCCCAGTGAGCAAAAGACCCGAGCACCTTTGGGTGCGATCACTTGTGCATGCGCGTGTAACCCGAGCACTCTTGTGAAGTGTTCGCCTGTTTTCGGAACGAACGGCTCGGTTTTTTGAGGCCTTTTGAAGTCATCGGTAAAACCCCAACTCTAGACGCAACTCCAAGGACACTCTAGTAAAGTGCTCGGGTTGTACGTGGGGCGCGGAGGGGGCGATCCCTGCGGGCGCGGAAGGGTGGAAGGGTGCTCGGGTCTCGCGTTGCCGAACCGCCGAACAGCTTCTGCGTGGTCGGCGGAAGCGGGGCCGTTCCAAATTTGGGCGGCCGAGTCCCCGGTCCTTTGGACGCGCCCCCGCGCACAACCCGAGCACTTTACTAGAGTGTCCTTGGAGTTGCGTCTAGAGTTGGGGTTTTACCGATGACTTCGGAAGGGCTCAAAAAACCGAGCCGTTCGTTCCGAAAACAGGCGAGCACTTTGCGCGCCGAAAAGTGCTCGGGTCTTGCGTCGAGCACCGGCGACGGTGAACTCGACATGGCTCGGGTCGTGCGCGGCGCAGGTGGACCAGAGCACTGGTCGAGCTCGGGCGGACCGCAGCAGCAGCAGCTGCTGCTGCTGCAGCAGCTGCTGCTGCAGGCCGCGAGGCGTGCGCGCTTGCGGGGGGTGCCCCGTTTAATTAACAGAGAAGGGGTCAGCCGACCGCGTCGCACCGCGCCGACACACACACTTGCGCGCGCACGCGATGCCGGCGGCCGCGCAGCAGCCCAAGCCCGTGTACAACAAGGAGCGCTTCGAGGCCTACAAGCGGAGCGCCGCCGAGTTTGTCGACGGGCAGGTCTACGACGCCAACGAGATCGGCCACATGCTGCACGACATCCGGCACGAGGAGGTGCCCAAGGCCTTTGCGGTCGCGCTCTTCCACGCGACCAAGACGCGCGAGGCGCGGCCCGGCCTGACGCGCGAGTTCCGGGCGCTGGTCGAGATGGCCGTCCTCCTGGGGTTTGGCTCGACCGACCGCGCGCTGGTGCAGCCCTGGTTCTTGCAAAACTGGGACGCCTTCTTCGTCTCCTGCGCCGACGGGCTGCTCAACCTGCACAAGAACGACCAGCGGCTGCGCCGCGCGCCCGAGCAGATGCGGCGCGCCGTGCGCGGGCTGCTGGCGCTCGTCGGGGGCGCGCGCAAGTACATGAGCCTGGACCGCCTCGTGCAGTCGTCGGCCGTGCACGCGCTGCTGGTGGCCGCCGGGCACACCAAGAGCTGCTTCCTCAAGAATGGCTTCCGCCAGATGGGCGGCGAGGTGCGCAAGGGCGACGACGCGCAGTATTCGCGCCCGCTCACGCTCGCGCACATCGTGCTCATGGACGAGGTCGCGGCGGCCGTCCTCGCGCAGCCGGAGCGCAGCGTCGACAGCTGGGAGCGCGCCTTTGGCCACTACGCGGGCGCCGCCAAGTGGCGCGCCTTTGCGATGCGGTGCCGGTCCTACTGCACGGTGCCGGGGCTGACGGCGCCGGCGCTGTCGCTGCTGGAGCGGCAGGTGGAGCAGGCGGTCGCCGAGTCGTCGGCGAACGCGTCGCTCGAGGCGGAGCTGGAGGAGCACGGCCACCGCTGCAAGCGCGCGCGCACGCTGGAGCACTCGCGCGAGTTCACGGAGGCGCTGCTCGACTTTGCCGCGCGGCACATGGGCGGCGGCGGCGGGCTGGGCGTCGAGGACTTTCTGACCACGACGCCGAGCCCGCCGCCGGCGGCGGCGCTGCGGCCGAGCCGCAGCGGCAGCAGCAGCAGCAGCAGCAGCAGCAGCAGCAGCAGCAGCAGCAGCGACGACGACTGTCAGTGGCGGGAGCACCCGCGCTCGCCCGACTCGACGCTCGCGCCCGCGGAGGAGTGGGACGCGACGGCGTACGGCTGCCGGTTTACGCCGCCGGCGCTCGCGTGCGGAGCGCCGCCCACGGCGGTGGAGCCGGCGGACTTGGCCGACGCCTAGCCGTGGCGACATTTAGTGCGGCGCGCCGCGTTGTAGTTGCAGTGGTGGCGCGTGTGTAGTAGCTCATAGAAGCACGCTATGATTGACGTGCTCGCGGCCTACCCAAACGAGCGCGTGGTCAACTCGTCCCCCACGACGGTGGGCGCGGGCTTCGTGCTCGTCCTCTGCGTGTGCCTGCTCGGGATTGTCGTCTGGGCCGGGCGCGGCGAGCGCCTCGTCGAGGGCGCGGCGCAGCTGCCCGAGTGGGAGCGCTACCGGCCCGACTGGCTGGGCAAGCGCGTCTCGGTCGTGGAGATTGCCGACCGGTACCGCACCACGTGGGCGGCCGGCGCCTTTTGGCCGAGCAAGGAGACGCACCAGCTGCCGACGCCGCCGGGCGAGAACAGCGGCAGCTGGCTGTACACGGTGGTCTGGGTCTTCCTGGGCCTGTGGCTGTTCATGACGGGCGTCTTCTTCGTCTTTGCGGGCGCCATCCACGAGATCGAGGTCTTCCGCGAGGAGCAGCTGCTGAGCGGCGCAATCTGCGTCGGCGCGGCGCTGGTGCTGTGCGGCTTTTGGATTGTCATCTTCCGGATTCCGTTCTACTCGCGCTCGGAGAAGCGGGAGATCGACGCCGAGGTGGCGAGGATTCGACAGGACATGCGGGTGGCCAAGGACGCGCGCGGCGTCGACCCGCTGGCGCCCATCCCCGACTTGGAGCGAGGCAAGGGCGCGTGGACGTGGGTGGCCTTTTGGATGCTCGTGGTGGCCTGGCTGCTCGCCACGTCGGCGGCGCTCTCGGTGCGCGCATGGACGCTGCCCAGCGAGCAGTACGGCATGATGCTCTTCGTCGCGCCCGGGTTCGGGCTCTTCTCCGGCTGGCTGCTGTACGCCGCGTCGGTCAACTTTGGGGTGGCCTACCAGGCGGACAGCTACCCCGACGGGGTGCGCCCGGTGCCGGCCGACGGCGGCAAGTTTGCCTACCGCGGCTCGCTGTGGCCGATTGCCGTGGCCGCCATCGCGGGGCTGGTGGCGCTGATCGGGCCCGAGCCCGCGCACCCCGTGCCGCTGATAGTGGCGCTGCTCTTCTTCACGCCGCGGTACTGGGAAAACATTGGCGCCATCGTGCTGGGGCTGTTGGGCGTGACCGTAGGAGTGTTCCGCGTGTGGGCGGAGCGGCAGTAGCAGTAACACTAGCACAATAACGACACGCCCCGTCGCTAACCCGCACCGTCGCGCGCCGCCTGCGGCGGCGGCGACCACCGGCGCGCCGCAGCAGCGGCATGCAGCAGCCGCCGCCCGCGCCCATCAGCGACATGAGCGACGACGAGTCGGTCCCGCCCGCGCCCGACGGGCAGCAGGTGCCGGCGCCGCAGGCGGCGCAGCAGGCGCCGCAGGCGCAAGCGCAGCATCCGCTCTGGCAGCGCGCGGCCGGCCGCGGCGGGCCGCTGCCCACGGGCGCCAAGCGCGGCGGCAGCGCGGGCACCGCCACGGTCCACGGCCGCTTTGCGCCCATTTCGATGGCGGCGCTCGAGCTGCGCGCGCGCAACGAGTTCGACGGGGCCTCGTCGGTGGCGCCCTCGGACGCCGGCGGCGGCGACGCGGCGCCGCGGGCGCGACCGCGGCGCGAGCGCGGCCGATCGCGCTCGCGCTCGCCGCGGCCGGCGGCGGCGGCGGCCGCGGCCGCGCGCGCGCGCGCGGGCTCGGACGGCGAGGACGACGGCGAGGCGGTCGACTACGACGACGACGAGGCGTCCGACGCGGGCAACAGCGCCACGGGGCTGGTGGCGGGCGCGGCCTTTGGCGGCGGCTTCCTCGTGCCGGGCGTGACCGCGCCGCCGCGGCGCAAGAAGCACAGCGGCGAGCCGCGCGAGCGCGAGCGCGCGGCGTCGATCGCCTCGGACACGGACGACGCGCACTCGGTGACCTCCTCGCAGGCGCGCGAGGCGCACCGGCGCGCCTTTCCGATTTCGGGCGTCGAGTGCGTCGGCTGCGCGCTGCCGTCGAAGGTGGTGCCCGTGGACGAGTTTGTGCGCGCGAGCTGCGACAAGATGCAGGAGGTGGCGCTGTTCAAGATGGCCGCGCTCGTCTACTGCCAGAAGGTGGCCGAGCCGGCGCAGGCCGAGGACGTGCCCGTGCCGCCGTGGGGCTGGAAGGACATACGCGCGCACTACACGATGCACAAGATGGACCCGCGCATGCAGCGCTTCGAGAACATGCGCACGCTGGCGGCCATGCGCAAGACGCTGGAGCTGCAGCTGCTCAAGGAGGACGACGCCTCGGGCGACCACGTGCTCGACAAGACCAACTCGGAGCAGATCATGAAGGTCATCTCGCTGCAGTCGAAGGAGATCAGCTTGCTGCACGAGGCGAGCATCGCCGCGAGCAAGGCCGCGGGCGCGAGCGCGGGCGGCTCGGCCGCGCCGACGAAGAAGCGCGGCGATCAGTGAGCGCGCCGCCGCTCACTGATCGCTTGCGGCGCGCGCAAGACCCGAGCGCAGGAGAGGCGGCATGGGGCGGGGACGGTCGACCCCGTTGCGGTACGCGATGCGCGCTTGGGAGCGCGGTCGGTCGCCCGGGGCCGGGAACCACGGCGCGAAGCCGGAGGACTACGCGGGACAGTACAGCTCGGCCATCCGCGCGGCGGTGGCGCGGCAGGACGCGGCGCGCGCGAAGGCCGACGTCCGGCCGCCGACGGCGGCGCGCGTGGCGCTCGCGGCCGGGGTGTGGATCGTGGCGGTGGCGTGCATGACCTATCCGTGGGTGCTGTGGTCTTTGATGTAAAAAAAAACAACGCTTCCGAATAGGCTCCCTCCGCTCTAGC
>Ga0115012_10001706_pt1 | contig 12722 bp, 10 predicted proteins | sample TroAtlMetagenome_FD_88706 | JGI IMG/M metagenome (GOLD analysis project Ga0115012, IMG submission 88706) | Marine eukaryotic phytoplankton communities from Atlantic Ocean - Tropical Atlantic ANT10 Metagenome | ecosystem: Environmental > Aquatic > Marine > Oceanic | place: Tropical Atlantic...
GCTCTCTGCGCCACCCTTGCCATCCCCTCACATGGGGCGCTAATCATCACGGGAGTATTCGATGGGCCGCTACCAGGTGGAGATCCCAAAGGAGTTGAGCTGTTTGCCACATCGGCTGTACCCGACCTCTCAAACTTCGCCCTTGGTGTCGCGAACAATGGTGGAGGAACTGATGGCGTTGAGACCATTCTTCCAAGTCAACCCCTTGCGGCCGGAAGTTTTTTCTTCGTAGCTACTGAGGATACGGATTTCGCTTCATGGTTTGGCATTGCGCCAGGTCATGTTGGAGGAAATGGGATCAACCATAATGGTGACGACGCGATCGAGCTCTTCTTTGACGCAACGGGATCGTTCGCAGGGGATGAGACCGTCATCGATGTCTTCGGCGACATCAATACCGACGGAACCGGCACGGCATGGGACACTGTAGACGGATGGTCTTACAGGAATGATGGAGTTCTCGCCAATGGCGGGACGTTTGATGCCAGCGATTGGACATTCTCTGGTCCCAACGCTTGGGATGGCGATGACAATTTTGACGGGGGGAGTGATAACGGGACCAACCTCACCGCTACGCCACCGTTTCCTACTGGGACCTTTCAGATTCCAGAGCCGACCTCAACTCTGCTTGGAGCCATTGGTCTCGGTCTTTTGTGTTTCCTCCGGAGGAAGCCCTGATCGAGCAGTTTACGGTGATTCCAACAGAGGGGCATCAGGCCCCGACTCCCGGTGTCTCCTAGCCGCTGTTTTCGCTCTGGCCTCCCGGAAGAAACGCTGAAGGAGCTCTATACATTCATCTTCGAGCACCCCCCCGGTCGCCTCACAGCGGTGATTCAGAGGAGGGTTCGACTCCAGAAGGTTGATCCAGCCCCCTGCAGCTCCCGCCTTCAGGTCGGGGCACCCGAACACCACCCGCTCCGGGCGACAGTGAACAATGGCTCCCGCACACATCGGACACGGCTCCTTCGTCACGTAGAGAATACACTTCTCCAAGCGCCAGTCTTCCAATCTGTTCTGAGCTGCCGTGAGCGCCAACATTTCCGCGTGCGCGGTGGCGTCACGAAGGGTCTCAACCTGATTCCATCCCCGAGCGATTATCTCTCCCTCTCGCACCACCACGGCCCCAATAGGCACTTCTTCGGCCGCATAGGCCTTGCGGGCCTCTCGCAAGGCCTGCCCCATGAAATAGGCATCGCTGGCGAGGTCGATAATCAGGTCTTCACTCACTCACAAGAAGCAAGCATAAGGACGGGAGTAGCCAAACCACGAAATCGTCTACTCCACTAATCTTAAGACCCACCATCTGTGAAAGACTGGGAAGTCTTGAAAAGTAGCGCTGGCCGGTTAAAAAAAAGACGTGAAGAACTGGAGCAACGCAGACCGGATCGTCGCGCCCTCCGTCCTGGCTGCAGACTTTTCTCGTATTGCGGAAGAATGTTCGAGGGCGATCACTGCTGGGGCAGACTGGCTGCACCTCGACGTCATGGACGGGCATTTCGTTGAGAACATCTCCTTCGGACCTGCAATGGTGGAAGCGATTCACGCCACCAATGACATTTTCCTCGATGTCCATCTGATGATCGAGAAGCCTGACCATTACATCCCAAGGTTTCTCGAAGCGGGGGCGGACCTGATCTCCGTCCACGCCGAGCCGGAGGCTTGCCACGAGGTCGCTCGCACCTTGAAGATAATCCGCGATGGGGGGTGCAAGACCGGTATCGCTCTGAACCCGGCCAGCCCTCTGGAAGCAGTGGAACCTTATCTTGATCAGGTCGACTTACTTCTGGTTATGACTGTAGTCCCCGGGTTCGGGGGACAGGCATTCATGCCAGAAGTCCTGCCCAAGGTGGAAAAGGCGGTCCAGATCAGGGAGAAGCATTCCCTCTCTTTTCATATTGAGGTCGATGGCGGGATCGATCCACAGACCGCCCCTGCGGCTACCGCTGCGGGAGCAAACGTCCTGGTAGCAGGCTCCTCGACATTCAAGGCTCCTGATATCGGCAACGCGATCCGTGCCATCCGGGAGGCCTGACGCCTTCGTTTCTCTCGAGGACAACCCTCCCCACAAGACCACCACCAATCCGCCGTAGCGGCTGACGTGACTTTTGCTGGTGGGAGCCTTGTAACCCCCGCTAAATTTAATCCATGCTACCTCGTTTCCGAATTTCGATTGCTCTCGGCCTTGCACTACTGATGCTGGACCCGGCAAGTGCCCGGGCGGACGACACCTCCACAGGCCATCCCAATATCCTCCTTCTTCTCGTTGATGATTTGAAGCCTGCCTTGGGCTGCTACGGCGATCCGTACGCCAAGACCCCCCATCTAGATCAACTGGCCGCTCGAGGCCTGAAATTTGACCTTGCCTACTGCAATCAGGCGGTTTGCGCTCCATCACGATTTACCCTGATGCTGGGAGCCCATTCCACCGCCACTGGACTCTACGGACTCGGCCATAAGCTGCGACGTTCCATGCCAGAGGCCGTTACCATGCCCCAGTTCTTTGCCCAACATGGCTATCACACTGAATCGATGGGTAAAATTTTTCATATCGGCCACGGGAATGAAGGAGACCCGGAATCCTTCAGTGTCCCGCATTTCCACGACAAGGTGATCGAGTATCTCGACCCCGCCAGTACGGAAGGGGGAAAGCTCACCCGGGAAGAAGCCTACTTCACCAATCAGAAGCTCGACCAGATTCGCTCTCTCCCGCGAGGGGCCGCTTTTGAAGCTACCAATTCCCGTGATGAGGACTATGCCGATGGAAGAGTTGCGGCAGAGGCCATCAAGCGGCTTCGGGTTGCCAAGACCCGTAAGGGGCCATTTTTCATGGCCGTCGGTTTTGTCCGCCCCCACCTCCCCTTCAGTGCTCCACAGAGATACTGGGACCTTCACGATCCTTCCAAGTTTCCCCTCTCTCCCTTTCCGGACCATCCCAAGGGCTCCCCGGGAATCGCTCATAAACGCGCTGGAGAAATTGCCATGTATTCTCCAGTTCCTCCAAAAAATGAGGACTACACAGAAAAACTGAAACGCCAGCTCGTTCACGGTTATTACGCGAGTGTCAGCTATATGGACGCACAAATCGGAAAAGTGATGACGGAGCTCGATCGCCTCGGCCTCGACAGCAACACCATCGTCGTGCTCTGGGGAGACCATGGCTTCCACCTTGGAGATCTTGGCATCTGGACCAAGCACACGAACTACGAGCAAGCCAACCGGATCCCCCTCGTTATTGTTGCACCGGGTGTGACGGCGAAAGGCGGCTCCACCAGACAATTGGCGGAAAGCGTGGACCTGTTTCCGACCCTTGCTGAACTCAGTGGCCTGCCCCAGCCAGAAGTCCCCCAGCCGATGAGCGGCAAAAGCCTCCTCCCGGTTCTCAAGGACCCCGAAATACGAGTGCGGGACCATGCCTTCCACTGCTACCCACGAAGGGGGGGAGTCATAGGCAGGGCCATCAGGACGGAGCGATATCGAATGGTCGAATGGAAAAAGCCCGGGGCTCCAGCCAAGACCGCCCAATTCGAACTCTACGATTATGGAGAAAGCTCCGTGGAGCAGCTAAACCTTGCAAAAGAAAGGCCGGGAGTCCTTGCCGAGATGAAAGGGATACTCGCCCGCTACCCGGAAGCGAAACGGCGTTAACGGCACTGCTCCAGACAGCCCAGCTGCTAATTTCCAGTAGCAGTCAGCAGTCCCTCCTTCTGCAGGAATTCCTCCATTCTTCCCATCGTCGTCCAGTATTGGCTGTTGTCTCCCCGTGGGTTGAAGAAGCCGTGTTTCTGGCCCTCTGAGACATACAGGTGACAGGAACGTCCTTTCTTATCCATCCGGGCTTTGAAAAGCTTATGCCCGGCGGGGGGCGTTGTGGTATCTGCGGATCCCACCTGCACAAGCGTGGGAGCAGCCAAGGCGTGCACGTGCTCCACCGGAGAGAGTTCGCGGTAACGCTGTTTCAACTTTGCGTATCCGTATCCTTTCCGCGAGGTGTCAATGACGGGGTTAAAAAGGGCCATTGCCGCCGGAATAAAGACGGGCTCTCCCTCCCGGACATCATCGAGGTCAGCAATCAAGCCGCAGCAGGCAGCAAGGTGCCCCCCTGCCGACCCTCCAGCTGCAACAATTCGATCTCGATTCACACCTTGGCTCTTCGCATTGCGCCAGATCCAACGAATAGCGGCCTTGGCATCCGCTACGGCCTCAAAAGGAGACGTCTTGTGCCGACTCTGGACCCGGTAATCCGCGCAGTAGGCCACTACCCCAAGGGATGCCAGCCTCGTAGCCTGTGGATGAAACTGCGTGGTAGAACCCCCAACCCAGCCTCCCCCGAAAAAGAAGACCACTGCAGAGCGGGTATCTCCCGCTTTCCACCCCTTCGGCCGGAAAATCTCGATTCCTAGTTCGGCCTGTTCCGTCTTGCGGTAGACAACAACCTCATCGGGCTTCCGGACTTCGGGTTTTGGAGCACTGAACGCGGCATGGCTACAGGCCAGAAGAGAAATGGTCAGAATCGAGCGCATATGGCATTCTCCCCCCGCGGATCCCAAGGGGCGAGGAAAAGATACCCCCTCTTCCCCCCGCTAGCTCTTGCCCTGACCCTATTCTTGATGCAAACGATTCCTCGCGCCCTCCTCTACGATTTCGACGGTCTGATCGTCGACACCGAATGGCCGATCTACCAAGCCTGGCTCCAGACATTTCAGGATCATGGCCAAGTACTACCTCTGGAAGTCTTCAACCAGTGCATCGGAACCGACTTCGAGACTTGGTCTCCAAAAACGCATCTGGAAAACCTGACTGGCGCTCCTATTGAATGGTCTTCTCTCGACGATGCTCGTCAGGCTTCCATCGAAAAGAATCTGGAGGGAGCCCAGGCCATGACTGGAATTCCTGAGGCTGTGGAATGGGGCAGGAAATCCGGATTCTTAATGGGGGTGGTTTCCAGCTCATCGCATCGCTGGGTCGATGGGTGGCTGAGCAAAATCGGCCTTCTGGACCACTTCGATATCACCGTCTGCCGCGATGATGCCCCTCGGATAAAGCCCGCCCCCGACCTCTATCTCGAGGCCGCTCAACGCCTGAGAATTGACCCCGCGTCCGGTCTTGTCATTGAGGACTCGGTCAACGGGATCAAGGCGGCCAAGGCCGCCGGGATGGCCAATGTCGCTATTCCCAATCGTGTCACCTCCTGTTGCGATTTCTCTCTTGCCGACCATGTTATTGGCAGCGCCCGGGAGCTACCCGCGGTCATCGAACGTATTCAAGAAGCTGAGGAAAATTGACGGGTATCCGCTCCCTTTTAGAGACCTACCGGGTGCCTTAGGACATAGCCCCTCGTCGAGCGGGGATAGGGCCGCCAGCGAGGACCATCCTGACGGTAGGTTCCCTGAGTATCAAAACGCAACCCAGCAATGAGCAGAAAGACATGCCCATTCCGGGCGCATACTGTAATCCAGTCTCCATGGCCTCGACGCCCATACCGGAGAAAGCCTCTTGAAGGCATTTGGCCCTGAATCAACCCGGCGTTTCGAAGGACATAGGACGTCGCACCCGAGCAGTCATAGCCCCAATCATTAAGCCGCGCGTGGCCTCCGCCCCATTTGTAGGGCATTCCCTGAATGCGGTTCGCTGCTGTAATCGCCCGCTTCACTGCGAGCGGGGCCCCCCGGGGCACACTCGCCCTGCCATTGACCAGAATGGCGGTGGCGGAGTGGGGAGGGTGGCTACCCCCATGACGGGCACACGAGGAGGCTAATGCCACGAAGGTGGCGGCCAAAAGAATGGGGCTCCATTTCATCTCACCACTGTGAACTTTTGTCCATGGTAACAGCTGTGGGAAAAGGCGTCGATCTACTTCGCCTGTTTCATGGGCTCCCTCACTCCTTATCCAGGGAACCCCCGGGGATGCCGCCATTGCGGTGCCGAAGCCAGACCGACACCGCCTCCATCGCCCGGGCCCGATGGCTCAGGCCATTCTTAATATCCGGTCCCAACTCTGCAAACGATTTGCGTTCGCCACCAGGAACGAAAAGAGGGTCATACCCAAACCCGGCATGGCCTCGCGGCTTTTCCAGAATCCGCCCCTCCACACTGCCCGAGAAATCTTCCAGAATTTCCCCAGCCTCAGCCAGCACCATGACACAACGAAACCTTGCGGTTCTTCTGTTCTCTCCCACGCCCTCGAGCTCCGAGAGCAGCTTCATATTATTGTCAGAGTCTTTCGCCTCCAGTCCGGCATAACGAGCAGAGTAGACACCCGGCCTTCCCTCAAGCGCATCAACCTCAAGGCCCGAGTCATCGGCCAGGACTAATGACCCAGTCACGCTACTGATAGCAACAGCCTTGAGCCCCGCATTCTCAAGAAAGGTGGATCCCGTCTCCTCAACATCGGGAGCACCCGGAAGCGTTGTAAGGTCAGATACTTGATATCCCTCCCCCAGTATTGATGCTATTTCTTCGGTTTTATGTATATTCCGTGTTGCGACCAGCAATGGGATCATTCCTTCATCCTCCTCAACAGCTCCGCTCAATAAAGTGCGAAAACCGCCCATCTGACCTCAGCGCCGTTTCGAGAGGGATCACGCTCTTAACCCCGGGACCAGAATGGGGCCTGCTCGTGACCTACAGATATTAAGGCGCTTACTAAGAAAAAAATAAGAAATTCTCTGGCGAGTAACCCCCTCCCTTCTCAATATCTCTCGCTACAGATTTTCCCCAGCTAAGGATTCATAGCCCGGTTCAGGCCTTCCCTGCCTCCCGGTCAACGAGTAACAGATTCTTCGCTCCTTCTCTTCGGAGAAGAGCGAGAGAGGCCCCGCCGTGGTTTCGGTGCTACCGCGGCGGGGTTCTGTTTTCCGCCCCTTGTAAATGAGTCGAGGGGAGGCCTCTTGCCTTCCTCCGTAAGATCAGAGACAAACACCCACATGAAGCTATATGCGGTCATCTTGTTCCTGGTTCTTATTCCCGGACTCTCCACGGCGAGAAAGCCCACTCCCCAAGAACTACCCGTCGCTGACCCTGCCGCGGTAGGTATGTCCTCGGAAAAGCTCCAGTTGGTTGGAGACAAAGTTCAGTCTCTGATTCGTGAGAAGCACATTGCCGGAGCCTCCGTGATGGTTACCAGGAGAGGAAAAATTGTCTACTCGGAGACGTTTGGCCTCCGCGACATCGAAAACAAAAAGCCAATGGAGGCAGACACCATCTTTCGTATCTATTCCATGACAAAAGCTGTTACTTCGGTTGCCGCAATGATGCTGGTTGAGCGAGGTGAACTTCGCATCGAGGACGCCGTCTCCAAATACCTGCCTGAGTTTAAAAACGCCAAGGTCTGGAAAGATGGTAAGGCGAGGATCCCGAAAACCCCTGCCACCGTCAAAGACCTCTTGTGTCATACTTCGGGATATTCCTACGGAAATATCGGAATTCAGCCTATCGACGAGGCGCATCGGGAGAACGGCTCCCTCCTCGAGACAGTCCCGCTTTCCAGGTTTTATAGGCAGGCCGCGCTCATCCCGATGGCCTTTGACCCAGGCGAGAGTTGGCTTTACGGGATTTCGACAGACCTTCTGGGCGCTGTAGTGGAGCGAGTTTCAGGTCTGACTCTCGACCAATTCTTTCAGTCTCAGATTTTTACTCCACTGGGAATGGTCGACACGGGCTTCGTGATCCCGGAGGACAAAAGAGCACGGCTAGCTGTGGCTTACGACTCCAACAAAAAAGGGGCATTAAAAAGAAGGACCACGGATCTGTTTACTTACAGCGCCAAGACCAGAATGTTTTCGGGGGGTGGGGGCCTCGCTTCGACAATCCGTGATTATACCCGCTTCCTGCAGATGATGGCAAACGGCGGGGAGCTGCACGGGCACAGGCTCCTCCAGAAGAAGACCGTGGAGAATATGACCCGGAATCACCTTCCTGCGTCGGCGATGCCTATAAGGTTCCCAGGGAACTTGAGACACGGCACGGGATTTGGCCTCGGCTTCTCAGTAAAGGTTGACCAAAAAGATTGGAATAAGGCTGGGCGCCTCGGCGAATACGGCTGGGGGGGCATGTTGAGCACCCACTTCTGGATTTCTCCGGCAGATCAGCTCGTCGTGGTCACCATGGAGCAAACCTTCCCCTTCGACTTCCTTCTCGAGGATGCTCTCAAGCCACTGATTTACAATTCGATCGAATAGCGGGCTCTCCGCCAACTGCCACCGTAACCCTGACGCAGGGCGCTTGCCCTGCTACGGCTTATCTGCCACCTTCCCGCCCCGTTTCAGGACCAAAGAACCCACCATGAGCGACCGACGTAAACCTTACCCATTCGATACTTTCGAGGCAAAGTGGCAGGAGCGTTGGGACGAGAATAAGGCGTTCCGTATGCCCGGACCAGGTGACTCTGACTTCGATAGCGCCGCACCCAAATTCTATGCGCTCGACATGTTTCCCTACCCGAGCGGAGCTGGACTACATGTAGGCCACCCTGAAGGCTATACCGCCACTGACATCATCACTCGCTACAAGCGCAAGAACGGCTTCAACGTTCTCCACCCGATGGGGTGGGACGCGTTCGGCCTGCCCGCGGAAGAGCATGCCCGGAAGACCGGAGAGCATCCAAGAATCAATACACAGAACAACATCAATAACTTCCGGCGCCAGCTCAAGATGCTTGGCTTCTGTTACGACTGGGATCGGGAGGTAAATACCACGGATCCAGGATACGTACGCTGGACCCAATGGATCTTCCTGCAGATTTACAATAGCTACTTCGATGCCTCTTCCCAGCGGGCCCGGCCCGTATCCGAACTGGAAGAGCGGGGCTGGACCAAGGAAGAAATCGATGATGTGCGACTCGCCTATGTCGCAGAGGCTCCCGTGAACTGGTGCCCCAGCCTTGGAACGGTCCTCGCCAATGAAGAAGTCTCGGAGTGGGAAGAGAAGGGGCACGCCGTAGAGCGGCGGCCTCTCCAGCAGTGGATGCTCCGTATTACTGCATACGCGCAGCGGCTCATCGACGAGCTGGAGGATCTCGACTGGCCCGAAGGGATCAAGATGCTCCAGCGTAACTGGATCGGACGGTCCGAGGGCGCACGCGTCGTTTTCCCCCTCGCACCCACTCACGACGCAGAGATTGAAGTGTTTACTACGAGGCCTGACACCCTTTTCGGCGCCACCTACATGGTCCTCGCCCCAGAGCACCCTCTGGTAGACCAGATTACCACCGAACCGCAGCGAGACGCCGTCACCGCCTATCGGAGGCTCTGCGCGTCCAAGTCTGAGATGGAGCGTGGAGAGCTCAACAAGGAGAAGACGGGCGTCGCTACGGGGGCTTTTGCCGTCAACCCGGTCAATAAACAACCCATCCCGGTGTGGATCGCTGATTATGTCATGATGGGTTATGGAACCGGTGCCATCATGGCAGTGCCCGGCCACGATAGCCGCGATCTCGAGTTCGCGACCAAGTTTGACCTACCTGTCGTTCAAGTAGTGGAGCCTGCGGACGACACGGCCTGGCAAGGGTTCACGGGCGACGGCAGCGCCGTGAACTCAGGCTTTCTCGATGGAATGGCAACCCCCGAAGCCAAAACAGCAATCAAGGAGTGGCTTGAGGAACACAATCATGGAGAGGCTCAGATCAACTACAAGCTGCGCGACTGGCTTTTCTCCCGCCAGCGCTACTGGGGGGAGCCCTTCCCCATCCTCTGGAAGGGCGGTCACCATGAAGCCCTGCCAGAAAGTGAGTTGCCTTTGCTCGCTCCAGAGTTGGAAGACTATAATCCCTCCGGAGAACCCGAACCTCTCCTCTCAAAAGCCACCGACTGGGTCGAGGTCTCCGATGGGAAGAGGCGCGAAACAAACACCATGCCTCAGTGGGCAGGGTCGTGCTGGTATTACCTGCGCTACTGCGACCCGACAAACAGCGAGCAATTTATTTCTTCTGAGGCCAGAGACTACTGGCTTGGAGGTCCGGGCCATACAGGAGGAGTCGACCTCTACATTGGCGGTACCGAGCATGCCGTGCTGCATCTGCTTTACGCTCGTTTCTGGCATAAGATCCTGAATGACCTTGGGCATCTCAATACTGCCGAGCCCTTTCAGAAACTCGTGAATCAGGGCCTCATCATGGGAGAAGATGGCCGCAAGATGTCCAAGTCGCTCGGCAACGTCATTAATCCTGATGACGTGGTAGCAGAGTATGGCGCGGATGCATTCCGGCTCTACGAGATGTTCATGGGCCCGCTCGAGCAGGTAAAGCCTTGGAATACGCAGGGCGTCGAGGGGGTCTCGCGCTTCCTTGCCAAGGTCTGGCGAGTCGCCATGGTCATCACTCAGGAAGGCGAGTGGGCCCATGGGGACAAACTCGGCGACAATCCCGGGGAGCCCACCCTCCTCAAGATCATGCACGCTACGATCAAGAAAGTTGGGGAGGACATCGAGAAACTTCGGTTTAACACCGCCATTTCCCAGATGATGGAATGCATTAACGCTTTCACTTCCGGGAACGAAGTCCCCCACGAGCTTTTCCGTTCCTTCCTTATCCTGCTCAATCCTTTTGCCCCTCACATCACCGAGGAACTTTGGGAGCAGCTGGAGTATGGAGGCTCCTGTCTCGAGGCAGATTGGCCTGACTGCGACGAGTCCCTGCTGGTGGAGGATGAGATCGAAATGGTTGTCCAGATAAACGGAAAAGTCCGGTCCCGGATGCAGGTGGCTGCCGCGGCTTCGAATGAGGAATTGGAGTCCTCTGCGCTGGCAGACTCCAAAATTGCGGGGCTCATAGAAGGCCTGACCGTTAGGAAGGTCATCGTTGTGCCCGGCCGCCTGGTGAATATCGTGGCAAACTGAGATGTTCTTTCGGATTGGCGATTGAGTCCTCCGCCGCTACCTCTCAGCTATGCTTCGCGTTAACGGAGAACTTATCGACCCAAATCTTCTTGAGGATGCCTTTGCCCGGATCAAGTCTGAAGCCGAGGCCCGCCTGCAAGTATCTTGTTGCGAGCGGGATCCCGAGTTCATGGAGCAGGCGGAGGAAGAGGTCATTGACTCAGTCTTAATCGCGCAGGAGGCCGAGTCTCAATTCCCTGATCTTCCTGAAGAGGAGATCAAGGAGCGGCTTGAGGCTACCCTGAAGGAATATCGTAAGCATGGTGCAAGCTGGGACATGCTGGAGGCGCAGCGCGACAGTCTGCAGGATGAGTGCGAGGCCAACTTGCGTATGGAGAAATTTCTCGATGGAGTACTGGCGGGCAAAACGGGCGTCTCTGATCAGGACGTCCGGAACTACTACAAGGACAATGAACGAGAATTTCGGACAACTGCCGAAGTGCGCGTCCTTCATTTCATGAAGTCTCTTGAGAAACATGAGGATCCTGTCCTCTTGCTGGAGGAGATGGGCGAGCTCCGCGAAGCACTTGTTGATGGTGCCAACTTCGAGGAAATCGCGAAGGCCGAGACCGAGAAAGAATCGGGAGAAATTGATCTGGGCTGGATCACTTTCGATCGGCCCTCAAACCCGATTGAATCAATCATGTTCACGATGCGGCTCGAGGAGGTCAGCCCCGTCATCGCCTACGAGCACTCCTACCACATTCTTAAGATCGCTGAGATCAAACCGGCTGTGGTGCGAGCCTTTGAGGAGGTTCAGGAGGATATTACCCATCGGGTAGAATTTGAGAAACGCCGGGACGCACTGCGGAACTTCGCAGCCAACCTCAGAAAAGGCGCCACTGTGGAGAAAGTCGATTTCAGCGGAGAGGACGGCGAACCCGAGGAGAATTCGCCAGAGAGCTGAGCCTCCAGCGTAGGAAATCGCTCCCAGACAGCGGCCCATGGTCGCAGCTCAGTCCATCCATCCGTGGCTTCGCATCCAATCTTCGAGGCGAGCAGGCCAGTTTTTGGATTCTCCAGCCCGGCCCAGACCATAACCATGGCCTCCCTTGGCATAAATATGGGAGGTCACCGGAACTCCCTTCTCCGCACAAGCTGCCACAAATTCCGTGCCATTCCGTAAAGGCACTGCCCGGTCATCGGCAGAGTGGACGAGAAAAATCGGAGGTGTGCGACTAGTGACTCGTAATGCGGTATTGTTCCGGTCGAGGAGTTCCTGAGAGGGCGCCTCTCCCAGTAAATTCCTCACCGAACCGCCGTGGCAATAGGGCTGGCCCATTGCAATCACAGGATAGCAGAGAATCCCAAAGTTCGGCCGACAGCTTAGCATGTCGACCGGGTCCTGTGTTTCCTGCTTGAACGTGTCATCAAACATCGTGACTGCGGTAGAGCAGAGGTGGCCTCCGGCCGAAAACCCCAGAACGCCGATCCGACCCGCATCCACGGCCCACTTCGTCGACATGGACCTCATTGTCCGGATCGCCCGCCGAACATCCATTTGAGGGACGGGATAATGATATCCAAGGGCAGGGTTGGCGCTAACCCTGTATTTGACGACCATGGCCGTTACTCCCCGTTTGGCGAACCACTCTCCAACTTGCCGCCCTTCGTGATCTGCTGCGAGGTTGGCATAGCCCCCACCCGGCAGAATAACCACCCCCGTTCCATTCGGTTTTTTTGCTGGAAACAAACTGTACTGGGGAACTTCCGTATGAGAAAATCTCCAGTTGCTTCCGCCAGTTTCGGTCCCGGCCGGCGGACGTTTGGCCCCCGGAGCCTTTCCCGGCCAGAGATCAACCCAGTCACCGCCGCGGGCCATGGGCGCTAACGTTAATAATACCAGGATAAGA
>Ga0115012_10001708_pt1 | contig 12715 bp, 4 predicted proteins | sample TroAtlMetagenome_FD_88706 | JGI IMG/M metagenome (GOLD analysis project Ga0115012, IMG submission 88706) | Marine eukaryotic phytoplankton communities from Atlantic Ocean - Tropical Atlantic ANT10 Metagenome | ecosystem: Environmental > Aquatic > Marine > Oceanic | place: Tropical Atlantic Ocean...
TAAATTGCGCCACCAGAAGTGTCAGGGTCTTTAAATTCGCTATCCGCCTTCCCTGCTTCCGTAGAATTATTAGGATTGGCATTGCTTGCAAAATTTCCTGTAATTTTAAAAACTGGCTCAATATAGTTAAGAGCAGTAGCTTCAAGCTCTATCTTATCTGTCCAGGTACTATTCAGACTCGCATCAGCATTATAATTCAATATTTGAATAGGTTTAAATCTACCAGTAACTGCTCTACCAGTAAAAACTACATTGATGGTTAAGTGCTTTACTGCTGTATATGTACTACCACTTCTTGTAATAGTTGCTAAAATCCCATCTTTTATATAGTCCGGGCGGAAAGATTGTCGTGCAACAGTTTTGTTTGTACTATTTGCTGTTATTGCAAAGGCAGTACCAGTACTATTTAATTGCACATCCGTAAAAAGTAAATCATCAGATTCTATTAAAGCAACCTTTGCAGCATAAAATTTTGATCCACTTTTTACCCTTATAATATCACCCAACTGAAATGCAGATGTAAAACCTGTAGAACCACCAGTTCTTGTAACTCTATTAGTTTTTGTTGTTGCAGGAACACTTATATTACAGTCTACATGAGTCCATCTGTTATTTTCAACCCCGCCACTACTATTAGGTGCGAATTCAGTCCTATCATACCATATCGGAATATTTTGATTTTCGAAAACGATATTGGCTACCGCCGCTAAGCGTAAATAGTCATTACTTGTTGTTGTCTGATCAAATAATATATACGCTGTTTCTATGGCGGGAAAAGTACTATTTGTATACGCCATGGAAGCCATCTCTTGGGTATGAGTTGCTGCGGTGCTTGTAGAAGGGTTATCAAGACCAGAATCAAATATATTTGCCTTACTTCGTAGTTTCCACGCTTTTTTCATTAGTTTAAACGTAGAGGAAGAAACCGCAACTTCGCTAAAGTTTGCTTCTACACCTACAGGCATCCCAGTCACTCTATTCTCTATATTGGCCGAGCCATAAGTATCCCGAATCTCTATTCTAGTATATGTCCAATTACTTCTTCTTTCCTCGGTTACTGCACGAACTCCTACTTTATAATCTCCGTCAGGGACGGAATTAATAATGAATGAGGTTGACTCAGCTCCATCTATTGTATAAAGTACGTTATTAAAATTGGGGATGAATTGAATTTCATAACTTTTAACATCTTTATAAGGACTACCCTCATCATCTAAAGGTACATCCCATTGAACAAGTAGTTCTTCCCCCTGATTAGATAGGCCAGGTACTGGTACTCGAAGAACATACACATTAGCGGGGGCGGGACACGTAGTTAGTTCAGGCACATATATAGTTTCTGGTATATCAAGCTCAAACTCACGATCAACTGCATCAAATTTCTCATTGAAAAACTCTACCGCAGTAATCCCTAAATTACCTGTGTCCTCCTCGGTTATTCCTAAAATTTTATATTCTTTATAAGAGTATGCTTGTGTAGTATCATTCTTTTGTTCTCTTATTGCCCAAATAGAATCACTAATAACTACATCACCACCAAATTTCCCAGTACATTTAATTACGGTTTTTCCACCCGCTACCGAGACATTACTACTAGTAAAGGGTAGCGTTTCTATATGTGAGGAGCTAACAAACTGAAGTAGAATTGCATTACCTGAACTATCCTGAGCATCTACAATATCTCCCCTGACCTCATCATCCGTTTGATCTAAATTAATAGTAGCAGATTGATATGCATTATTGCTTCCTGTTGGTAAAAATACAGTTTGAATCTCATCTCCACGAGAATAAGTAGTACTGCTAATAGTAACTGTATCTTGCGCTACTATCACTTTCCTATCATTGACCATAGTTGTTATGCTGTAAGTAGAAGAAGCAGAGAAGCTATAGGAAGCGATATCTTCACCGCCCCCATCAGCTTGTACACCCCCAGACTCAAGACTAACATTTCTATCAAGAGTTAGTTGAGAGTTTGTACTTGAATCTACAACAGAATGGGCGGACACTCGCCCGCTAAATTGTATTCCATAGTCATCCCTTTCTTGTACATTTATTATATCACCCGGTAGCAAAAATCCAGCACTTAGACCAGTTTGAAAAGAAATTATCTCTTTTTGCTGTACTGCAGTCCAAAGTTTCCATTTTCCATAACGTGAAGCCTGTCCTTCAGAGGTACAACCAAAAGCTTGAGCTTCTGTTTTTATAATTCTACCAGTTTCAAGAATGTTTTGCCTATCTTCAACAATTAGAGGTTCTAGTCTATACTGGGAGGCTGGGTTATTCCAAGTAACAATTACTTGATTAGCTCTTGTTTTACTTCCTGAACTTTCGGTCTTTATATCGCCGTCTACTATATTAGCAGGGCCGAAGTTATAAACAGGGGCGGAGGGAGAGTCTTGTATAGTCAACATTTGACCATCCAGCCAATATAACATACCTCTAAAAACTGTTCCCATATCTTTTAGAACTTTATAACAGTCAGTAGCTTTTGTTATATAGATATTAGCACGAAATCTAGGCTCCTGACCCCCTTTCCCATCTGGAACAAGTTCATCGCAATATTTTGCAATTTTATATAATGCATACTTATCAATATCAACCTCATCCAAAAACCCTCCTAACCCATAACGATCATTAGATAACATATCATAAAAAACCCAAGCAGGATTATCTGTGTAAAATAGCTCGGATTTGAAAGTTCCATCCCAAAGACCGTCATATTTAGCCTCCAGTTTATCAGTAGAGGCAGTATTTAAATGACGTGGAGTATAATTTGAAGGAATTTTAACCAATTTTCCTCTAAGATCATAAGTACGAGTAGGGTTACTAGTATAATCTCTTGAATTGAATGTGCAAGCCCCTAAAGCTGTAAAAGGGTAGTTTAGAGTCTCCTTAATAATACAGTTAATACTTGCTAACTGAGAGGTATCTGTAGCACCTACATTATTTTTATCATCGTTACCTAATAATTTGACTTTACCACTATATTCTGCGGTGGCTTCGTACTTATCTCCCCCTATAGGATTATCCATTCCCGTGGGAGTTAATCGAGTGACTTGAATACAAATATCCTCAAAAGGCTGAAATTCTGATACTGAAATTATATGATCTCTAGAAAAAGCAGTCTTAGACTTTGAAGTATCTGCTATTCCTCCAGAATTAAAAAAGGATCCTTCTGTAACTTGCCATACACCATCTTTCATAAACCATACATGAATTTGGTGTCCAGCAGATTGACTACGAAGGATGCCTCCGCCATCTAAGTGATGAAGGCCAGCAGGGTATCGAATTTGTATTCTTAGTTCATCGACTTCTGAGATCTGAGCTTCGCTCATTCCTTGATTACTAAGAGTAACACTTTTTGTTAAAAGAGTTATACGACTGTGGGCTCCCGCAGAACTTGTACCGTCTCCAACATTGAGATCATTTTTAAAAGTTTCTGTAAATTGAGAATTAGCACCTAAAGAACTCAGTGTATAAAATTCTTCTCTAAGATAAGCTCCGTTTGTTGGGTTATCCGCCAGATCGGGCGGACTAAGCCAGTTAGATCCTGAAATTGAAAAAGCATTTGTATCGCTGTCAGATAGGGAGACTGCGACACTAGAAGTTCCGATTCCTGCTAATTGTCTTAAGGGAGACTGATTTTCTGTACCTTTCCTGAGTTGGACAGTACTACTCTTAACTTTCTTTTCCGCATTTCCTATTAATACTCCGGATAAGCTACCTTTTTTACCTGTAAAATTAAAAGCATTTGTAAAGTTATTATCTGTTTCTAAATATCTATTACCATCAGTATTGGTTTTTACCTCTACTAATAATGCTAGATCAAAAACAATTTCTACTGGTATATTCTTATTGGAATCCTCCTCATTAAACGGTCTACTAGTCATAATATTTTTTGCATTAAGCAGCGCTTGAGGTGCATTATCATTAGCCAGAGTGGTACCATTGGCTTCAAATAGTTTGTTTATATAATATTCTGAGTATTGCTGTGAGCCATCTTCATCCGTCTTATAGACTCTACAATGCAGGCTGCCATGCTCGAAACCCGAACTGTCACTTAGCCAGCTTTTTCTAAAAGGAGTACCTGAGTCTGCTTTTATTCTGAGCGACCCTGTTTGATACTCTTCTAGTGTTCCGGTAATGCGCGCTCTTGCATCAAAAATAAATAAAAATCTATTAGTCTCGGTTGTTGTCTCATCTATATGATTCAGAATTTTTGGATCGGATATAGTTATAGTTTTATCAGCTCCCGTAGTGCAAGCATATGTAACATCACGATCGTAAAAAGCAGCTTCTGCACCCAGATCCTCAATAGGATCCCCATCTAAAAAGACGGATCCTTTCGTACCACCAAAACCTTCAATAGGTCCTTCACATAAAACATCTGTTACAGAAATAATTTGTGTTTTTGAAGTAATACGACTCCCATAAAGGTTAGCAGGGCTCCAGCGTCTACGGTCTCTTGCAGTAATTGAAGAATTAGCCATTTAACATTATCTCCATCCTAAGCCTTGACCGAATATACTACCAAGATACACATATCCATCTTCCTGAAAGGCGCTCCCTTCAGTGGCGGTATTAGCAGTCCCTGCGGTAGTATTACCTGTAATAGGGTTATAAGAAGAACTTATTGAATCAAAGCTTATTGGTTGTCCTGGTATTCGAAGATGTCCATAAAGAACAGGTACGGGATCCCCCTCTATAACATTTTGCTCTGCTCCATTAAACATATAAGAAGATTCTTGGTCTGAATCAGTAGAGGGATCTGGTGCCATCATTTCCATAACACCTGTCATTGCTAAATTAACAGCTAGACCTGCGGCCATTAGACCGCCCCAACTACTTGTTGCTGCTGCTAGACCTTGCCCGAATGATGCGGTGACGGCCTTTCCTGCTTCGAAGGTTGCTATTTGGCCAGCACTTAGATTTACTGTGGTAGTCCCAAGCATTCCTGTGCCTGTCGCCGCCGCGCCAGTTCCTTCTACTGTAATGCCTGTGATTGCTTCTCCTGACATTCCAAACCCGCCTGCACCGCCTGCGGTTACTGCCAGTATATATATTATTGCTATTGCTGCAAGTATCTTTCCTACGCCTTTTGACCCTGCAGGTACGGGAGTAATTGTTATATCCCCTGGCTTAATAGGAAGTAAAAGCTGACATTCTTCCTCAACTTGATTATCAGCTACATCAATAGTGAAGCCAACATCCTGTTCTTGACAATCTATTAAATACTTTTTAAATCCAGAAAAATTTGCTTCAGCACAGCGCAGAGCACCTTGTATTGTGTCTGTCTCTACACTAAAACTTCTCTGAAAAGTATGACCTAGATCGCCTTCTAAGTACACTTTACGCATCATATCTATATACTCCTGTTATCGCTTTATACCATAGCGGGTACAAACTTTCTCTGCATGATAATCTATTATAAGCATGATGATAGAAAATATCATCTCCAATATATACTCCACAATGATTATTAACGTTCGCCATTAGTTTGAAAATTAAAACATCATTGGGCTGTATATCTGCTAATTTAACTGGTACATGATTCCAGTCTTTTATAGTTTCTTCTGTAAAATAGTCTAAGTCTTTTTCCCACCAATCATCCTCAAACATTGCTCTTGCAGGGATTATAATATCTTGCTGTGCCAAATAATCCCTTAGTGCTTCAAAACAATCAGTTTCTCCAAATTTATAGTCTCGCCCATATAGATCTGTAAGATCCTTATTTGGAGATACTATATTTAGTTCCATATCGGGATAGCTAAATATATAATAAGGTATTCCTAACGCATTACAATATTTTATATCACTATCGCTTGGCTCATTAGTAGTATCAGGATGACTATGTACTATTGCTGTAATATCTGTAGTGCGTAGTATTTTTAAATATTCTTGTGAGTCAATAATAAAGTCATCACCGTTCTCTGCAATATTAGTACACGGAAACCACTTTTTTTCTCCTTTTACAACTGCTAATATTCCGCAGCCTTCTCTTGGATATTCTTTTTCAAAATGTTCTTGAATTTCTTGTAAATATTGCACTACCTAAACTTCCTACTTCCAGGGAACCCTCCAAATGGCAATACTCTATTAGTATTACGATTCGGTGAAGGTACCGTATATTTATTTGTCGATTCAAGAGTAGTTCCCAAGAATTGATAACGTTTTTTACAAGACATCAGTAGCTTACCACAACTATCTCCCGGTGCCCAAAATAATGAATCCGCTGAGGGTACATTCCCACTACTAGCTGATAAACTCACACTATTCCTGTATACTGTGGAGGTGTCTACATAATCCACATCCTGTCGAGTAGCCCAAGAAGGCATGGGATGAAGTACATACTCATTTCTATAGGCATCTTTAGTGTTTATACTATATGCTCTATCTGTCCAACCATCGTAATGCCACATGGCTTCCCACAGTATACTAGTTCTTGTGGGTGGGGTAGTACATGTGCCGGTCGAGCCCATATATATCCAAAATAAATAATAATTACTATCTGTAGTATCTATAGTATAAACTACATCTCCTTGCGTCAAGGTCATTTCATCATTGGAGTCATCGTCATCATCATCCCACAATTTAGGAGCGATTGTAGGAGGGCGTTCAAATACTACCCCTGCTTCATTAACTCCAGAATCTTGATAATTCTCTCCAGCATTTGTAAGTGTAACACTAACTACTTTGTCTGAATTACTACCGGTACCAAGAGCAGCAGTTGCTGTTGCAGAAGCACCTAAGTGTGTCCCCGTGAATGTTATACTAGGAGCACTAACGTATCCTGCACCCCCTGAAGTTACACTAACACCTGTTATTACGCCATCGGCTGTGAATAAAGTAGCTGTTGCATGATTACTCCCAGATTGTGCCTGAGAAATTGTTATTGTTGGTTTATATGTAGTTGAATATCCACTCCCTTTATTAGTGATAGTAATTGCAGTAACTGCACCGCCACTTACAGTACAAGTTGCCGTTGCGCCTGAACCAGAACCTGTATCGCTCGGATGCTTAGCTATGGTGGCGGTAGCACTAGTATAACCTGCTCCACCATTCTGTATTGTTACGCTAGTTACTGCTCCATCCACTATTGTTAGAGTGCCTGTTGCTATTGCTGAGTCTGATGAAGTTCGCGCTGCCCAAGCACTATTAACCCATTTATGAGTTACTCCTTTAAAAATAATAGGCTCATCATTATTGGTAAAATAAACTTTATGAGTTAGTAATTCTGGAGTATAGGTTCCATTTAATGCCCAACTACAAGCTCCTTGATTACTACGAGTAATCTTTGCTATAGTAAGAGGTCCGGCTTCTTTATTACTAGCGGAACTTCCATCGCTAGATATATCCGGTAAAGTACTTGCAACGGCTAAATGAGACGCTTTAGCATCGTCGTTTCCAGTACCTATAACTTTTACTTCTCTAATATACTTCCCACCGATTAGGATCTCGTCACCAACAGATAGCTCTTCCGTAAAGTTTGTACTCCAATTGCCAGTACTACCTGTTCCTCGTACTTGTGTGTTGGCGGGGGCAGTAGCAGCACTGAGATAAACCGTGCCACTTAGAGCAGAAGTAGTATAATCTCTTTTTCCTTTATATATCCAACCACAGTACTTCCCTATTACTTCTCTTCGTGGTACGCGTATCCCTGATAAGTCAAAAGGCGAAGCCAGTTCTAACATTACCATTATATTAGTTTTAGAAGCAATTCTATCAATAATGTAGACGGCTTTAGGTAGCTCAATAATATCTGTAGCAGAAGCAGCATCTGTAGTTTGCCCCGCACTAATATTTAAATATTTTTCTAAAGTTCTTCGACGGGTAACTTTTTTTCCAACTAATTTATCTAATTTAAAATTTGCAATACCACTACCGGTTGCACCAGCCGCTTCCGCTCTTTGACTATCAAAAGCATTTTGAAAAGTAGAACTAGTTCTTAGTAAGGATTCAACATTGGCTATAGTTAGAGACGGGCGATTCATCGCTCCGTCATTAGTAATATCAATTCCATCCATCCCTATGGGGAATCCGTAATAAACGTTTTTGTTAAAAACTACCTCTCCGTATTCATCTTTTTTAATATCTGCTCCGGTTACTACCATTCCTAGTTCAGGTACTGCTGGCCAACCGGTACCTGGAGTTGTATCTCCTGTTTTATTGTCTATTACAACAGTCTGGGAGTTATTAACTGCACCGTTTACCAGAGCATTTATAGCTGCTGTTGCTCCAGTAGATCTATTCCTACCTGTAAGAACTAGAGTGGAATTATCTGCCAGAGTCTGAGGAGTATTTAATGTTATAGTATTATAATCTTCACTTACTTTCAAAATTCTTACTGTAGTAGATACTCCCGAATGAAAATAAAGAGTTGTTGTAGCACTATATTCTAGTTCGAATAAGTCGATAAACGAATCAGGAATTTCTAAACTCTGAATATCGGTTGAAATTATGTTATCTTGTGTCATGGCTGGTAAATACGTACAAAGTTAGCAGACATAGTATAATGATCACTATTAGAATACTGTGTATTCCAGTCTGGGCAAACTACTCGTATTGTTTTCTCTCCTGTAGCGGTTGTGTTGTCTGTATCAGGAATAGTAAAGTCAAAACTTGTTACCCCTGCCTTATCTGCGAAAAAGGTATTAAGATCGTCAATAGTTGCTTTTGGTCTATTTACAAAAGAAACTGTAAAAGATTCCTCAATCGAATTGAGTCCGGCTTTAGACCGTTGCTCATATCCATCCCCAAACTTTGCACTTCTTATCTTAGGTTTGGATGCGCGTGATAGAGTTTTATCTGGGCGTATAGTAGCACTAGTAATATTAGTTCCTGAAATTGCTAATCCAATGGCCATTATGCTGCTCCGTAAGGATTAAGAATACCACCGGAACGCTTCTGATACTGTAGTTCCTCTTGTACTGCTTTGGCAACTACCTTACCTAGATCTGCCCCCATTCCTGCACCTCCTTTTGAATCACTACTTGCATTGCCGCTATTATCAACATTTACATTGACTTGAACATTGTTGGTACTTCCCATAGTCCCTTGTACTGGAATAGCTCCACCACTAGGTAATGGAACAACTGCCTCATTTCCGTGTAAAGTAGCATTATAACCAGCACGTGGACCTCTTGCCACACCTCCTACCGCGAAACTAGGTCCTGGAAGTACGGGAGTAATACCTCCGTCTCTAAAACCCAAAGTTCCTAGAGCTTTTAGCATCATACGTTTTGCAATAATTTTTGCAAGTTCTTGGAGCATCAATTTTGCCATCCCTGCAAAGGCTTCTTTAGCGTTTTTAGCACCTGTAATAATGTCTGCAAAAGCGCCTGCCATACTATCTTGAATAGTGTTATATAATGCATCAGTTTCTTCTAACTGTAGGTTTAGATCAAAAGTTGCGTCTGCTGCTGCAATTGCATTCTTTTTTTCCTCGTCAGTTGCGGTTTTATCTAGTTTGGCTAACGCTTCCTGTCGGTTTTGTTTTCTCGGATCAAGAGCTCTAGTTCTCAATGCTTTAGCTACATCTGCTTGCTCATTTTGTAAGCCCTCAACCTGTAATTTATTCCAATTTTCTAATACTTCGACTTGATCTATAAGTACTTGTAAAGCATTCTTTTCTGCTATCCATTTTTTCTCTGCATTAGCAGCCGCCTTTTCATCTCCGACAAGGAATGCATCCAGAATGGCTATACCTGCCTCCTGTGTTTCTATTCTCTTCTGAGCAATTAATCCTGATTCTCCACCTATCCTTGCAATATCTCGTTGTCGTTGTTCATATGCTAAGGTTTCCTTATCTTTTCCGCCTCCTGTAAATATTGACTCACGCTTTCTTTGTCGCTCAAGCTCTAAGAATCTCTCTGACATAGAATTCAAAGTCCTTTGAACTCTGGCCTGTCGCATCATAATACTTACCTGATCCCTAAGAATTTGATCTTTTCTCTTTGCTAATTCATTAGATATCTCGTTTAAATCAACATTATGTTGTGCTAAATCTAAAGCATTTTGAGCATGTTCTAGTTCTGCTTCGGTAAACTCAGTTTTATGATCTCTGTGTTCTTCGAAGGCTGCATTGTATGCTGTTTCCGCTTGCATTTTTTGCTCTAGCAGTTGTAAATTTTTTGCTTCTCTTTTAAATAGTGAGGCTGAGAGATTTTGTAATTTTTGTTGCCCTGTAATACCTACGGTTTGCATTCTGGCAGCTTGCTTTTCATGACTAAGTCTAAGCTTCATTATGGGTTTAAGCTTTTCAGATAGCGCAACAAACTTTTCTTGAATTCGTTCGGTTTTCGCAAGTGCATCCGCTTGCTCCCAATAGATCTTAAGGTGGTCCGCAATAGTCTCTGTAAGCTGATCTGACGTATATTGACCGTCTTCAACTTTTCTATTTATATCATCCCATTCTTTTTTAATTTTTGGAAATTGATCTAGCAGACCTTTCGGCATCCCTAACGGGCCTCCAGGAATATCCCCTTCTTCTCTACCATACTGCTGTAACATCTTCTCTCTTTTTTGTTTGTTTGCAGCGAGGTCTGTATCTACTACACGTTGTTGCTCAAAAGTTTGTCCAATTATTTCTCCCTGACCTGTAAGCCCGGCTTTCTGAAGCTCTATTGCTTTGTCACCTGCTATACGTAGATTTGCTGTTGGATCTATCATTAATCCTTTTCCGACCAGATTTTTTAGTTCATCATTGAATGTTTTAAGAGCATCCTTGGCTTTAGTTACACCCATACCATAATTAATCCATTTTTGTTGGATCTCATCTAATTCAGTTGTTTGTTGTTTGCTTAGATAACCTTGTTCTTCAAATAATTTTACAAACTTATCTAATTCAGGATTTAATCTTGAAAGGTTCTTTAGTATCTCTAATGTGCCGTCTGCGGATTCTTTCCAATGAGGTTCGCTTCCTTTTTGATACCACTTATTCAAATAATTCTCTAATCCCCTTGCTGCATCTCTATATAAAGGTATTAGATTTATTATATTTCCTGAGATAGAATCTAATTGAGTCAATACACCGCCCGCCATACTATCACGGCTTACTGTGGCTCCTGATATAACTTCATACGTTCTTCTAAGTGCTTTCTCGCTGGTTGTTTTATCAGGCTCTGGTGCGTCCTGAAGACTTCTTAATTCTTGTAACTTACCAATTATATTAGTGCTTGTAAAAGCCTGCCCTAATTGTACAACTTGCTGTGTTAATGTTAAAAACGGTTTAATATCTGCTGTTTTTTGAAGCTCTTCGTTCAATGTTTTATTAGATTTCTCGAGTTTTTCTATTCTATCATTAATCCTTTCACTTTCTTCAGAAATAGGCTTCATACCATCTATCCAATCAGAAAATATCTCCAAAACTAAAGCTGCGACACTTATCCACAACCCTACTGAAAATAGTTTTGCCAAATGTTTTCCTAGATTTCCTATAAACCCAATTACTGCGCCACTAATTTGCATTAGTGTAGCTTTTGCTTCTTGTGCATAAGCTTTTACATGCAACCCCATTCTTTTAAATGAATTACCATGCTCTACTTCATGTTTTTTCAGAAGAGCCTTTCTTTGTGCGTAATTAGTTTCTAATATTGCTAATTGTTCTGCCGTAGCGCCTTTCAAATAACCTGTTAATATAGCATTATGTGCTTTCATATCTGCCTGGGCATTGTCAAGAATTTTTCTAGCATTATTTTGAGCCGCTTTAGTATCAGAAGTGCCTAATAAAAATGCAGCACCTGATCCTTTTGCTGCGGATGTCGTATCTTTTCCTAATGAACCGAGAACCCCTGCAGAACTTCGTCCTATAGCAGCGGAGTCCCTATCCATCAATTTAATTGCCTGTTTTGTCTTATCTATCTCCATTCTATAATCTTTTAATAGGGCTTGTTGTTTTTGCAAACTTGCATTTGCTCTTTTTCCAAAATCCTCAAAAGATGGAATAAGACTTTTAATAATAGGAATTGCCATTAAACTTAAAGCAGCAGTCAAAGCACGGGTATTTCCAGCAAGAAAATCAAAAACAGGTCGCAAACTTTTCATGGCTCCGGTTTTTATAGTATTCATTAAATCATCAAAACTAACAAGAAATTTATTCAAAGAAGCAGCAGAAGGATCCATTATTTCATTAATGGCACCAAATTTATCTTCTGCTTGAGTTAGAACCTCATTTGCTACTGCTTGACTTTTCTGAAAAACGGATAATTCATTTGCATTAAGTCCTAAACTGTCCGCATAATTTTTTGTAGCATCATCCAGTCTAAGGATAATACCTAATTCGTCCAATAGTTCTGGTTCTGCTTTAGTAATACCACGAACTAAGCGATTAAAAGAATCTGTTAAATCTCGTCCTAAAGCATGGGATACATTTTTAGCTGCCGCTCCCAATCTGTTTAATTGATCGGGGCTTAACCCCGCTGCTGTACCAATAGCGGCTGCTTTTGCAGCTTCTGCATACGCTATCTGCCCTCCGGTTGCTTCTTTAATACTTGCTGTAATTGTTTTATATGCTACACCCGATACAGCTCCTAAGGCTTCTTGACCCGCTATAAGGTTGACAACATCGCTTGCGCTTTTTAGAAATTGAAATGCGGCAGATACAGCAAATACTTGAGCAGCTAACGTTGCATAAACACCAACTAAGCCTCCCACTCCTTGCTGCATTTTTGAAAAGCTTTTTACACCGCGATTAGTCATGTCTGCGGCGCCGCCCATA
>Ga0115012_10001710_pt1 | contig 12710 bp, 13 predicted proteins | sample TroAtlMetagenome_FD_88706 | JGI IMG/M metagenome (GOLD analysis project Ga0115012, IMG submission 88706) | Marine eukaryotic phytoplankton communities from Atlantic Ocean - Tropical Atlantic ANT10 Metagenome | ecosystem: Environmental > Aquatic > Marine > Oceanic | place: Tropical Atlantic...
CCGTTCCTTCATGGACATGCTCTACCGACGCTCGGAAACCTCCGCCCAAGAACTCGCGCGTTTGCTCTTGCCATGGGTGCCCAGTGGACGGGCGCTCGACCTCGGCGGCGGGCACGGCCGCTACGGCCACGAGTTGGCCAAAAACGGACTGCACGTCACGTTGTTTGACCGCGACATTTGCTGCGAGATTGCGACCGAACGCTACGGCGATGAGATCGCAACCCTCAGCGGCGACTTCATGGTCGATGACCTCGGCGGCCCCTACCACCTCATCATGATGAGCAACATCGTCCACGGCTTGGGCCCAGAAGAGCTGGACAGTCTGCTGCCGCGCATCCGCCAAGCGCTCGTTCCAGGCGGTGTGCTGGCCATCAAAGACATGTTTTTGGACCACACCATGGCCCGTCCGGAATCGGCGGCCATCTTTGGTTTGACCATGCTGTTGTACACCTCCTCGGGTCGCTCTCACACGCAGTTTGAAATGAGAGACGCCCTCGAACGAGCCGATTTCACCGACTTTGATTTGGTCGACCTTCGGGATCAACGCTTCACTGTTCTGTTGGCGCGATAAGACCCACCCATGGCCACCGACGAAACACCCGCTTCGCTCCCTGCATTTGGTCCGCCGATCAAAGGCGACAACAACATCGCGAGCCCCGCTCCGTTTGGATTGGGGCACGACAAACCGCACCACATCTTGGAGATGGGCGAGGTCGTGTGGGAAAACCGCGACAACCTGGGCTACGCGTGGCGGATTTTGACCCAAGGCGTGTGCGACGGATGCAGTTTGGGACCAAAGGGCCTGCGCGACGACGTCATTGACGGCATTCACGTCTGCACCAGTCGACTCAAACTGCTTCGTTTGAACACCCAACCGGCGCTCAACCCCGCGGACTTGGCCGACATCAACCGATTGCGAACGATGTCGAACAAAGAGCTGCAGGACCTCGGCCGATTGCCCTACCCCATGATGTACCGGCCCGGTGACGCCGGATTCCAACGGCTCAGTTGGGACAGCGCACTCGCGATGATCGGCGAAAAGGTCAAAGCCACGCCGCCCGAACGCCAAGGCTGGTTTGCCAGTTCCAAAGGCATCACCAACGAGAGCTACTACACCTTCACCAAAGCCGCGCGTGCGGTGGGCACCAACAACGTCGACATGTGCGCCCGGTTGTGCCACGCCGCCACCGTGGCGGGCCTCAAGCGCACCATCGGTGTGGGCGCCCCCACCTGTTCATTGGGGGACATGATCGGCACCGATTTGCTGCTGTTGATCGGCACCAACATCGCCAACAACCAGCCCGTCACCATGAAGTATTTGGCGGAAGCCAAAAAGAAAGGCACCCGGGTGGTCGTGATCAACACCACCCTGGAACGGGGACTGGAACGCTACTGGGTCCCATCAATGCCCGTATCTGCGGTGTTCGGCACCCGCCTGATGGACGATTTTGTGCAAGTCAACGCCGGCGGCGACATCGCCTTCATGTCCGGCATGCTCAAACAAGTGCTGGCCATGGGCGCCGAAGACAACGAATTCATCGACGCCCACACCGCGGGCTGGGACGAACTCAAAGCCAAGCTGGACGGCTTGACGTGGGAAGAACTCGAAACCATCAGCGGCACGAGTCGCCGTGAAATGGAATGGGTGGGCGAACTTTTTGCGCGGGCCAACTCCGCGGTCACCGTCTACTCGATGGGGCTCACCCAACACCGATTTGGAACCGAAAACGTCGAGTCTGTGGTCAACCTCCACCTTTCCCGCGGCATGATCGGCAAAGAAAAGTGCGGCATTCTGCCCATTCGCGGACACTCCGGCGTCCAAGGCGGGGGCGAGTGCGGCGTGTCGCCCACCACCTTGCCCGGTGGCCGAAAGGTGAACGAAGAAAACTGCGCCGAAATGAGCGCGCTGTGGGGCTTCAATGTGCCCACCACCAAAGGGCTCACCACCGTGCCCATGGTGAAAGCCGCGCACCAAGGCGAAATCGACTTTTTGTACAACGTGGGCGGAAACCTGCTGCACACCATGCCCGACCCCGACACCGTGGCCGAAGCCATGGGGCAAGTGAGCATGCGGATTCACCAAGACATCGTGGTCAACGCCAGCATGCTCATCGACCCCGGCGAAGTGTTGTTGCTGCTGCCGGCCCAGACCCGGTACGAACAACGCGGCGGCGGCACCTCCACGTCCACCGAACGGCGAATTCGATTCAGCCCGGAAATCCCCGACCACCCGCAAGTGGGCGAAGCCCGCCCGGAATGGGAAATCCCGTGCCAAATCGTGCTCGCGGCCAACCCCGATCTGCAGCACGCATTCGGCTACCCCGACGCCCAAGACATCCGAAACGAGATGGGCAAAACCATGCCCGTGTACGCCGGAATCGAAACCCTGCGCAAGGCCGGGGACTCGATCCAGTGGGGCGGCCCTCAGTTGTGCGCCGACGGCTTCAAAACCATGCCCGACCAACGGGCCCGGTTCACCGTATTGGACCCGCCTTCTCGGATGGCCCCCGAAGGCCAATGGATGCTCACCACCCGCCGCGGAAAGCAGTTCAACTCGATCATCATCAAGTCCAAGGACCACCTGCAAGGCGGGCGCGACCGCGACGATCTGTACATGAACCCGGGAGACATCGCGAACATGGGCTTGAAAGACGGCTCCCCCGTTCGGGTTCACAACGACCACGGTGAATGGCACGCCCGCCTGCGGACCATGCCCATCAAGCCCGGTGTCGTCCAAGCCTATTGGCCCGAGTGCAACCCGGTGATCCCCTTGGACATGGACCCCCGCTCCGAAGAGCCCGACTACAACGCCGCGGTCATCATCGAGGCCCTGTGAACGGGCCCAGCCGCACGGTCGGCATTCAACGGGTGACCGCCGATGGCGCCACGCTCACCGAAGACCAAGTCGCCGCCGAAGAACCCCTCGAAATCCGAATCGAGGGCCGTTCGATCGCCATTACGATGCGCACCCCGGGCCACGACCTGGAACTCGCCGCGGGATTCTTATTCACCGAAGGCGTCATCGATGGACTCGATGACCTCCGGGCCATCGCGCACGTGGACGACCCCTCCGACCCCCAAGGCAACACCGTCGACACCGTGTTGGCTTCCGGAGTACCGGCAGCGCGCCGAAGTGCCGCCGATCGCGCCTTGTACGCCTCCAGTTCCTGCGGCGTGTGCGGCAAAGCCAGCATCGATCGGCTGTTGGTGGGCGCACCTCCCCTGCACCCAAAATGGACACCCGACCCCGCCGTCCTCCTGGCCTTGCCCGACCGGCTGCGAAAAGCCCAGGCGGTGTTTGACCAAACGGGAGGGCTGCACGCCGCCGCGCTGTTCTCTCCCCAAGGAGAGCTCGAAGTGGTCCGCGAAGACATCGGGCGCCACAACGCGGTCGACAAAGTCATCGGATGGCGGTTGCGGGAAGACCGGGTTCCGGTGGACGACCGCATCTTGTTGGTGAGCGGACGCGCCGGTTTTGAAATTGTCCAAAAGGCCTTGGTGGCCCGCATCTCTGTGGTCGCCGCGGTGGGCGCGCCCAGTTCCATGGCCGTGGATTTGGCTGAAGAATCGGGACTCACACTCGTCGGGTTTCTTCGTGACGGTCGGTACAACCAATACGGCGGCGGCGTTTGACGCTAAGATGTCCAGCATGCGCTGGATACCATTCGTACTGATCGCCACGGGCTGTGAAGACATCTTGAGCAAAGACCCCGGCCTTGGCTACACCGACGGCGAAGCGGTGACCGAGTCCGGCGTGGCCGAAATTCGAGTGGACATCACGGGCAGCGACAGCTCATTTTTGCTGACCGCCGACGGCGACCACTACGTAGCGGTCGACGAAATTCGGGACCCGGACGGCCGCCAAGTGTTTTATTGGGACGACTGGTACTCGGAGCCCACCAGCCTCACCTCGGCGGTGTGGCCCTTGGACAACGAAATGGTGTTGAACTGGCCCATCCGCGGCGAAGAAGCCGACCTCAGCCCCGGCACATGGACCGTGACCTTGGCCGCCATTGAACCCAGCACGGGCGCGTACCAAAACGGCTCCAAAATCGACTACACCGTCCAAACCAAAGACGACCCGAGCTTCAACAACGCCAACGTCAACGTCAGGCTCGTCTACACCGAAGGCGTGGACGACCTGGCCGAAGTGACCGAAGCGGTGGATGCCGCCATCGAACGATGGACTGAAATCTGGGCGCCGATGGGGCTCACTCCGGTGGTTCGGCAAACCTCGAGTTCGCTCGACGGCGATCTGCCCTACGCCGGCAACGGCTCGGAAAGCATTTACGAAACCACGCTCGACTCCTTCGAAGATGAAATCACCCTGATTTTTGGCGAAACGATCGACGGCTCCAACGACTACCTCGGCGTCGCCGGGTCCATCCCCGGAACGCTCACCGCCAACACGCGCAGCGCGGTGGTCATGGGGTGGATCGCCAATGCCGGGGCCGACGGCCGGTTCTCGGAACTCGACATTTCCATCATGGGCGAGACCATGGCCCACGAAGTCGGCCACTTCATGGGGTTGTTTCACCCCGTCGAACAAAGCTTTGATCGATGGGACGCGTGCGACGACACCCCGCAATGCACCTCGTCCTCGGTCTGCGAAGATCAGTTGGGATCGAATCTTATGTACCCCGCACCCGTCTGCGACTTGACCACCTGCATTGAGCAGGGCGACCTCTCCGATGTCCAGGTCGAGATTTTGCAGCGCTACACCGGCGCACTGTAGGAGCCCCCATGATCACCACGCTGATATTCATGACTCACTTGGTCCAAGCCGAGCCCGCCGCGGTCAAACCCACCGACAGCCAAGCCGCCCTGTACGCGGCCCTGAAAGTTCGAGAAGACGCCCCGGCTTGCGAATCACTGGCCGTGCACTCCACCGATTTGGCCAACGACCTGGTCTGGTTGGTGGACAACGCCACTCAACCGCCCTGGGTCGGCATCCGGGCCGCGGAGTGCGTGGTCAAACACCACCACACGGCCCAGGCCGAACTCATCAAATCGTGGATGGTGTCGCCCGAACATCGCGGCCTCGCCATCTTGACTTTGGGCCTGCTCGACCGGTTGCCGGCCGAACTGAGCCAGCAACTGAAAACCGCCGCCTTGGCCGGACCCCTCGCCGACGAAGTCAAACAGCGAACGGTTGCGCCCTAAGCGGCCTTGGCTTCCGCGTTTCGCGTCATCGGCAAGTACACGAACATCACGGCCAGCACCGCGTAAAAACCGGTGAGCAAACTCACCGCCATTGCGGGGCCTATCGCTGACGGGTCCTCCAAGTTCGCGAGCATCTGCACGTGGCCGATCATGAACCCGGCCAAGGCGGTCAGCCACGAATACAGAATCCCACTGCGGCCCACAGCCACCACCAGTTGGGCTTTTGCCGGGTCCGGCGGACCGTCATCGGAGCCAAACAAGCCCCGAAAACCCGTCCCATAGGCCGTTGCCAGATCGGAAACGCCGTAGGTGGCCACCAGCAGCAGTGTGGCCGCAAACGGGCCCACAAGCATCGACGCAGGATCCACAAAAACCAGCAGATTGGCGCCCATCAAAATGGCCATGATCAGCAACGAAATCGTGCCCAGGTAACAGAGCATGGCAATCGGTTTCACGGTCGCCTCCGCATTAGAAATTAAAGTTGGCAAACGCCAACAACATCACGAAAAAGCTGATGCCCGTTCCGGCCACAACGATTCCAATCAACTGAAATCCATTGCCCGCAATGGGAAAGTCCTTGGGGTCAATCCCGGCGTTGCGCAGGTGGTGGTGGCACATGGGCGCCGCCACCAGCAGCATGATCCCCAACCCGTACGACGGGGTCAGCATGGCCACCGCCAATGCGGGCCCAATGGCCCCGGGGTCGCTCATGTTCTGCAGCATCGAGACCAGACCGATGAACATCCCCGCCAACCCGCAGATCACGGCGTACTGACCGAGACCCCTCGCCATTTCCGCCGCACGCATGCTGTCGGATGGGGCGCGTTCATCGAACGAAGAACCGCCCAGCCATGAGCCCAGGCCCGCCCAAAAAAGCCGCATTCGACCTCCGTAGGTGGCCGTCATCATCAGGAACGTTCCGGCAAAAACGACCACCATCGAGGGCGGATCGATGAACCGCAGGAGGTTTCCGTGCAAGGAAGCCGCACCGACCAAACAGGCCAAAGCGCCCAAAGTGCCCGTGATACTGTGCAATTTCATTCGCCCTCCAACCATTGGGCCCTTCCACCACTACGGATGCAGAAGCCAAAACCATGAATTCAGACCTCCCCGCCAAACCGTCTTCGCCGTCCCTCAAGCGCTCCCTTGGCCTCGCCACCGTGGTCAGCTTGGGCATCAACGGCGTGATCGGCCAGGGGATCTTTTTGCTGCCCGGCAAAGCCGCCGGAATGATGGGGCCATCGGCCGGTGTGGCCTTGTTGCTGGGCGGCGTGCTGTGCTTTTTGATCGCCTTGTGTTTCGCCGAGGTGGCCTCCAGGTTCGACACCACCGGCGGGGCTTACGTCTACACCCGCGAAGCCTTTGGGGATTTTGTGGGCTTTGAAGTGGGCTGGATGACCCTGTGCGTGGGGATCATTTCATGGGCGGCCTTGTCCAACGGATTCACCTTGGTGTTGGGTCACTTTGTGCCCGAAGTCGCCGAAGGCTGGGTGCAAAAAGCCGTGGCCTTGTCGGTCATCACCGGACTCACCCTGGTCAACTGGATGGGCGCCAAGTCCGGAGCGGCGGTGGTGAAGTTTTTCACCGTGGCCAAAATGATCCCCCTCACCTTGTTTGTCTTGGTGGGATTGTTCTTCATTGAGCCTTCTCAGTTCACCCCATTCGCCCCCCACGGCACCGCACCCTTGGCCGAAACCACGATGCTGCTGCTGTACGCCTACGCCGGCTTTGAAACCCTGGTGGTGCCCGCGGGCGAGATGGCCAACCCCCAACGCAACGTGCCCAAAGCCCTGTTCATCGTGATGGCGATTGTGACCGCGGTGTACATGGGCGTCTTTGCCGTGGCGGTGGGGACCTTTGGGGGCATCGCCGGCCACGCAAACCCGGTGGCCGCGGCCAGCGCAAACTTCTTGGGCCCCGTGGGCGGCACCTTGATCGCAGTGGGGATTTGTTTGAGCGTGTTCGGCACCAACTCGGGCTCGGCTCTCGTGAACCCGCGGCGGTTTTTCGCCATGGCCGAACGGGGCGACTTGCCGGCGTTTTTGGGCCGGGTCGACCCCAAAACCGGTGCCCCGCGAGCGGCGATTGGCACCACCTGGTTGTTGGCCTGCGCCCTGTCGCTTTCGGGCACATTCGTCGAACTCGCGGTGCTGGGCGTGCTCGCGCGCTTCGCCCAATACATCCCCACCTGCATCGCGCTCTTGGTCTTTCGGCGCCGCGACACCGAACCGCACGACGGGTTCACCGTTCCGGGCGGGCCGGTCATTCCGGTGCTCACGGTCGTGCTGTGCGTGCTGTTGTTGGCCAACACCGACCCCACCCGACTGCTCAAGGGCGGCATCGCCCTGTTGGTGGGCGTTCCGCTCTACTTTTTGGCGCGCCACAACCGAAACCGGGCCAAGGGCTGAGCCCTGGGTTTATGGCTGAAGCCGCCACATTTTCCAGCCGTCGCCGTCCGGGACCAGGACCCACCGATCGTGGATCCGGCCGGGGTGGTCCTGCCAAAACTCCCACTTGTCGGCGTGCAGGTGAAAGCCCGACCAATGCGGCGGGCGCGGCACCGATTCGCCGTAGCGGGCCGACACCGCTTCAACGGCGGCCTCGAGTTCGTCCCGCGACTCGATGGGCCGGCTTTGCTGCGAGGCCCAGGCCCCCACATTCGACAACCGGCTTCGGCTGGCGAAGTACGCATCGGCTTCGGCGTCGTCCATGGGAATCAACCGGCCTTCAACCCGAATCTGGCGTTTCAAAATCGACCAATAAAACGCCACCGACACCCGGTTGTCCCGGGCGATCTCATGGCCTTTGTCCGACTCCAAGTTGGTGAAAAAACGCAGGCCGTTTTCGGTCACGCCCTTGCACAGCACAAACCGAACCCGGGGTGCGCCCTCGGCGTCCAAGGTCGACAAGGCCATGGCGGTGTGGTTCAACTCCCCCGACGCTTCGGCTTCGTTGAGCCAACGGTTCAACCAAGCGGTGGGTTGTTCGGTGGGTTCGTGGGCAAAATCGGGAAACGTCATGGAAGTCCGGGCTCCTGGCGATTCAACGCAAGCGGGCGCTGATTCCCCCTTCTACCCGACCAAACCCTTCAGAACACCCACCCATTTCACCCGATGGACGATTTGGGGGGATTCCGCGCGGGCCCCCCGGTCAGCCGACTTCTGCTTTCGCCGAACCGTAGGCCGCAAGACCAAACCCGACGATGTACATGACGATGACCGGAATGGGCGGTGCGGTCGCAAACAACGCGCCGTACCCGGCGTTGAGGAGCACCAGTCCGCAAAAGAGGCAGTAGCCCTTGAGCACCCTGCGGGCGTCCGCGGTGGAGGTCATTCCGCGGGCCATCAGCATGATCAAACCCGCGCCCACGCTGTGAACGGTGACCACCCGAAGTTGACCCACGATCAGTTGCATGATGTCCGCTTCAATGGGCCCATCGATCCACTGTTTGAGGGCTTCATCGGCGTTCGCAGCCATGCCGGCCAAGGCCAAGCCAATCGCTATGTGAATGGCGCCCAAAATGCTGAAAATGGTCTTTGCTTTCATCGTTTTTTGTTCCCAATGGTGAGCCCGCAGCGGCGACCGCTGCAAGGGCGACAACCGTAACCACCACCGGTACGGACTGGCCGGAGGGTTGATGGAAATCAACGCCACTCCATGACCGCGACTGCGGCCACGATCGGATTCCTCAACAAAGGGTCGAACTCCGCGTTGCTTGACGTCCGAAACCGACGCGATAGACAGCGGATCGCATTCCCGCTTAGCTCAGCTGGTTAGAGCATCTGACTGTTAATCAGAGGGTCCGCAGTTCAAGTCTGCGAGTGGGAGCCATTCACCACCCTGAGAGAACTTTCTCTCAGGGTGGTTTACTTTTGGGACCTCCAGCGTCTCTGAGCGCAGGTACAGGGTCACCCCGCCGTCTCCGAGGGCGACCTTCTCCACGAGGTAGCCGAGCAGCCTCCGGAGCCGATCCAAATCCGCTTTCGCCAGGATGACCCGGTTCTTATGAGCACGACCCTCCTTCAGGGTTGCACACCTTGAATCGCTCGGTTGTACCTGGGGAGCCATACGCTCGCGTTCACGTTGCCCCTCCACGTCGAGAACCTCACCATAATCAACACCGATAACCATAACGACGAAGCGCTTGGAGGCACCGTAAGGAAGTTCAAACGCCCGACGACCACGGTCCCCGCGAGACTGACAGGGTGAGGACACCACAGCCACGCCGTCCCAAGGAATTAGCACCGGGTTCGAGTCGCATTAAAGAAAGGAGAGGCGACGAAGGAGGAGAATGCACACCGGTCTGCGATTCATCATGATGTTGGGGCCTCCCTTCGTCTTGGCTTGCGAGAGTCGCAGCCTGTGCGTTCAAGAGCACGACGTCGTCTGCGTCACGCCTCCCGACGAGAGCGAACTGCAACCCGGCCGCGTCCTCTCGGACGAACCCATCTACATAAACGAAGACGGCACGGGGAACTTTCGCACGCACTGCGCAGAGTCCCACATCAACAATGACGACCCACTGCTCTACCCCGGCCAGATAGGCGCCGCGCATGAGCATGTGTTCTTTGGCTTCACCGAGGCAGACGCCAACACGACCATCAACACGCTGGAGAATGCAACGCAGCCAAGCACATGTGAAGGAAAGGCCCTGAACCAAACTGCGTATTGGGTCCCGTCGCTCTACATGGCCGATGGGACACGACTCGAGTACATCGAGCCGTTGTTTTACTACAAGAGCGGCTACCACCTCCCCGCCGACATCATCGAGGCACCTCCCGCTGGCCTCGTGATGATTGCAGGCCAAGCGATGACCCAGCCGCAGGACGTGGTGAGCGCCAAATATCGCTGCGAGAGTTGGGAGCCACCGCTCCCGCAGTTCGACGAGGGAGATCCAATGGATCACGTGCCCTACCTGCCGAAATGTGAGGCAGGCGACCTTCTCGAGTTTCGGGTCGTGTTTCCCCAATGCTGGGACGGCGTGACCTTGACCTCGGAGGACAAGCGTAGCCACATGTCCTACCCCATCTTGGCGGAGGCGCCGCGTACCGGAACCGGACGATGTCCGGACTCGCACCCGGTGGCCATTCCTGAAATCTCCTACAAGTTCGCCTTCGAGGTCACGCGCTCCACGGGCTCTTCTGACACATGGTACCTGTCCTCCGACATGAACCCATCCCATCCCAACGGGTCGTCTCTGCATGGCGACTGGATGAACGGTTGGGACCCAGACATCCTCGACCTCATCGTAAAGAACTGCATCAACACCGGATACGATTGCGGAGTTGGCCTGCTTGGGGATGGTACACGGCTTCAAGAAGTCGACTGAAGACAGTTCAGTTTGAGGAGCATCTGACTGTTAATCAGAGGGTCCGCAGTTCAAGTCTGCGAGCGGGAGCCATTTAGAAGCGAGCACGAACCCCTGGTTAACCCCAGGGGTTTCGTCTTTTTGGGTACGACCGCTACTCAACAAATCGCTCGTTGAAGACCGAATATTGGGTCAATTGTCGGCTTCAGCGTGTCGTTCTGATAAGCGCCTCCGCACTGACCCACCGGATCAAGAGAACGCCGCTTGGGATTTTCGCCGCACACCGTCAGGAGTTTTCGTCGTGGCAAAGAACAACCTCCGTGTCTACAACGACATCACCGAGATGCTGTCGGGGCCTGAAAACCCGACCCCGTTGCTCCGACTCAATCGCACCATTCCCTTCCACCACGCGAGGGTTTACGCGAAGCTGGAATGGTTCAATCCTTTTGGCTCGGTGAAAGATCGAGTCGCCGCGCACATGATCGCGGATGCGCAGGAGCGGGGCCTGCTGGCAGACGGGCAAGCACTGGTTGAGCCCACGAGCGGAAATACGGGCATGGGTCTGGCCATGATCGCCAATGCCAAGGGCTTCACGTTGACCACGCCCCTCTCGAAGGAGATCCCGGTCGAGAAGCGAGCCATGCTTCGATTCTTCGGATCGAACGTAGAGGAGCTGGATGACGATTTGTGACCGGCGCCAGGTGCTCCGGAAGGAGCCATCGCGCGTGCCGCGGAACTGGGTGCAAGGCCCGACTTTCACATGCTCGACCAATACCAGAATGAGGCGAACCCGAGCGCGCATGTGCGCTCGACGGGGCCCGAGATCTGGCATCAGACGGAGGGCAAGGTCACCCACTTCGTTGCCGGACTGGGGACCTGCGGCACCATTACAGGCGGTGGACGCTACCTGAAGGGCAAGGACTCGTCCGTCAAGGTCATTGGGGTGCACCCCGAGGAGGGGCATGACATCCCCGGAGTTCGGTCACTCAAGCAGCTCAGTCAGACGAAGCTGTTCTTGCCGGACGAATACGACGGCCTCGTGTCTGTATCGAACGACGAGGCCTTCGAGATGTGCCTGCGCCTGAATCGCGAGGAATCGCTCATCGCAGGCCCCAGCTCGGCCATGGCCTTGGTCGGTGCACTCAAGGTGATCGAAGACCAACCGGATGCAGTGGTGGTGGTCATCTTTCCAGACAACGCCTTCCGTTATGTGTCCACGATCCAGAAGCACTTCCCCGAGTTTCGTGCGCTCGGCGGTCCAGCCACGCCTCCGCAGGCCAGCTCCAAGGAGACGCTGTTCGAGAGCTTGGTGGAGAACTCCAGGAATCCGCACAACACGATCGAGATCGACACCCTCGCAGAGGACATGGACGCGGGCAGGCGGCCATTCCTCTTGGATGTGCGAGGCGAGGAGGCATACGTCGCGCAGCACATTGCTGGTGCCGTCAATATCCCCGTCGCCGAGATATCCGGGCGGCTCGCAGAGCTGCCTGCCGGTCTGGATAGCCCCATTGTGACCGCCTGTTTTCGGGGAAACATGTCCATCACCGGGATGTTGCTCTTGCAGTCCCACGGCTATCGGAACGTGCGGAGCCTCAACGGTGGAACCATCGGCTGGGCTGACCAAGGACTGCCGACCGAGGCGGCAGAGTCCTCAGACTCGGGCGAGAGCGCCTGTGAGATTCCGAACGGATAGCCCCAGCGTTTGAGTGGTCCAGCCCCCTGACTCTCAGGGGCCCCAGACCTCTCCCTGGCCGACTCCCGTTTGGTCTTTGGACGCGCGCCCCTCCACCGGCCTCGAAGCCAGATCACCCTCTCCCGACTGTTCGAGACCTGTTGTGCCTGGGGAGCCATATAAAAAGCCATCCTTCGGGGCGGCTATTTTTGTGCTCCGAAGCCAGGAAATGTAAACTGAACTCGCCTGTAAAAAGGAGAGAAAACCAATGGACATGCTTTCCAAAATTGTCGGCGGAGTCGGTGGACACCTGGCAGGTACCGAACTTGCAAAGCGGCTGGGAAGCTGGTGGTAAGCGTACTGGGTCCGCTGGATGATGCCATCGCTGAGCAAATGAAGGCGGATGTACTCGCGGTGTGTCTTGTGCCTCCACCGCATCAAACCAAGGGATTCACGGTTCTTCCAGAGAAGCTGTCTGGCGAAGCTCAGCTGCGCTTTGATGACGGAGAGTTGCCTCAGGAGTGGATTGATTGGTGGGCCGCACAGGTGGCCTCGCTTCAAGCA
>Ga0115012_10001712_pt1 | contig 12706 bp, 30 predicted proteins | sample TroAtlMetagenome_FD_88706 | JGI IMG/M metagenome (GOLD analysis project Ga0115012, IMG submission 88706) | Marine eukaryotic phytoplankton communities from Atlantic Ocean - Tropical Atlantic ANT10 Metagenome | ecosystem: Environmental > Aquatic > Marine > Oceanic | place: Tropical Atlantic...
ACCCTAATGGTTTTGAGGTTGCGAGGAGTGAGAAAAGAGATGAAGGAGATATTTAAAGCAATATTTGAACCTTATCGCCGTGACGATGAACTAGACTTTGTGCTTTTAGCTACAGGGTTTGGATTACTCGCTTTAATTTTTATGGGGGTATTCAATGGCTAATCATGTAGACAATCTTATCTCTATTGAAGAACAAGCAGAGAGTAAAAAAGTGACGACTTTATGGAAGCCTCTATTAAAATTAGAGAGTTGTCATGAGTTTCCTTTCTACACTGATTATGAAGAAGATAATTGGTATAGCTGGGGAATTGATAATGTAGGGGCAAAGTGGGCTAATATTGAGTATATAGACGAGGGTTTTATAAATATATGCTCAGCATGGAGTCCAGTAACACCATTTACTAATAAGTTAGTTGAATGGTTAGGAAAAGCAGACGATGCAGTGGTAATTAGACATAACTATACTGATGAATTTTATAATTTTATAGGTGTAAGTAAGTTTACTTTTGAAGAAGGTATGCCTATAGAGTCCAATGACGAAATGGAATGGGACGAAATCCTAGATATACTAAAAGAGAAGTATGGATTCGATGCTACTGAGGAAGATTTTGATTGGTGGGATACTCATGATGATGATGAAGGACATTCTTACCAAGAACTCTTAGAGTATGAAGTAGAAAACCAACTAGACATTATGTGGGGTGAACTAATATGACCGAATATAGTGACGCAGTAGAAAAACGAAAGATGGAAATTGCATATGAAGAATATGTAGACGGAGTTAAACAAATACATTGTTTTAATACTAATGACACTAGAGTTTGGTATGATGATAGAGAGCCTGAAGGTAGAGTAATGGACATAGAGTATAATGATGGAAGGATTAGAAGGCAGTTAGAAGACGATACTGTAGTCTGGATTGGTCAGAAGAAAAAGAAATGGCAAATCAAAGATGAAATGAAAAGAGTCTGGGCTGATATGAGGAGAAGTCATGACTAATAGGTTTGAAGCTAAACTAATGGAGAAGGAATCTCAATTTTGGGAGTGGGAAAGTAAATACGGACAAGCTGAAGCTATAGAAGTAGCTGCAGAAGAATGGGGTATTTCTACCTACAAAGTTAAACAAATGATAAAAGAATGGGAGAATTTGCTATGGCAGTAAATTATACAGAAGAACAAGTGGGTATTATGGTCGCTAGATACCAAGAAAGTCCCACCAGAGAAACAGTAGAAAGTCTAGCAGAGGAACTCAATAAGAGTATAAAATCGATTATTGGTAAGTTAAGTAGGGAAGGAGTATATAAAAAGACTGAATATGTCACCAAAACTGGTGAAAAACCAGTAACAAAAGCTCAATTAGTAATAAGTATAGCTGAGTTACTAAGTCCCTGCGGGGTTGATGAGTTATCAGGGTTAGAAAAGAGTCCAAAAACGGCTTTAAAAGCTCTACAAACTTATCTGGAGGCTAAAAATGGTTAAGAAAAGGATATGTAAGTTGTCAAAAGATGATAAACTAGTGGAAAAACATGGACTGTATGCTGAAGTGTTAGGACTTATCGAAAGCCCAACGGGTATGCAGGCTAGATTGAAATTCGCTGATGGTCATAGGGAAACAGTACCAGTTCAAAGAGTAAGAATGCTACAAGACCCTAACATACCTTTATCTAGTGGTAGTATATTCGATGGAATTTGAATAAACTAGGAGAAATCATTATAAATTAGGGGCTTTAATGTCCCTTTTTTATTGGTTAAAAAATTTTGGATTGGCGCAAGTTGTGGCATCTTTAGACGAATTTTTAGTAATTAGTGATTAATGTGAATTTTTAAAGTCATTGAAGTAGCAGAATTGCTTGACTTTATCTTGTTGATTAGATTATACAATCAGCACTTTAATTTTTCCTAGATTAGATGTTCGCCTCATTCCCGCTTCGCTTCATTCGGCTCTCAACATCAGCTTAGGAAAGGAAAGTGCAATTAGTAGTTTGTATTTGCTGTATATCTAATTTATGATAATATTATATCACAACTTTCACCAGAAAGCAAGAACTGTTTTTCTTAGGTAATGGTGGGAAGGATAGTTGTAAGTTCATTTATGATGAAAATAATTTATATATTGGTATGTCCATAAACAATTTGTGAGGAAGTTTATGTTTCGTTGCGTCTATCTTTGAAGCTAGGCATTGCTCTCAACATTCTTTTCTTCTCTCTAGTGCGTTGTTCTTCCTTTAATTTGTCGATTGCTCGTCTGCGTTGCGCAGATTTTTTCTGTTCATACCTTTTTCTGTTTGGTTTAGTATAGTGTTGACGCTCTCGCACTTCTTCTTTGATACCTGCTCTTTCAACCTTTTTCTTAAAAATGCGTAGTGCTTTTTCGAAGGACATATTTTTACATTCTACTGATGGCATATACTAGCTGTTATCCCAAGTAGGTAGTCCGACAGAAATGTCTCTCCGAGTATGAAAAGTCCAACCTCGTTTTCTTAAATATGATACCTGTGAGTAGATTTGAGACTTACTCCTGTCCAGATATTTCATAATATCTTCCGTTGGCATTACATTATAATGCTCTTTGAGAAATGTTTTATCTTCGTCTGTCCAAGTTTTCATAAGTATATTATATCTAAATTTTCGAATGATGTCAAGAACTATTTTTAGTTAGGTTGTACATTTCTCTTGACTTAAGGTAAAAAATCGGTTATAATATTCTATTGAATAATAATAGGGGGCTGTAGCTCAGTTGGGAGAGCATCTGCTTTGCACGCAGGAGGTCGCTGGTTCGACTCCAGTCAGCTCCACCAGTTTTTGGTCTGTTAGTATATCGGTAAGTATACTGCCCTGTCACGGCAGAGAGAAGGGTTCGATTCCCTTACAGACCGCCACGCTCCGTTCGTCTAGTGGTTAGGACATCGGGTTTTCATCTCGACAACAGGAGTTCGACTCTCCTACGGAGTACCAAAGCGGAATTAGTATAAAGGCGATTATGACTGGCTTCCAACCAGTAGATATCAGTTCGATTCTGATATTCCGCTCCAGAAAATAGAATAAGGAATAAAAATGACGGAAATGGATTTAATATACATATTAATTACGGTCTTAGCCTGTGGGTTTTGTTGGACTGAAGGTAGACACAACGGAATACGAGGCACGATAGACTATTTAGAGCAGGAAGGCTATATAGAGTTCGATAGTGAAAAATAGTTCTTGACAAAAAGGTTAAATTTTGATATAATTTATTTGAAAGTAGAATTAACTACTTTCATAAGGCTCTACACCGCAAGGGTAGGGAAAGTAATACTGGAAAGATTATTTGGAGGAAAGAAATTATGAGTATTGACTTAACTAAATTTTGGCTTGGATTAGATAACGACTTTATGCCGACTTATACGGAGAGTAGTTATCCTAGATATAACTTAATCGAAAGTGACAACGGTTTTAGTATAGAAATCGCTGTGCCGGGCTGGGATAAATCAGAATTAGAAGTGATTGCCGACAGGAAAGAACTTCACATAAAAGGGATAAAGAAACAAAAACTAGAAGATGGATATAAATTTGTTCATCAGGGTTTGAGTTTAAAAAACTTTGAGAGGAGATTTATTCTTAACTCAGACTTACAAGTAGACAATGTAAATCTACAAGCAGGAATGTTAACGATAGACTTATCTCGAACTCCAGATGCTTCAAGGAGAAAATTGGAGATTAGCTAAAATGAGATTTTTAGATATAGTTCGAGATGGCATTGAGAAACAAGATAGAAACCTAGAATCTAGGTTCACAACAATAATGGAGGTGTGCGTTCTAGTTGCACTTTTCATTACGACAACTATTGCAGTTGCGCCGCTTGTTTAAAAGGCTATCGAGATGTTTCGTGGGGCTATGTGTCGCGTACTACGCGGAATCGTAGCCCTACAACTTAATAGGAAAAAAATTATGAAAATAAGTGAAGAAGGAAAGTCTTTAATTAAAAAGTTCGAAGGACTTATGTTAAAGGCATACAAGTGTCCAGCAGGTGTTTGGACAATAGGTTATGGGCATATCAAAGATGTGCAGCCTGGAGATGAATGGAGTGAAGACCATGCAGACCATGTGCTCGAGGTAGAGTTAGAGGAGTATGAAAACTATGTAAACGCAGCTGTTACTGTTCCACTATCTCAAAATCAGTTCGACGCCCTAGTATCATGGGTATTCAATCTAGGTAATGGAAACCTCACCTCATCAACAATGTTGAAAGTCCTAAACTCAGGCGATTACGCAGGAGTGCCAGCCCAAATCAAAAGGTGGAACAAGGCTGGTGGACAGGTGTTAGATGGGTTGATAAGGCGAAGAGAAGCGGAAGCTCTACTCTTTGAAGAAAAGGAATGGTATAATGTCTGAACACAGTAAGTTCGAAATTGACCAAGAAGATGAAACAAAAACCTTTCAAGAATTAGGTTGGGATTCGCTAGATGTAGTTGATTGGATTATAGAATTAGAATCAACACATAATGTGGAGTTAAAAGACGAAGATGTAACTGAAGCTAAAACTCCAAGAGATATTCTTAACTTAATAAATGGATAAGTTTAAAGAAAAACTAAAAAACTTTTGGCTATGGTTCAAAAGTTTGTTTATAACTTATTATAAATTAACAGTCAGTTATAACCAAACTTGGGGAGACCAAGACGACCAAACATATATAGTTAAGAAGTTTCATAAAAAACAAGACAAGTTCCTATCTTTTACAACAGAAGAAGGAGAACTTGTGGAAATTCGTGGAGCAGACGGATTGAATTATAGGATTGAACAATTATGAATCAGTTTTTAATTGGCGTGTTGTTAATAGTATCATTTCTATGCTACTATTTATGGAATGAAAATCAAGTATTAACAGCAAACAACGCAGCGCTGGAAACAGCAGTAGCAACACAAGAAGAAGCAATACAAACATTGCAAAACGATTTTACTCTGCAAACTGAACAATTAGGACAGTTGCAGAAAAAGAGTCAAGAAGCGCAGAAAGAAATGAATCGCTATCTTGATATATTTAAAAGACACAATTTAACCAAGTTAGCGGCTGCAAAGCCTGGTTTAATTGAACCAAGAGCTAACAAAGCAACTAAGGAGGTATTCGATGGAATCGAAGAAATTTCTGTTGGGATTGACCAGCTTGACGATAATGTTGTCGAGTTGCAGCCTGATACCAACTAAACAGATAGAAATAAGTGCTAAACCGATAGATAGACAAATAGCACAACCTATTATGCCTAGAGAAATCGACTTGAAAGAACCTTATTGGTTTGTAGTTAGTGATAAAAACATAGATGAATTTCTAGCAAGAGTAGAAAAAGAACAAGGACAAGTAGTATTTTTTGCTATGAGTGTCCCAGACTATGAGTTAATGGCATACAATATGCAAGAATTAAAAAGGTATATTGTTGAACTCAAAGAGGTAGTTGTATATTACAGAACAGTAACTATGCCACCTAAAAAAGAAAGTAATGATTAAAGGACTTAAAATAAGAAATTTAGAAATAATAAAAAGATTAGATAAAATGGCAGAAGCAGTATATAAAGTTCCTGCTACTTATAATCAGGCACCATTACCAGATGTTACTTTAGCTAAGTTAAGAGCAAAAATAAAAGTAAATGATGGCGTTTATGATGAAACTAACTCTGTTGACTACTCTAATAGGAGTGTAACAGGAGAGATTAAGTATTCAAGAGACGCTTTCTTAACTTCAGTAAAAAGATATACTGATAGTCAACAATGGTATTGGGATTCCTACGAAGCACAAGTGCCTTATTGGGGTTGGACTTCATGGCACAACAATAAAAATAAACCACGCAAGTTTATAAGATTTATACACAATAGTGGAGAAGGTCATACTAGATATGTAGCTGATAAAGTTTACAAAAAAGTACCAGACCAACACTCTGTCTACAATAGTAATTGGACAGTATTAGTAGGAACAATGGAAGGAGATGAATGGTTATCAGATAGAAATAGAGCTGGTAAGCCTAGAGTAGTCTTTGACCTATCTATACCAACAGCATATACAAAAGAATGGGAGAAGATGATAAGTCTAATCAATAGTGTTTAGTATAGTTACAAAATTGTTGCAAAGGAACAGTATGCAACGGGATTCTGACTGGCTAGACAAACACCCTTCTATTCATGCGAGATTTATGGAGTTAGAAGATTGGTGTGAGTATTTGGAAGATAAAGTTAGAAAACTAGAACAAGACAGTCACCCAGCAATCGGACTATGTGAATTTGATGGTTATAAAGATTTAGTAAAAAGAATCGCCGAATTAGAGGAGGAAGTTGATACACTTAAACGCAAAGGATAGAGAACCTAAAACCTGTTATCTCATGACTGAGAAGGGAATACTTGATTATACTGTCGCTCCAATGCAAATTTTAACCAATATGATTAGTAGTCATGTGACGGTTAGGAGAGGGACTAAACAATACAAAGAATTAAGAGCCAATATTAAAGAAAATGGCTTAATCCACCCAATAATAGTTATGCCTAATAAGTATGGAAACTATCTAGAAGCCGTTCGGCAAGTAAAAAATACCACAAAATTCAACAAATATCGAGAACTATTAGCATATAATGGCAATCAACGGCTAGAAATATGTAGAGAGTTAGGAATCGATACTATTGACTGTTTATTAGTAGAAGATGTAAAATGGGCACACGCCTTACAATTAGTCTTACAAGACGGAGTAATAGTAAATGAAGTTGCAAGTTAGCAAGTATAAAGACCACGATATAGTAGCACATATACCTGACTTTTTATCAGAAGATGAAATAGAGTTATTATACGAAGCAAATGAAGATAGACAATGGAAACTTGCAGCAACTAGATGGTCAGGTTATAACTCTAAAATAAGAAAGTGTAAAAAAAGAAGTGGAGTAGAGTTCCCTTTCTATGATAGATTATTGAAAGCAGTAAATCTATACAATGATAAAACTTATAAATTTCACTTATATACAGAAAGACACAGACATGAAATAAATATGGTAAGGTATGACGAACCGGGAATGTTTTTCAGACCTCATAGAGATTTCAGACCTAGTCTAAAAGAAATTTATTATGGCTCTAGTGCCAGAAAAATAAGTATAAGTATACAACTCAGCGACCCAAGTGAATATGACGGAGGAGAGCTGGAGATAGTAGAATCATATACTGTCCCTGACGCATTTATGGACAGTAATTTTCTACCCGATTTTATGGAAGTTAGAGAAAATTTTAGACATAGTTTCCCCACATTAAAAAAGAAGGGAAGTCTAACTTTATTCACTAGCATACACGAACATGAATCCAAACCACTGAAAAGAGGGAAAAGGGATATCATAGTAGGATTTTTTCGAGGAGATGGGAAACCATATTAATATGACATTAAAAGTACCAGATGAGTATAAAAATTTAGCAAAAGAATTATTTTCAATAAATCTCAGTATGAGAGATACAGATTATCCTTTTGCACATACAATTCCATTATACAGAACTTATGAGAAAAGAGATATAGAAGATTATTTATGTACATATCCACCTTTTTATGATAATTATAAAGAATTAGTTAAGTTATTAACAAGTGAACAGGGAGAATCTCCTACTAAAATAACTATATCAGAACATAATGAGAAATCTTTTATGTTTCCGAAAAAACAAAGACAAGCACACTATTTGCTAGAAGGAAAAGCAGATTATTTAATTGCTAAACATTGGAATCCTTTAGTTCATTCAATAGATATGCCGTGGAATTTTAATCATCAAAAACATGATATAAAGCAAAATATATTAAATGAGGGAGATGGATTATACACAGGAAATTTATGGTGGGTTAGAGTTCATACAGAAAACAAAACGAGGTTACTTCATGTCAGATACGATTAAATTATTTATAGGAACTTCTGACGATAATGATACTATTGCAGAACAAATATATCTTTATAGCTTATATAAAAATACTAAAGCTGATTTAGATATTACTTTCTTAAAACCAAGTATGTTTCCGAACTGGAATAAGAAGTATTGGGGAACACCGTTTACTTGTTTAAGATATGCAATACCAGAGATGATGAATTTTAAAGGAAGAGCCTTGTATACTGATGTGGATATGATTAACTTTAGAGATATTGCTGATTTATACAGAGTAGATTTAAAAGGAAAACCTTTTGGAATGGTGTGGGACGCACACATGGACAATGGCTGACCAGGAAAAAAAGCTGGTCGAGAAAGAGGTTGGTATTGTGATAGTGTAATGTTGATTGATTGCGAAAAAGCAGAACCTTTAATGGATAGTATAGAACAAATGCAACATTGGAGTATAAAACATAGCGACGCTTATAAGTGGCATTTCGTTAAAAAACTAGGAGCTCCCTATAGAGAAAAAGCAATTGATTTGGTAGAACCTATTAATGCTTTATGGAATGTATTTGATGGGGCAAGACCAGACATAAAACCAAAAAATGAGAAGGGAGACTTTTGGGATAAAGAACAGGTAGAATTAAAAAATATTTGGCAATTACATCTAACAGGATTAAGCTATCAACCATGGCACCCTAGATATAATACTCATTTAAAAGCTACCCACTGGAGACAAGATTTAATGGAAGTTTGGTGGGACTATGCTAAAATAGTATCAAATATAAACAACCCCCATGAAGTTTGAAGAATTAATCGCTCCAATAGGACTTGAAAGATTTTATGATGAATACAAAGGTAAGAAACATTTTGTTATCAAGTCTAAAAAGAACATATTTAAAAACCACTTTAGTTGGAAAGAATTTGATAACTATTTAAACCAAATAAAAATAAATGGAGTATGGGATAGAACACCACAATTACAGGTAGTATTACCTAACGGAGAAAAGTGGTGTAAGAAAAAATCTCCTACTAAAAAGACAAGAGAAGAATTACTAGAACTATGGCAAGGTGGCTCTAGTTTTATACTTACATTGAGTGAGTTTCTAAATGAAACTATGTGGAATCAATGTAGGGAATTTGAAAAGCATTACGGAATAGGACAAGCAAACATCTATTGTAGTAATCAAAAAGATGCAAAATGCTTCGGTATTCATGCAGATTCAACAGATAACTTCTTATTCCATGTTAGTGGAAAAATAAGATGGTATATGTATAGAGAATATGCAGACCAATGCAAACCACATGAATGTACTTTAGAAGAAAGTTTCGAGTTAGATGACGGAGATTTATTGTACATTCCAATAAAAAAATATCATAGAGTAGATACTCTAAGTCCAAGAATATCAATTAGTTTTCATTTTAGGGAGTTCGATGGAAAGCCCTATATAAGAAAAGAATGGTATGATTGGAAGCCAGAGGAGATATACAATGGCAGATGAAAGATTTAGTGGCGATATGTCAAGAAATGAGGTTGAGATTGATTTAAGCAAGTTCATGGAAATGATACAAGAAAATAACGCCCTTAAACAAGAGATAATGGAGTTAAAAGCGAATGATACTGTTAACCCATGGGTTAAATGGGTTCACCTAGCAAGGACAATAGACGCATGGAGAATTTGGCCGCGTGCCTTCTTAACTGTCTATATAGTATTAGTTTACTATGCAGCTATGTGGTTTATGGAACTACCAGAACCTAGTATGGAACAGTCAGGGCTAATATCAATATTAGTCGGAGCAGGAGCAGCATGGTTTGGACTATATGTAAATTCAGCTGCTAAAGAGCATGACACAAACGCTAAAAAATAGTTCTTGACAACAGATGAAACTTTGTGTATAATATACATATTATGAAAAAATTAAGAAAAAATCCAGTTGCAAAATTCGGTAGGCGTTTCAATAAAGGTGGCGCTCACCGTGATAAAACAAAGTATAATCGTAATGATTATACGGACAATGAATGGTGTGAATTTTGTGATGAGCCGTTTGAAACAGGCTCTCACTATAAGTGCTGGATTAAATGAATATATTTATACTTGATGAGGACAAAGAGAAGTGTGCACAATACCATTGCGATAAACATATTATCAAAATGATATTAGAATCAGCACAGTTATTGTGCACTGCTCATTGGATAAACAAATACTTAGGAGATGTACCGAGAAAAATTACAACAGAAGAATGGGAAAAGGTTAGAGTTCACAAACAAGATGAGCCTCGCCCTTATCCCTATTTGCCTACTATGTACAATCACCCTTGTAGTATATGGGTACGCGAAAGTCTCGACAACTATGAGTGGCTCTACGATTTGGCACACGAACTCAATAAAGAGTACGGATTCAGATATACGGGCAAATCTCATAAGTCGTTGCATGAGGTTATCGCAAACCTACCCAACATCGCCATACCAAGGCGTGGACTTACCCAGTTTGTACAGGCTATGCCAGACGAGTGCAGACAAGATAATACAGTCCAAGCGTACAGAGACTTCTACCACAAAGACAAAGCTACCTTTGCTAACTGGACAAGACGAGGAACACCAGATTGGTGGCAACTTGAAGAAGCCTGGACGAGAAGAAGAATAACAGCATAATGGTTATAAAAGTAAAAACAAATCATGGAGATTTAACATTTAAAGATGGTACTCCAAAAGAAAAGATTGATGCGAAAATCCTACAGCATTTATAAAATAGTGGATTAAGGAAAGTTATCACATATAAAAAATCTAATGGCGAAGAAGTAAAGATTCTAAATAGTATCAAAATGGTTGATAAAATCAAAAGACAAGATAAGTTTAGAAACGAAGAAGCTAGATTAGATGATAATTGGTTAATGGAAAAAAGAAAAGAAATGGGCGACGAACACTTTGAAGCGTGGCTAGAATTACAAAAGGAATATGGAAGAAGATAAAAAATCATTTGAGGAATTTTTCGGTGTTATGGAACCGAAACCTGCAACTATTGAAAAGACAGGAGTTCTAAAAAATAACTTGAAAGTTCAACATACAAAGTATAGTGAGGAAATCGCTATGTTAGAAGCTAGATTAGCAGAGAAAAAAGAATACCTTGCTAAAATAGAAGGTGGACTTGATGTTATTGAAGAACTCGAAAAATGATTCATATAATAGATGACTTTTATCCCAATCCCGATGAAGTAAGAGAACAAGCATTAGAAATGTTCTACTACCCAGGGGTTAAAGGGGATAAAGTTTTCTTTCCAGGTGACCGAACACTTTCGACTTATTCTCATGAGAATAGGGTGTTTATTAAGAATAAACATGAAGCCATAATAGGCAAAAGAATAATATATTTTCCTACAAAGAATAGTAATACAGCATTTACAATAGGATTATATAAAGGGGTTAAAGAATTTTTAAACTGGATACACCACGATTGTGCGGGGTATTTAGAAAGAACAACAAACAAAATAAATGGTCAAGCATGGGCGTCAGTATGTTTTCTACAACCTGAAGCAGATATAAATACAGGAACGGCATTATACCGTAGTAAGAAAACGAAGAAAATATACAAAACAAAAGATTTAAGTATAGACCGAAATGCGACATTTAAAGGAAATTGGTTGGATAAACCAAATAAAGATTGGGAGATTCACACATATGTTGGTAATATTTATAACAGGTGTGTAATTTATCCTGCCAATTATTGGCATGCTCCCATAAACGCTAGTTTTGGAGAAACCAAAGAAGATGCTAGATTAGTTCAAGTATGCTTCTTTACAACGGAGAAATAATGGATTTCAAAGATTACAAATTTAATGAAGATAAAGCATTAGAATTTATAAAAGAATATATAGATAAAACATACCAACAACATTACGCTTCAGGAAATATTCAGGCAACTGAGTTCATTTTCGATAGTCAACATGGTACTGGTTTCTGTATAGGAAACATTATTAAATACGCTCAAAGATATGGCAAAAAGAATGGACAAAATCCAGACGATTTATTAAAGATTATACACTACGCTGTTATGCTATATGGAACAGAACATATAGGACTTGATGGCGAATTATTTTAAGGAAAACAAATGATAGAATTTTTATTTAATTTACCAGCTACTATTGCACATTTTATGTTCAATGTTGTGGCTTGGGGAATAGTATTATGGACGCCTATTTGGTTAGTAAAAGACAAATTTGAAATAAGGCGTAAATAGTGTCAATAAGACAAAAAGAATACGAAAAGTTAGGCTCTACTAATATCCAAAAGGTAGTAGACTTACTAAATCAGGACGAACCTATAACTAAAAAGGAAGCCTGTGAGATTCTGAATATAAGGTATAACACGACCAGACTTCAGAGAATCATTGACGACCATTTGGAGTTGTGGGAGTATAAAAATAAAAGGAAAGAGCAAAAGAAAGGCACTGGAGCTACTAAAGATGAAATAGAAGAAGTACTTCAGATGTATATAGACGGAGATAATATCTCAACTATAGCCGAAAGCCTATATCGTTCCAATGCTTTTGTTAAAGCAGTTATACAAAGAGTGGGGATTCCAGAGAGACTCTCTAAAGAACAACACTCAAAGTGCTATAAACATAAGTATCAAATGCTACCCGAGCAATGCGTTGCTGAGGAGTTTGCAGATGGAGAATTGGTATGGGCAGTAAAAGATAATAAAATTGCAAAAATCCTACGAGAATTGACTCCAGAATATATGGAATCAAAGGAAGGGTATGTTAAACCTGTAACTTCTTATGAGAAGAAGTATGGCTCTAAAGGCTATTCAATATATGTTTACGACCCTGTACCACAAGAAGTTATGGATAAGAG
>Ga0115012_10001713_pt1 | contig 12706 bp, 7 predicted proteins | sample TroAtlMetagenome_FD_88706 | JGI IMG/M metagenome (GOLD analysis project Ga0115012, IMG submission 88706) | Marine eukaryotic phytoplankton communities from Atlantic Ocean - Tropical Atlantic ANT10 Metagenome | ecosystem: Environmental > Aquatic > Marine > Oceanic | place: Tropical Atlantic Ocean...
ACATATTCAAATGTTCATAATTTATCGATGGATATATATACACCTGCTGGAGATAACTGTAGTAATCGCCCTTTACTAATATTTGCCCACGGTGGAACATTTATATTTGGATCTAAATCAAACCCTACAATGGTAGATTTATGTGAGAGCTTTGCAAAAAAAGGCTATGTTACGGCATCAATTAATTATAGATTAGCAGGAGATATTGTTGGATTTATTCAACAATTTACTTTTTACACGGACACAGAAAGCGCTTATGAGGTTGTATTGAATGCGGTCATGGATGGTAAAGCAGCAATTCGTTATTTTAGAAAAAATGTAGCCGAGAACAACAACACTTATGGTATAGATGTTAATCAAATTTGGGGTGGCGGAAATTCTGCTGGGGGAATATTATTTTTACACGCTGGACATGTACAAAGTAAAGAAGAATTTACAGCACCACTAGATCCGAATCGAGCCAGTATTGCGGAAGAAATAATTAATTCATTTTCTGGAGGAATAGAGGGAGATAGTGGCAACCCAGGATATTCTTCTGAGCTATCTGGAGTAATTAGTTTAGCTGGAGCACTACACAGGTCAGAGTATTTGGATTCTAATGGTGTTCCAACAGTATTTTGTCATGGTGATGATGATAATGTTGTTCCTTACGATTGCAATGGCTTTCAAAATAATCCTAGTTTTGATCAATTATGTGGAGGAGGTGCTTTATATCCACAGTGTGAAGAATTAGGAATAATTACTGATTTGTTGACTTTCCCTGGCGCAGACCATTGTCCATGGGACACCAATAATTCTTATAAAGAACAAATGAAGGATTTTGTGTCAGGTTTTTTATATAATAATATTAATTGTAATCAAACATATTTAAATGAATCTTCTTTAGAAAAAAGATTGCTTTATCAGACAGATATTATGGGGAGAGTCAATCCTTTTAAACCCGAAGGCTTAGTATTTAATATATATACTGATGGAAGCGTAATGAAACAATATCAGCTAAAACAATAATTCAATTTTAATAATGTTGTTATCTTGTAATATAGATGGCATATTTTAATATATATAAAGCTTCAGCTGGTTCAGGGAAAACATATACTCTAGTTAAGGAATATATCAAAAGAGGCTTATCTACAAATAATCAAATAGCTCACAAATCACTTTTAGCAATTACATTTACAAATAAAGCTGCTAGTGAAATGAAAACAAGAATAGTAGCAACATTGTTTCATTTTTCACAGGGTTTTAAAAATATTAAAGATGATTCATGTCAACAACTTTATTGTGATTTAAAGCTTGAATTAAAATATACTGATTCACAGCTGGTTAAAAAATCAAGTAAGTTGTTGTCAGATATTATACATTATTATAGTCTTTTTTCAGTATCGACAATTGATAAGTTTATTCATAAAATAATAAGAGGGTTTAGCTATGAATTAGATTTGCCCTCTAATTTTGAAGTTGAAATGGATAACGAAAAGATGATTCAAGATAGTGTGATATCATTAATAGACGAGGTTGGAATAGATCACATTTTAACAAAAATTTTGATTAATTATTCTAATCACAAAATAAAGGAGGATAAAAATTGGGATATACAAGAAGATTTAATAAAGGTTAGTAAGCAATTATTTAAAGATCACACTAATTTTTTTACAAAAAACTTGCTAGAATCAGAATTGCTTAAAAAAAAGCAGCAAGAATTAATTTTAAAAATTAAATCTTTTGAAAAAAAAATAGCGAATACGAGAAATGAGATTGATAAACTTATTGTAGGAATTCCAGATAGTGCCTTTTTATATAAAGATTTACCAAGGTATCTACATAAAATAAAAAAAAAGCCATATGTAGACATTGATTTTTCTCAAAGATTACATAGTTCAGTACAAGAAGATAGATGGTATAAAAAAAGTGAATCTATTGAAAATAAGAGCAAAATTGATCAGATATCCAATTTACTATGTGCTAGATTACAGAACCTCTTCGAATTAATAGAAAAAGAACATCCTCACTATCTTTTTCATAGAACTTGTTATAGTTCATTTTTTTTAATCTCAGTGTTAAGCAAGATAGAGCAAAAAATAATTAATATAAAAAATGAAAATAACTTAATTCATATTTCAGAGTTTAATCAAATTATATATAATTTTTTAAAGAAAAGTCCTGCTCCATTTATTTATGAAAAGATAGGAAATAGATTCGATCATTATTTTATTGATGAATTTCAAGATACATCAAAAATACAATGGAGGAATTTAATTCCTTTATTGGAAGAAGCTCTATCTAAAGGTGGCACGTGTCTAATTGTTGGGGACGGGAAACAATCAATTTATCGTTGGAGAGGAGGAGATGTTTCTCAATTTTTAGCATTATGCAATGAAGATGAAAAAATGGTTTTAAATCAATTTTCTACAAATGTAGAATCTTTAAATATTAATTATCGAAGTGGACAACGCATAGTAGATTTTAATAATAGATTTTTCTCTTTTTTGTCTAAAAAGTTAACACATCCATATAATAAATTATATAATAAATTAGAACAAAAAACGCGCGTTAATAGAAAAGAACAAGGCTATGTTGAGATATCAGTTTTAGAAAATAAGAATATAGACCTAGTAAAAGACACACTACAGTTAACATATGAAAAAATCCAACTTATTATAAATGATAATTATAATTTTTCGGACATTGTAGTTTTAACAAGAAATAATAAGGAAATCTCAAAAATAGCAAACTATTTAACAGAGAATGGTGTGCCTATTGTTTCTTCAGAATCATTATTATTAAAAAGTTCTTCAACGATTCAATTTCTTATACATAATTTAGCCATTATATTAGATGAGACGGATTCGTTATCAAAAGCAAAATTCTTAGAGCACCTAATTTATAATCATACTATTCAAACAGAATCTCCCCATAAAACTATATCTGATTATGCAAAGAAAAACAACAAAGAATTTCAATCTTTTTTAAATAAAAATGGCGTAGCATGGGATATAATAAATTTTAAAAGTCTAAATATATATGAATTAATTGAGGTATTAGTTCGTTTATTTAAACTTGATAAAAAGTACAATCTATATGTTGTATTTTTTCTAGACTTTGTATTTGAGTTTACGGTTAAGTATACAAGTTCAATAAATGAGTTTTTAAATTATTGGAATCAAAAACAAGATGTAACATCAATTGTTATTCCACCAGGAATTAATGCGGTTGAAATTATGACTATTCACAAGTCAAAAGGCTTGCAATTTCCTGTGGTTATTTTTCCATTTGCTAATTGGAAAGAAGATTTAGGAAAAGATAAAGGTTGGTTTGATGTAAATTCATTTTTTTCTAATCAAGAGTCAAAGCTATTTACATTATTGCCATTAAAAAAAGAATTAGAAAGTTGGCCTTCACCGTTCCCTGAGCATTATCAAAGACATGCATCAGACATCTTATTAGATAGTATTAATCTGTTATATGTAGCAATGACTAGACCTAAAGACAGATTATATGTTATTAGTAATTCTGACCCTAGAAAAGGAGCTATTTATAAGTATTTCACAGATTACTTCAATATAGAGGAGGGTTTAACTAATTCTAATCATTTTGTGTTAGGTAAAAAAACGCCTCTTGATTCAAAGTCAGAGTTATTAAAAACTATTGAGAAATCTGGATTCATTTCTCAGAATTGGAGAGATCGTATTAGAATTAAGGAAAAAAGAGGTTTTAATAAAAGCTTAAAGCAAAAGTATTCTATTTCTTGGGGAGATTTAATACATGAAATTATGGCTGGAGTAAATACAACTTCTGACATTGAAGTTATGTTAAATAAACTCAATATAATTACTACGCATGGTACGAAGACATTTAAAAGGATTAAAAAGGAAATAGAAAAAATTATTAATGACCCACAGATAGCACATTTATTTACAACAGGTTTAGATGTGTTTTCAGAATATAATATTTTAAATACTGACGGTTCTATCTATAGGCCAGATAGGGTTGTTGTTCATTCAGAACAAGAGGCGTCGTTAATAGATTATAAAACAGGTAAGGAAGAAAAAAGACATCAGGTTCAGATGAAAAAATATGAGGAGATATTATTTAATATGGGATATAAAAAGATTAATAAGTATTTAATTTACCTTACTACAGGGGATATATATAAGTTACAATGACAGATACATTTTTATTTCAGATAGCAAAAACTTTATTTTCTAAATATCAAGGTGATCTTGAAAACTTAGTGGTAGTACTTCCTTCAAGAAGATCTTCTTTGTTTTTCACAAAAGAACTTACCAACCTAATTGACAATCCAATTTGGCTTCCTAAATTCTTTACGATAGAGGATTTTATTTTTAGTATTAATAATTTAAAAAACGCTAATAATTTAGAATTGTTTTTTGCATTTTATAATGCATATAAATTCAATATACCAAATGGTCATAGTATTGAAAGATGTTACAATTGGGCCAATACATTATTAGAAGACTTCAATGAATTAGATAAGGCTCATGTAAATCAAAAGGAGTTATTCTTATATTTATCTGACTTAAAGCGGATTGAAAATTGGTACTTAGATATTGGGTCCCATCAAGATGAAATCAAGGACTATTTAATTTTTTTCAATAAACTATATGATATATATAAAAGTTTATCTAAAAACTTATTGTCAGGAGGTATTGCGTATCCAGGTCTTTCACAAAGATTAATAGTTGATAATTTAGAATTAATTAATAAGTGGTTAAAGCAAAATAACAAAGATAAAATCATATTTATAGGTTTAGATGCTTTAACCAATTCGCAAGAGAAGATTATAGATTATTTGTTACAAAATAATTTATGTGATATTTTTTGGGATTCTGACAGTTACTTTATTAATAATCATAACCAAGAGTCAGGCAAATTTTTAAGGAAGTATTATAAAAAATGGCCTAAAACTATTAGTAAAATAGGTGATGATTTTTTAAAAAGAGAGAAAAAAATTGATATAATTGGTACTACAAAACAGATTAATCAAACAAAGCTTTTAGGTTCTCTTCTTCAACAAAAATCATATAAACTCAATCAATTACATAGAACAGCAATCATATTGCCTAATGAAAATCTATTATTATCTGTATTAGAGTCTATCCCTAAATATATAAAAGATATAAATGTTACAATGGGATATAAAGTGTCTTATCATCCAATTAATTCTGTTTTCAGTGATATTATCACTCTTTATGTTAATATAAAAAAAACGGACTCAAATTCGATTCACAAAAGATATTTAATTAATAACATCATACAGTTATTAAATAATCCATATTTTCAATTATTGTTAGATGATACAGAAGAAGCAGAAAAACTAGTTAAATTTTTAAGACAAACAGGTCAGATTTATATTAGCGCTAAGGATCTTAAGCGGGCAAAATTAATTCATAACCAGAGTTTATTAAAAAAAATTTTTATAGGCCCCCTGGATAAAGGCATAGAATTAAATTATTTTTTAAGAGGCATAATAACTAGTTTATTAGAACATATAGAAGATACGGAAAAGGGTATTATTGAACAAGAATGCTTATTTTTAATAGAGGAGCAATTATTATTATTCAATAAATTTTTAGAAAAAACAGATGAAGATATAGGTGTCACATTATTTGCTAAATTATTTAATAAGGTTATAAAAACATCAAAGTTGCATTTTGCAGGTGAACCACTAGAAGGTATTCAAGTCATGGGATTATTAGAGTCAAGAGCCATTGATTTTGATGAAGTTTTCATTTTATCTGCCAATGAATCCGAATTGCCGAGTTCAACAAGTCAAAATAGCTTTATCCCATTTGATGCGAAATTAAAATTTAATATTAGAACATATTTAGATATGGATGCAATGAGTTCTAATACTTTCTTTAACTTAATTAAAAGAGTGCGTAAAACTCATATTATCTATAATCAAGATATATCTTCATTCTCTTCAGGAGAACCAAGTCGCTTTATTAACCAATTACTTTATGAAGTGAAATTAGTTAAGAATACATCTGTTGAAATAAATCACTATTCGTCTACGGATAGTTTTACTTTAGAAGCGAATAATGTTCGATCAAAATTAAAACAGGATGATTTTATTTTAAATAAATTAAAAATTCTTGCTCAGAATGGATTTTCCCCAAGCAGTCTCAATTTATATAACTATTGTAAGAGGCAATTTTATTTTGAAAAAATATTAAATATTTCTACTCAAGATGATGTGGCAAATAATATTGATAAGGCTATGATGGGCTCGATTATACATAGCGTATTACACAAATTATATGAGCCATATATTGAAACTTTATTAACGACATTAATTATAAAAAGGATACAGGATTCTTTTGAAAGAGAACTTACAATTGCAATCAGTGAGTATGGTATTGATAATGTAGATACTGGTAAGAATCTATTAGCTTTTGAGGCAATCAAAAGTATTATTTTAAATTTCATTAATCATGAGAATAAACTTATTCAAGAGGGAAATACTATTACAATAAAATTTTTAGAACATCCCATAAAAGATCAAAGATTTAATCTAGAATCAAATGAAGTGAAATTATCAAAAACAGAAATAAATTTAAAGGGCCATATTGACAGGGTCGATATATTTAATAATCAATATCGTATCATTGATTATAAAACTGGATTCATTCAGGATTCTGATTTAAGAATAAAAAATTTACAGAACATCTATTCAAAACCAAAGATACTACAGTTGTTATTATACTCATGGTTAATTAAGAAAACACAGCACAATATATCTTTGCCAATTTTGGCGGGCGTGATTAATTTAAGAGCCAAGAGCTTTAAATTCCAACCGTGTACTATAAATAAACAACAGGTTATTGATAACAGCATCTTAAAAGAATTTAAAGAAAAATTACATGATATGTTAATAGATATGTTTAATCCTAATCAGGACTTTGAACATAGAGACCGAGATGAAAAGTGCAGATTTTGCGACTAATATAAAAAGTTGTTATAAGGGTATTTTTCCTTTTGAACACTTAGAATGATGCTATATAGGCTGTCTTTAAATAGCTCAATATTATGTTTTTTGATACATGAAATAAACACTGAATTTTTATTGTTTTTTGCCATCCATGTTTTTTCCCAATACTTTAGGGATCGATTCTCTCTTTTAATAGGTGTTAAATCGTCATCATCTTTTTTAACATATTGAAAGTTATCAGTTTTATTAAATACAATTAATTGTTTTTTACCAATACATTGAATGTCGGTTAATGTTTTTTCTACAGTATTAATATGCTTTTCAAAATTTTTATTAGAAATATCTATTACATGAATTAAAATATCAGACTCATTTAATTCAGTTAATGTAGATTTAAAAGACTCTATTAATTGAGTTGGTAATTTTCGGATAAAGCCTACAGTGTCAGACAATAAGAATGGTAAATTTTTAATAACAACTTTTCGAACAGTCGTGTCAAGTGTTGCAAATAATTTATCTTCTGCAAAGACATTTGATTTGCTTAACAAGTTCATAATAGTTGATTTGCCAGCATTTGTATACCCTACAAGAGACACTCTAATTAATTGATCACGACCTTTTCTTTGTGTGGTCATTTGTCTATCAATTTTTATCAATTTTTTTTTAAGCAATGAGATTTGTTGTCTTATGATTCGTCTGTCTGTTTCAATTTCTTTTTCACCAGGACCTCGCATACCAATGCCACCTTTTTGTTTGGAAAGATGTGTCCATAAATTTGTAAGTCTTGGTAAAAGATATTGATATTGGGCTAATTCAACTTGAATTTTTGACATTGCAGTTTTTGCTCTGAGAGCAAATATGGAAAGTATTAGATTAGTCCTGTCTACAATTTTGCAATTTAAAATATTTTCTAAATTTTTCTGTTGAGAAGGTGTTAATTCATCATCAAATATAGCAGTGTCAATAGCATTTTGCTGTATATAGTCATTGATTTGGAGAATTTTACCTTTACCTAAAAAAGTTTTATAGTGAATTTTGTCAATTTTTTGTCTAAAAACTTTTAACACATAACCACCAGCAGTATTTGCTAAAAATTCAAGTTCTTTTAAATACTCTAAACTCTCTACATCGCCTTGTGAAGGTGTAGTAGCGCCAATTAAAATCACATTTTCCAATTATATAATTTCAGGGTTATTTTTTCCTAGCCTGAATAAAACTTTGAATGAAAGTAATCATGGCTAAAAGGGATGTTAATAGCATTATGCCAACACGTATCAAGGCCATTGTATCAGATCTTTCAAAGGCTCCTTTTAAGGGCATAATTAGAGCAACAAGTATTACAAATGTTACTAACACAACAATGTGTGCAATCATTTTGTTTTCTTTTTTCATTCCGTTATTTAGGCTTAATAATAATAGACCAAACAATAACGGTATTAAGGAGGTTGCTGATCCTGCGCCTGATAAAACATATGGATAGGCCCCCCATATTCCAAATACTATTAAGGTTAGACTATTTAAAATGTTTGCTTGAGATGCTTTCATATAAAATAATTTTTTAACCAAAGTAATAATTATTTAATAAAAAATCCTAAAAAAACATCTAGAATAGATTATAAAAAATATGGTGCTATGTTTTTTTGATACTTTGGCATAAGATTTGTTTTATAATGATTGAAAACTATAAAATAAATCTTATGAGAAATACTAATCTTTTTTTGATCTTAACAATAGCTTTGTTGATTTCTTTTTCATCATTTGCTCAAAAATTATTTAATAATTCTGACGTAGAATTAGATGATATATTATCGAAAGATTATCCACATATTGATCGAGAAGCTATTAATAAACATACCATATTATTTACATTAAATAAAGAACGATACAATCAAATACTAACTAACAATCTACACAATATAAATTTAGAGATACCATTTTTTGATAAAAAAACAATCAGTGTAGATATGACAATCTTTAATATTAATGATGAACATATTACAGTTCGTCGAAACACTAGTCAGGGTGGTGTTGTCACTGAACACTATATTCCTACAATTAGGACTTATAAAATTAATAATAATAGAGACGGTATTCAGGGAGTTTTTATATTTTCAAAAAAAGGATTAAAGGCTATTTTTAGCTTAGATCAAAAAATGTATGAAATTGATATATTAAAAGGGCCCCTAATAGAACAAACACATTATCTTACAAGTGTTCAAGATAACCCTATAAAATCAGATTTTATTTGTGCCAGCAATTTATTGTCACAGTCCCCAGGACATATACAAAATTCAAATTTGCGAAGCAGTAGTGTTTCTGCTTGTGTTGAAATTGCTATAGAAATAGACTATTCGACTTTTCAATCTTTTGAAGACTATCAAGAAGCTTTAGACTGGGCAATAGAAATTTTATCAGTAGCAAGCACTTTTTATTTCGAAGAAATAGGAGTTCAACTTAAGTCAAATTTTGCTCAAATATGGGAAGCAGAAGATCCGTATTCAGTATTTATAGATGAACCAAATAACATGTTGTTTTCACTAAGAGAGTATTGGAACAATCAGAATGAATTAGTCAATACAGATCGTGATTTAGTTCATCTTTTTTCTAAAAGAAATAATACAGGCACTGGAGGTATTGCGTTTTTGAATGGTGTAAACAGTGCGTGGAATGGATATGGATTCAGCAGCAATTTAACAGATGCTGATGAATATATTAACTTGCCTGCACCTTACTTTTTTTGGAACATTTATTGTGTGATGCATGAACTAGGTCATAACTTCGGCGCTAAACATACTCAATGGTGTGGTTGGCCAGAAGGGCCACTTGATAATTGCGTGAACATTGAGGAAGTATTTGCTGATGAGTGCACAAATTATACAAATAATCCTACTCCACAAATAGGAACAATTATGAGTTATTGTCATATGTGGCCAGCACAATCCGGAGGGGGCATTATAATGAAGTTTCATGAGACAGTTAAAGCATCTATTATGTCATATATGGGTCAACAAGATTTAAGTGATTGTAATGATGAAATTATTACAGGGTGCTTAGATGAGAATGCATGTAATTATGATATAGACGCTACAGTAAGCCAAGATAATTGTATGTATCCTGAGTTATATTATGATTGTGATGGGAATTGTTTAAATGATGTTGATGGCAATTTTATTTGTGATGAAGAGCAGACAGTTTCTTTAGATTCGTTTGTAAATAGTCGATCAATTATATATCCTAATCCTGCGAATGAATATATTAATTTAAAAGTCGATAATTTATCAGTTGATTTGGAGGCGATATATATATTAAATTCTACTGGAGCAATTGTTTTAATGAAATCTAATGTAGATTTAAGAGGTAATATAGATGTGTCATCTATATCAGCCGGACTATATACAGCATATCTAGTAAATAATTCAAAAATTATAAAAGAAAATATCATTATTCAATAAATATTTTCTTGAAAAGAATATCTTTATATAGTTAATTAAAAAATATATATTATGGGATTAGTAGGTGGCTTAGCGCCAACATTTAAAGCAGATGCAATTATTAACGGAGGAGAGAAAATAGAAGACTTTTCTTTGGATCAATTTCTGGGAAAAAAATATATTATCTTATTTTTTTACCCTAAGGATTTCACATTTGTATGTCCTTCGGAGCTACATGCTTTTCAAAATAAATTAGAAGAATTTAAAAAGAGAGATTGTGAAATAATTGGTTGCTCCACTGATACTGCTGAGACACATTGGGGGTGGTTACAATTACCTAAAGATAAAGGAGGGATCCAAGGCGTTACATATCCGCTAATTGCAGATGGCAATAAATTAATTTCAGATGCATATGATGTTCTGAACGGAGAGTATGATTATAATGAAGAAGGTGAGTTAATAGCTAACGCAAGCATGATTGCATATAGAGGATTATTTTTAATTGACAAAGAGGGTGTGGTTCAACATCAATTAGTTAATAATTTGCCTTTAGGAAGAAACGTGGATGAAGCAATTCGAATACTAGAGGCTCTTCAATTTCATGAAAAGCATGGTGAGGTATGTCCTGCTAATTGGAAGCCAGGTGATGATGGCATGAAGGAATCTCATGAAGGAGTTGCAGACTACTTAAGTTCACATTAAACCTAGATTTGTTTTCACTTTTTTTAGCACAGAATTAGCAATTTCTTTTGCCTTTTCAGAACCTTTTTGCAATTCATCTTCAATTTTTTGTGGATTTCTCATTAATTCATCAAATTTTAATCTAGGTGTTTTGTATTTTGAAAGAATTAGGTTTAATAATTCATTTTTAGCATGACCATATCCAAAACCTCCATTTATATAGTTGTTGTTTAGATCTTGAATTTGATCCTTGTTGCCTATTAATTTATACAGTTGAAAAATATGACAACCATTGGGGTCTTTAGGCTCTTCTAAGCCTTTACTGTCTGTAACAATGCTCATTATTTGTTTTTTAAGCACTTTTTCCGGACCTAGAATATTAATGTAATTATTATAAGACTTACTCATTTTTTTTCCATCAGTACCAGGGATAATCATGTGGTTTTCTTGTGTTATTGCTTCTGGAATAATAAAAGTTTCACCAAATATATTATTAAAACTTCTCGCGATATCTCTAGTAATTTCTAAATGTTGTAATTGATCTTTACCAACGGGCACAATATTAGCATTATATAAAATAATATCTGCTGCCATCAAAACAGGATAGGTAAATAATCCAGCGTTTACATCGGATAGTTTATTAGATTTATCTTTAAACGAATGTGCGTTTGCTAACATGGGATAAGGTGTAATGCAATTTAAATACCACATTAATTCTGTTACTTGAGGGATATCAGATTGTCGATATAAAATATTAGTGTTTGTGTCAAGACCAAAGGCCAACCATGCTGCAGCTGTAGCTAAAGTATTTTGTTTTAAATCAGTTGCATCTTTTACAGTTGTAATTGCATGCAAGTCAGCAATAAAAAAAAAGGATTCAAATGTTTTAGATAATTCAACAGCTGGAATAATAGCACCTAAAATATTTCCTAAATGGGGAACACCAGAACTTTGGATTCCTGTTAAAATTCTTGACATGTTCTAAATTTAGATAAAAATCTATAATACATAAAATAGATTTAGTAATAAATTATAACTTTATTCAAAATGACTTTTTTAAAACCATTATTTTTTGTTTGGCGCTCTTGGCTTTGGGTGTCAGTTCTATCTGGATTGATGCTATTCGCCCCTTTGGGTATCATATTTATTTCATTTGATCGAACATATTATTTGTTTCACTTATTTTGCAGGTGGTGGTGTAGAATAGTGCTATTACTAAATGGGTATTGGTACAAATTAAAATTAATAGAGCCAATAAATAAGTCATCAGCATATATTATATGTCCGAATCATACATCTAAGTTTGATATAATATTATTGTTTGCAATTTTTCCAAAAACTTTTGTTTTTGTTGGGAAAAAGGGGGTTACAAATTTTTCGTTTTTTGAATGGTTTTATAATAAAACTATGATTACGTTTGATAGGTCTAGCTCATCCTCTTCTTTTAAGGCTTATCGTAAGGCAGATAAGTTATTAAAATCAGGGACCAGTATTGTCGTTTTTCCAGAAGGGAAAGTGCCTGCTAAAGAAATTAGATTAGGAGATTTTAAACTCGGCGCTTTTAAATTAGCGATACATAATCAAGTTCCAATAATTCCCATTACTTTTGTAGATAATAAGGAAAAATATCCTGAAGATGAAT
>Ga0115012_10001714_pt1 | contig 12698 bp, 9 predicted proteins | sample TroAtlMetagenome_FD_88706 | JGI IMG/M metagenome (GOLD analysis project Ga0115012, IMG submission 88706) | Marine eukaryotic phytoplankton communities from Atlantic Ocean - Tropical Atlantic ANT10 Metagenome | ecosystem: Environmental > Aquatic > Marine > Oceanic | place: Tropical Atlantic Ocean...
GACACCTGGAAGGCCTTCGGAATAGGCATCGTCCTTTTCTGCATGATTGCCTATGCATCGCTAGCGATTTTCGGAGTCTCGTCTTCGCTTTACGGAGTATCCGATGATGCTGAGATTGTTCCTGACTTCGAGGTGATGACCATGAACAGGACCGGGATTGATGACTCGATTGCGGACGGAGCAGGGATGGTGAAACTCTCCGATCTGAGAGGGAGTGTGGTCATCCTAGACTTCACGGCAGTTGACTGCGCCAACTGCCACTACGTACAGGGGCATATCGAGGATAGTCTCGACTCGTGGCAGAACTCCGCATCCGATTACCCAGTCGTGGCGTTATCGATTGGAGCATGGTACGGATACGAGTCATTCGACTGGATAAACGAGTCATTCGGCGACCCTGATTCTGACAAGCACATGCGTTGGCCTGTGGCAAACGGTGCCACTGACTCGATTCTCCTGGATAACGGTACAAGGGGAGACCTTGTGGAGCACTATGCGGCTCAGAACCTCCCAATCGTGTACGTGATCGACCACGAGGGTTACGTGGTTGCGAAGGAGGGCACGGGAACCCCTCTGGATGGGTGGTCGTCATTCGACAGGGCCATAGATAGGGCGATCGAGGGGGATGCGGAGAGTCTTCGATTCGGCATCGAGAAGGCAGACAGATCATTCTCCGGGGTCTTCTTCATCGGCCTCTTCCTTGGCGTACTTGTCTACTTCTCACCCTGTGCATTCCCTGTCCTGCCATCCTACATCAGCTACTGCCTCAGCCTCGGGGTGAGGGAGGACGAGCTCCGAGAGGCCGGGAAGCTGGAGGGTGCGGCACCTGGTGCCCTTGAGGTGGGGACTTTCGCGGCTCTGGGGCAACTGACATTCTTCGGCTCCGTGGGAGTCGTTATCTTCGGCCTGGATGGTGTGCTGAACCTGTCGGGCATACTTCATGACATAGCCGTGGGAATCGCCATCCTGCTGGTGGTACTCGGGGCGCTGATGCTCATGGGGTGGACATCCCACGTGCTGTCACGGGTCCAAGGCCTGCTTGACAGGCACATGACCACGGAGGATGACGAGCGCTTCACCCCCAGGAGGAACATGTACCTGTGGGGGATCGGCTACAGCGCCGCTTCGGTGGACTGCACCGCGGCTGCAGTCTTCCCGTTCGTAGCATGGCTCGCGGTGGTCGGCGAGGGCGCACTTGTGATGGGCATGGGCGGGCTGATGATTTCCGTATCGCTACTGATGATTGGGGTGACTGCCATGGTCGGGATGGGGAGGGAGGCTCTAATCGACTCCCTCAGGAAGCACTCGTCTATCGTGAAGGCTACGGGCTCTTGGATGATGATGTTCGCCGGGATAGGCCTCTTCGCCTACCTCACCCAACCGGATGTTGTGGCGGATATACTGGGCTAGTTACCATCTATCGGCTGTAGCATATTCTCAACGACTGGCCTGACTGAATCCCATATCTTGTCATGGACCTCTTCGACCGTGTGTCTAGTAGGTATGAGAGTCGCGCTGGACTTCTTTCCGGCCTTCTGGAATTCCTGCCTCAGTATCTTCTGGTACTGTAGGAAAGAGGAGGTGATGGAGGTCGAAAGCGCCAAGTCCATCCCAGACTCGAAGTGGTTCAGTGCCTCCAACCGCTCTCCGAACATGATTCGGTTCAGGAGTCTCCTAGGACCAGCATGTAGTACAATCATGGCATCGGGATCTGGAGTGTTCGCATAGAGAGATTCGATCCAGTCACCGTCGCCGCCTCTGACTTCCTCCCTTATCCTGGGTGTGAGCGTATAGCGATCGGCTATGACCACGAATCCTGCATCGAGCAGGGGTTCGGCCTCATGCTTGATCTGGTCATGCAAGTCAGTGGCGTAGAGGAGGGATCTAGTGCGCCAGTTGAGCTGGTGGATGTCGGCAGTTCTGGACTTGACAATCTCCCCCATCAGTTCGGAACGTGCCAGCCCTATGATGTGAGTTGCAATTCCGTTCGCCTTCAACCTGGCAGATAGGAGGCGCGCGTGGAGGGTTCTTCCTACGTGGTCCGGGCCCTCGATTACAATCAGCTTGCCGGCATGAGTCATTTCCCATCCCCTCCCGAGTATGAGAGCCAGTCGATGTCGGACTCGCTCAAGTTCTGGGCGAGCCTGTCGGACTGATCGATTACCTGAACGGACGAGAGGTCGATGTGCTTGTCGAAAGTAGTCCTCACCCTAGACTGAACCTCTGCGACAGTCCCCTCGGCATCCAGACGTATGATTCTCCCCTCTTCCACTAACCTCGAATAAATCTCTGAGACCTTTCCTTGGAATATCCTGTAGGACTCGAATGGGTCGGTCGTCCACCCCATGTCCATCCCGGCCTCGTAGAACTTCAGCCGTGGCCTCCCCTTGGCTATCCTATCGAAGCTGACATCGACTGGGACGTCGAAGTACAGAGTCAGATCCGGCTCCCTGGCGAATGAATAGGTCTCCTCGATGACCTCGCGAGGGACATCTCTGGATCCGTCCCTAGCCATGGCGGTGTACTTGTAGCGGTCGCAGATCACTATTCCCCCAATCTCCAAGACTGGTTCGATCTGCTGGGTCCACCTGTCGGCGAAGTCGGCAGCGTGAATCATGTGGAATGTCATGGGCAAGAGGCGTTGGGTATTCTTCCCCTTCTTCGTTGCCTCCTTTACGATCTTGCTGGAGTTCCACTCCGTGTGGAAGACCGGTAGCCCCTTGGCCCTCAGCCAGTGGTACAGGAGCTTGGCTTGCGTGCTCTTGCCGGAACCGTCCATCCCCTCGACGGCAATCAGGATGCCATTTTTCGCCAATCAATCACCATCCCCATAATGCTCAAAGAGCAAGTTTGGGGCAAGGCTTGGACGTATTAGGCTGTGGTTTAGAGAAAACGAGTAGAAACATCAATTGTTATCCGATTTCTCACGGTGTCATGGAGTTCTTGGCCCTAGTCTTCTTTGGTGCCTTCTTGGCTGCTGCTCTGACCGTCCCTGCTGGCTTCGGACTGTCCACTATGCTCACCCCGATGGTCCTTCTCATTATGAGTCCCCACGAGGCAGTGGCGGTGGTCGCAGTGGCCCATGGGGCTCACAATGCGGGGAAGTTCGTGGCGTTGAGGGATAGCGTGGACTTCTCCGCATTCAGACGCTACGGAGTCTGGTTGATCGTTGGAGCGGTGATCGGTGCGACCCTGCAGAGCAAGGTCCCACAGGACCCACTGCTCGGCTTGATAGGGGCCTTTCTGATACTCCTGCCTCTTCTGACTCTCAGCGAGTCGTGGACAGGGATTAGGATGCCAGAGGCCAACGACCGTTTCGGTGGCTTCGGGTCTGGATTCATGGGTGGACTGTCTGGGCACCAAGGAGCTTTGAGGGCCATGTTCCTAACGCGACGCCTTCCGGACAAGATGGCATATGCGGCCACTGCAAGCGTGCTTGCCTTGTGCGTCGACCTTTCGAGGATTCCAGTGTACCTCTTCTTCCGTTCTGAAGAGATAGGCGAGCACTCGCAGGTTACGTTTCTACTAGTGGTAGCCGCGTTGCTAGGAGTGAGGGCAGGCAAGAGATGGTTAGAGGCGATGAAGTCGGAGTGGATTCACAATCTGGTCATGACAGGCATCGTGGGCAGTGGTTTTTTCTACATCTATGAGTCAATTTCGTAGGGGACTCATCGGTTTCTTTTGATCGAGTCATAGGCAAGCATGTTTAGCAAAATCTCTCCGAAATCTCTTGCATAGGCACATAGTCTCCTTATCGATTCAGACAATCTGTCTTCGAACAGGAGAGGTGCTGCCTTTCGTTTCCCGGACCAGAGGCTTTCCTCGTGTTCCACCAATTTCAGTTGCGCCGACTTCAGTGAGTTTCGTGCTTCCTCGATTTGATGCGCGTCCCTTTCCCTAAGATTAATCATTAACGTCTTGATAGAATCTAGCCAAATAGGAAGGGCAGAGAGGGGCATCTTCCGGATACTTAGTTTTGGAATAGATTCCGAATCTAACGTTAGTCGTGCCATTTGGTCAGCATGGTCCATCATCCTCTCAAGGGAACGAGCAAGATTTGCGTACTCTACACCCTGCTTTCTACTGATTCCCAGAGATTTTACAATCTGTGAAGATGAAAGCATTGATCCTACTTGCCTCTCAATCAGATACTGCAGGCCGTCTACCTCCCTTTCCCTCTCATCGTGATCTGATATCAAGTCGGCATCTGTCCCTTGGAGTGCCTCTATGATGTCTCTAACAAGCGAGGAAAGGAGAAGGTACATGCGATTGAGACTGGCGCTCAATGGCAATTCTCCGGTGTTTAGCAAGTTAATCAAACGGCTATGTGAGTCGCCCTCTTCTCCAATCTCAAAACCCCTAGTGGATCTTAGGAAGCGCCGAATTTCGTTTCGTGTTTTTCTTTTCAGAACGTCATTGCTTTTGATCACAATCTCCTGAACTCCCGAAATGTAGGCCCCCATTAGGTGATCGTAGAGAGCAGTTTCTGGAAGTCCGTCCAAATCTATCGTGATCTCTGTACTTTGTTCTTCTGAGTCTTCGAGAGGTGAGAGCATCAGTTCGCCGCTTGACCTCCAGTCGATTCGGATGCTGTCACGAGAACCGAGATTGTTTGCAGATACCCAGGGTTTTGGCAAGCTGAGGGTGTATGTTGCCCCTCCGGTAAGTTGCAATCTTCGGACGTCTTGCTCGCCTGGGCCGATGGGCATGAATTCGTGTTTCTAATTATTAATATATAGATTACGCTACTTCTCTATGATATACCATCCGGTGTCCGGGACGTTCATGGAAATCACTGGGGTAATGTGGCTAGTACTGATTCTGTCATTGATCGTTTGTGCCTATATGGCTTGGAACATAGGGGCAAACGATGTTGCGAACGCTATGGGGACCTCTGTTGGCTCGAAGGCCCTGACTCTGAAGCAAGCGGTGATAATTGCCGCAGTCTTCGAGTTCTGCGGAGCCTTCTTCGCAGGGGATGCGGTTACTGATACCGTTCGGAAGGGAATCCTAGTAGTTGACTTCGAGACCGCCACCGACGACTTCGCCAACGACCTGATGTACGGATTCATAGCAGCCATGATGGCGGCTGCGATATGGCTGACCACCGCCACTCGACTGGGGCTACCGGTCTCCACCACTCACAGCATTATCGGGGGGATAATTGGAGTAGGCCTGGTCCTAGAGGTCCAGCATGACACGTCCCTGATCAACTGGGAGAAGACGCAGGAGGTAGTGATGTCATGGGTCGCCAGCCCACTCATGGGAGGGCTCCTGGCATTCGGCACATTCTGGATAGTCCGCGAGACCATCCTCGAGTCGAGCAACCCGGAGGAGAGATCGAGGTGGCTCGCCCCGATCATGGCGATCCCCACATTCTTCGTCCTAGGGATAGCGCTTCAATTCAAGGCCCTCAAGGGATTCTTCGGCAGAGCCCAGGCGAATGGATGGATTGAGGACAAGTACGAATGGATCCCCGTGAAGGAGAACGGTTCTTTTGACCCATTTACGCCTTACTGTTCACCTGATGCAGAAATAATCACTGATGAGTGTTTGAATGCTATACACGAAGGAGCTTGGGTTCCAATCAACTCAATAATCATCGCATTCATCATCGCATTGATAGCAGCAAGCGTTCTTGCATACGTACTCAGGAACTACGAGTTCAAGGGCGAGGAAGATGGGTTCCACGGGGTTGAGAGGATCTTCGTATGGCTCCAGGTGATCACAGCGGCTTACGTCGCATTCGCACACGGTGCTAACGACCGATCAAATGCCATAGGTCCAATGGCTGCAGTCTACCAGGTTCTTTCCAGCGGAGGAGAGATTCAGGCTAGCGCACCCGTCCCATTATGGCTTGTGCTGCTTGGCAGCGCAGGAATCGCGATTGGCGTAATGACCTGGGGTTGGAGGGTGATGGACACCATCGGACACAAGATCACGGACATCACCCCCACAAGAGGGTTCGCGGCCGAATTCGGTGCTGCTACTACAATCCTGATTTTCTCAATGCCTTTCCTCGCTGTTCCCGTATCGACAACGCACACTCTTGTGGGTGCCGTTGTGGGAGTAGGTCTTGCAGGAGGTGCGAAGGCGGTCGACTTCAGGGTGTTCGGAAAGATCGCATCCTCATGGGTTGCCAGTCTGCCTGCAGCGGGATTCGGCTCCATTGCGATATACGTTGCCGCTGGCTCGGATCCGATCAAGCTGCTAGTGGTGATACCAATCGCATTCGCAATTGTTGCATACGTGATTTGGGCCACTTGGGACGATGAGATCTACGTAGAGGACGCGCTTTCGGATGCCGGCAGTGCGGACACAAAGGGAGCACAGACTCACTTCGAGATATTCCACACCCACGCTCTCGCAGTTGAGGAGACCGTTGGACACATGCTCAGTGCAGTAAAAGCAGCCGCTGACGGAGAGGACGCGGAGGACCACATCAGATCGACCGTCGAGGCTGAGCTCAGAGCAGACGATGTGAAGAACGACATCCGTAGGAGACTGGGTTCTGGGCAGATTTCGGTCCTGCAGGGTCGTGACGAGGTCCTTCGCATGGTTTCCAGGCAGGACAGGATTGCAGACTACGCTCAGAATGTCGCAGAGCAACTCTCATTCAGGGAGTTGTTCGTCGACGAGAAGGCTAGAGAGATGCTCAAGGAGATGGCAGAGGCCGTTTCCAAGACGACTTCCCTCTACGAGGATGCCGTCTCTCAGCTGAAGGACGTCGCCCTGTCGGGGTACACCAAGGCCGGAAGGGAAAGGCTCGGGGAGTTGATCGATGAGGTCAACCTGGCTGAGCACGAGGCGGACATTGTGGAGAGCAAGGCGGCTGCCTATGTTTTCAGCCATGGCGAGGATGCACCGTTGGCTGCTGTGCACATGTACCGGGTCCTGCAGAGGATGGATGACGTGGCGAATGCATGCGAGAAGGCTGCAAATGGGCTACTTTCGATAGTGTACAACTAGTCGGTCCAACCGTATTCATCGGCGAACGACGATGGCCCAATTTCTCCGACCTCGTCGAGGAACGGCTTGGTAGCTAGCCAAGCGAACTGTGCGACGGCAATGCCAGTGACCAAGTCGAACAGGTAGTGCTGCTTGGTGGTCAGTATGCTGATGCAGAGGAGGGCCCACTCTATCCAAAGTACGATGAGGAAGACTTTCCATGCACTGGACTCCTCTGCCCTCCTCAACGCCCAGACGGTCATCAGGCGAGCGAGCAGGTACGAGTGGACTATGTGCAGACTGGGCCATGCGTTCCAGGGGTTGTCGGAGAAGTGGATGAACTCGAAGAGTACTGCCTCCCATCCGCTCAGGGAGTCCCAGTCGATCTGGTCTCGCATGTCTATCTCGGCCGGAAGTACGAGGAAGATCGTGCAGCAGAAGGCGGTGACCATTATCAGTGCCTGCATGCCGACTGCCAGTTCGGCGCGACCCCTGTCGTCATTCGGGCATAGGAGTAGGGTCACCGGGTAGAACAGGTAAAGCAGAGTGTAGGGCAGAATCATCCAGTTCACGACCGGGAAATCCCTGTCTATCCCGATCTCGGGATCCCACACCGTGTCGAGGTACATGCTGGCTATGTTGTTCGTGGAGAAGTATGGGACCGCCACCAGCAACAGGCCCAGTACGAAGACCTCGAGCGGGAACCACCTCCCTCCTAGGCGCTCCCTTCGTGACCAGGGACCTGACCAGAAGCGTGTCCAAGGCTGGAGTGCCGCCGCCATGCACCTACTCATCGGGCAGAGCGTATGAACCCAGCACCGTGGCCACCATTGAACCTATTATGGCCGATAGGAATGCCCAGAGGTTGGTCACACCGCCCTCGCTGGCCGGGATAGCACCTCCTGTAGGGTGCAGGATGTACATGAAGAAGGCAGAGTCGTCTGGAGGCTCGACCAAGCCGTATAAGGCGACCGATGCGAATCCTGCCAAGCAGCCCAGCAAAGCGCCGCGCGAGGAGACTCCCCCCCATAGGGTCAGCAGTACTGGAGAAACCGTCGCGGCCGCAAGCATGTCAGCGAATAGGAAGATCCCGAATACGCTCCATGCGTTGATCTCGAAACCGTTTATCGTGGGCCCAGAAGCCAGGTATATCGCCAGTGGAATCATCGCCACTGTGGCCAACCTGGAAGATCTCAGATCCATGCCTCCATCTGAGATATCCCTTGAGTAGGAGGCCACGATGGCGTTCTGCAGGGTGTCAGCGCTAGAGCAGACTAGAGAGACTACGAGGACGATTAGCACCGAGGCGACGATGAAGCTGGCCTCCCCCATGACGTAGAAGAAGGCGATCGATGGGTCTGCAACCCCTCCCTGACCCGCTGCTACGGTCCCGAGGAATCCCATCGCGAATACCAACGGGAAGACCATCGCCGCTGCTAGTAGGGCGCCCTTCCTCAGGGAGTCGTCGTCCTTGGAGGCGTAGACACGCTGCCAGTTGCCCTGGGAGAACATCTCTGCTGCGGTGATCGCGATTACCAGCGCCATGCCCGACTCGAACGAGCCCATGTAACTCATGCTCCCAAGCAGAGACCAGTCGTCGTCCGTGTTGTACGCCCTGGCGTCTTCGAGCATCTGCCCGGGGTCGCCGCCCAGTAGGACGAGGAGGACGAGGGTGACCAGGACCGAGATGGCCAGCGCCTGGACCCGGTCGGTCGCCAGGGACGCGGGAAGCCCTCCGTAGGCCGTGTAGGAGGCCGTGACGACCCCTACCATGAGCATCGGGGCTAGCGGGTCCATCCCGGAGATGTGCTCCATCACCTTGCCTATCGCAGTGAACTCCGCGAAGAGGAACGTGAACATGTAGAGTATGGAGATGGCGCCGACGTAGATCTGCATCCTCCTTCCGAGGCGCTGCCTGGCGTAGTCCGCCAGGGTGATTCCATCGGGTATGCTATCCCTGATCATGGGACCGATGTAGGCGAGCAGCAGGAATGGAGTCATGGACGATACCGCGTATCCCATGACGTCCCAGAACCCACCATAGTATGCCACCTCCGAGGGAGTTAGGAGGATCCATACCCCCATCCCGGAGGCGAATAGGCTCAGCCCGATTCCACGCCAGTCCTGAGTCCCCCTGGACGACAGGTAGGAGTCGTCGTCGGTTTCCCTTTCGGAGGCTTTGACCCCTATGTATCCGAAGGCGGCTAGTATGCAGGCGGTCAGTACGTATGCGGTGTTTGTTTCCATTTCTCTCCCTCCGCTGGAATTACCCAGATCAGGTTCTTGGGTCGTCGCTCTAGGCGACCTCTCAGCTCTCGCTCCCCAGTGCCTGTGGCAACGAGCGAGGATAGTTGAATCTGTCGAGTGTCACTCTGGCTGCATGAATGGGTAGTCCCATTCCTGTGGAATCTCTATAGTTCGCTTGACAGATCTTGGGCTGACCCATCGGAGGAGGTTCAGGGGTCCGCCTGCCTTGTCATTGGTACCGCTGGCCCGAGCCCCCCCGAATGGCTGCTGGGCCACGACAGCGCCAGTCGGCTTGTCGTTGATGTAGAAGTTCCCTGCGGCGAATCTTAGTGCGTCGAAGGCTCTCTGTACGTCATCCTCACTGTTCGCGAAGATTGAGCCGGTGAGGGCGTATGGGGAGCCTTGGTCACACAACTCAAGTGCCTCCTCGAAGTCATCATCGTCATACACGTACACGGTGAGCACGGGGCCGAAAATCTCCTCGCACATGGTCTCGGAGACAGGATTACTGGATACGATTATCGTCGGTTCGATGAACCACCCGGTGGAGTCGTCGGAGCCCCCTCCTGCAACCACCTCGCAGGATTCGTCGCTCTTGGCTCGCTCGATGTACCCGGAGATCTTGTCGAATGCCCTCTGGTCGATAACCGCCGTCATGAAGTTGGAGAAGTCCCGTGCGTCGCCCATCCCTATCTTTCCTACCTCAGAGCATAGCTCGTCCCCGATTGAGTCCCAGACGGAAGAGGGGATGTAGGCCCTGCTGGCAGCGCTGCACTTCTGCCCCTGGTACTCGAAAGACCCCCTTAGGAGGGCTACGAGAAGTCCACGATGGTCGCAGTCCGGGTGAGCCACCACGAAGTCCTTGCCCCCAGTCTCACCGACAATCCTCGGGTATGACCTGAGGCCTGGAAGCGCTTTGGAGATCTCCTGCCAGAGCCCCTGGAATGTAGAGGTAGAGCCGGTGAAGTGGAGCCCTGCAAAGTCTGGGTTGGATAGGGCCACCTCTGTGATCGCCGCTCCCGAGCCCGGGAGGAAGTTGATCACCCCGGGAGGGAGGCCCGCGGCCATCATTAGTTGCATTAGCACGTAGTTCGAGTGGTACGAGTTCCGACTCGGCTTCCAAACGGATGTGCAACCAACTATGGCAGGTGCACTGGGCAGGTTGGCAGCTATGCTTGTGAAGTTGAATGGGGTGATCGAGAGGACGAAGCCCTCCAGTGGACGGATCTCCGTGGAGTTCTCGACCCCAGGGGGGGAGACCAGGGGCTGCAGGTCATCATGGAATCCACGGGCGTAGTGGCAGTTGAACCTCCAGAAGTCGATCAGTTCGCAAGCAGAGTCTATCTCCGCCTGGAAAGCTGTCTTCGACTGGTTGAGCATTGTCGAGGCGTTCACTCGCATCCTCCAGTCTCCGGCCAGCAGGTCAGCACACCTCTCGAACACCTTGCACCTCCCCTCGAGTCCTAGTGCGATCCATTCATTCTGGGCGTTAACTGCTGCTTCGCAAGCGGCCTCCATCTCTGCCTTGCCGGCTAGGTGGACATTTGCGAGCACGTGTCCATGGTCGTGGGGGACAACCTGGGTGATCGTGTTGCCAGTGAAGACGAGTTCCCCGTTGATCACGCAGGGAATCTCTATGACCTCGGATAGTTGCCTGTCTATCTCTATCTTCAGTTCAGTCCTCTCGGTACTTCCCGGAGCATATCCCATGATGGGCTCATTTACTGGTTGGCTCATGGATTGGGTGGAAGACGAATCGTCTAACATAGTTTCGCAGGGGGAATCTGGTCTACTCCCACTCCTTTGGCTGTCCCTTGTTCTCCTTCTTCCATGCCCTATAGCATGACTTGCAGAGGGAAATCTTGCGGACCTTCCGGGAAATTCCAGAGGACCCCCAAACGTCGACGGCCCGGTCATACGCCATCTTTCTGCCGCCGGCCTTCTTGTCCGCCCAGTTGCCGCATCCCTTGATGTCGCAAGGGACTTCTCCGACGAACTCGGACTTCTCATCGGCAGCGGATCCGTCTTTGCCGCCAGCGGAGGCGACCCTCCTCTTCTTAGCCCTGGACTTGAATCCCATTGAGCCTGCGGTAATGGGGGCCGATTAGAAGGTTGCTTCGGACAACTCGATGTCGAAGGGTCCTCCGGAGCTGGCTATGGAGGCCATGCGGTCGGGGCCGACGCCAACGCTGACCACGGGGACCCCTGAGATTTCCTCGATCCTGGACAAGTAGGCCCTGATCTCACTCGGTAGCGAGTCCATCCCCCCTCCTTTTCTGGATTCATCGGCGATCTGGATCCACTCTGACTCCTCCATGGCCGGGAATCCCGGGTGGGACTCGTAGACCGGTTTGCACCTGCTTAGTTCCTCAGAGGAGGAGGGCAGGTGTTTCACTTCCTGGCCATCGAGTTCGTACGAGGTGCAAATCTTCAGCTCGCCCAGACCCCCTAGGACGTCCAGCTTTGTCACTACAAGGCCGGTGTATCCGTTGAGCCTCTGGCTCTCTTTCAATGCAACTGCGTCCAGCCAGCCGGTCCTCCGAGGCCGTCCAGTGGTCGTCCCGAACTCGTGACCGACTACTGACATCTGCTTACCTGGGCCTTCCTCGAGGGATAGTTCGGTTGGGAAAGGGCCGTTCCCGACACGAGTGGTGTATGCCTTGGTGATCCCGTAGCACTGTTCGATGTGCCCGGGGTGTATTCCTGCGCCATGCGTCGCGTTGGCCCTGCAAGTGATCGAGGAAGTTACGAATGGGTAGGTGCCCTGGTCGATGTCTAGCATTGCCCCTTGGGCCCCTTCCAAGAGGACTTGCTCACCCCGGGCTAGAGCGTCATCGAGCATCGGTCCGGTCGCACGGATGGCGTTTGAGAACCTCTCATGAATCCAGTTTAGTTCGGAGCCTAGTTGGACGGGGTCGATACGATCCTCTACCCCTACTGTGGCGAGTTGTTCGTTCATCCTCCTTGCCATTTCTCCTATCTCTTGGCTCCTCCCCATTAGCAGACCTACGTCCACGAACCTGATTCCGACCCTCTCGGTCCGGTCCCTGTAAGCCGGCCCGATTCCCCTGCCGGTCGTTCCGACGACCTTGTCGGCCGAGTCATACAGCCTATGGAATGGGAGAATGACAGCGGCCCTCTCGCTGATGAATAGCCTCTCTCCCTCGGGATGTTCACCAGTCAGTTCTGCCCACTCCTTGAGCTCTCGGTCCAATACCCATGGGTCAACTACCATGCCGCAACCGAGTACCAAATTGCAATCTCCGGAGGTGATTCCCGATGGAAGTAGGTGCATCTTGAGAGTAGTTCCCCCGGCCACTATCGTGTGGCCTGCGTTATTGCCACCTTGGAATCGGACGGCCCACTGAGAATTGGGTGCGAGCTGGTCTATGGCCTTGCCCTTTCCCTCATCCCCCCATTGGGCACCTAGCACGACGCTGGCTGGCACGTGACTAGTAACACGGCCAGAGGTGTTTGAATGCTTTGGAGGGAAGATGTGAATC
>Ga0115012_10001717_pt1 | contig 12690 bp, 9 predicted proteins | sample TroAtlMetagenome_FD_88706 | JGI IMG/M metagenome (GOLD analysis project Ga0115012, IMG submission 88706) | Marine eukaryotic phytoplankton communities from Atlantic Ocean - Tropical Atlantic ANT10 Metagenome | ecosystem: Environmental > Aquatic > Marine > Oceanic | place: Tropical Atlantic Ocean...
GTTATAGCTAATGAAAAACCAACTGCAACTGCTGCATCTACTGCATTGCCACCTTTATTGAGAATCTCAACGCCAATATCTGATGATAGGTAACTTTGAGAAACCACCATACCTTCTGATGAAACTACAGGATGAAATGGTGAGCGGTAATCAATATAGCTTTGTTGGGCATCAACTGTGTTTACAATTAACAGGAAAGATAGGATTAGGTATCGCATTAAAATATTATATAGAAATTTAAATTAAATAAAAAAGGGAGCTTGAGCTCCCTTTTTATGGTTATTTATAAATTAAAACTTTTTATAAAGTTCAACTACATAACTTTTACCGTAGTCTTGATGAACATCGCCAACAAAACCCCAAGTATATTCATCAGCCAATGGAGCTCTTGTATCTTCAAAGTTTCTAACTTGACCTTTTAATCTTAAGCCATTTCTGAACTTATAAGACAAGCTGAAGTTTAAAGTTAACATTGACTCTACAAGCCAGAAGTCACCACAATTATCACCAGACCATGATGTAGTTCCTGAACACGCATAGTTACCATCGGAGTTCTTAGCATTATCTGTAACACCAGTTTCAAAGAATTCACCGATTAGTGTGCCGGTTAGATAAGCTGACCAGCCACCATGTCTCCATGAAATGCTACCAGTATATTTCTCTTCAGGATAAGCACGTCTACCAAAAGTACCAACTAAATCACCATAACCAGCAGGTGCAATCAATCCTTCTAATTCACCTCCAGGCTGAACAGCGTCGATTAACATCTGACTCTTTTCACCAGGCTCTTGTAAAAACTCATCGTATGATACAAGTGTAAATTTAGCTCCGAACTTACCAACATCAGTATCTCTAGAATATTGAACAGCTATATCAGTACCAGCCATATTTCTATCATCTAAGTTTACGTATGTATCCATAACTCTAATAACTTGACCAGCCTCACAAAGATTTGGATCCCAAGCTAAAGGATTGCCGTCGCCATCTTCTGCTCCTTGGAAATCACCACGAACAACTAGTGGGTTACCAACACATTCGCTAGCTCCACCTTGGGCTCTAATTAAAGTATCAAGCAACATATGGTTTCTTTCACCAAATAGTCCTATTGTATTTTCTGTATCAATAGTCCATTTATCAAAAGTTATAACTAAACCATCCAACACTGGGAATTGCTCTCCAGGCATTAAAATTATACCAATAGAAGTATTTGTTGCTTCTTCTGATTTTAGATCTTTATTACCTTGAGCAACCCTTTGGATTGAATAATTATTATAATTTTCTCCAACTGCATAAGTGTATAAAGGATCTTCTTGTGTATTACTTCTAGCAATAAGGCCTTCGTTTACAGTTATAAGATTAGGCGCTCTAAAAGAAGTTGAGGTTGAAGCTCTTAACTTAATCTCATCAATTGGCTGATAACCTATTGCAAATTTACCTACAACAGTGGTGTCATCAATATCATCAAAATTTTCACCTCTAACAGCAAACTGAGCATCCATGTTTTCCATTAATGGAATCTGCATTTCCATAAATGCTGAAGTAACAAGCCTTGATCCTTTTGTATTGGGAGATGGGCTTGAGTTAGCTACGTTTGAAACGTATGGGAAAGTTACACCTTTAACAGTAGTCCAAGGAATAGTTCCATTGATATTAGGGTCTCTTTCGTCATTCATTTTTTCACTTCTAACTTCCGCTCCAAATAACATACCAACATCTCCTGCAGGTAAGCTGAATACAGATGGATTAGACATTTTGAAATCCCACATATATAGATGTGATGAATTGTTTCTAAAAATTGTCATCATGAATTGATCTTCATTACAATTTACAGTTGCACAAAATGGGTTATAAGCATCAGGAGTGTCTAGCGCTAAAGCTGCATCTAGTGCATTCATATTAGCTCTACCAAAGTTATCCATTTCTGAATTAGCCTGTGACCAAACAAATGCAGTATCCCAATCCCACGCACCGTTTTCTCCCCTCCATCCTTTTACAAATCTAAATGTTTCTCTTCTAGAGTCATAGCCACGAGGAGTATTAAATCTGAAATATCTTGCATACAAGACATCGCCTTCTTCATCAACAAATAGATCTCCGTCTGCTTGTCTTAATTGGTTTAACCAATAGTTAGTTGAAGGAATCTCCATTGGCTGAGTTCCTCCACCATTTTTAGTAGAACTACCTGAACCTAGCATGGTGCCTGGATAAAGAACACGGTTAGTTTCAGACATATACATACCAATTTCAGTATATGACTCAGTACCGCTTTCAAGCTCTTTGTTTAAAAATACAAGAATGTTGTCTCGAGACAGTTTTCCTCTTTTATCCATCCACTGCCCATAATTAACTCTGTTTTCACCTCTAATAGAAGATGCGTCATACATACACATATGACTTTGTCCAGGAATGTAATAGAAATTTGATGAACTTGGGGAAGTGCTTGCATCACCATCATAATATGGTGAGCAATATGAATCATCTGCTCTATAAATACTAAATATATTGCTGCCTTCGTAGAATTGTCCCCATGGGCTTGAAGCACTTTGGTTTCTCCAGGTAGTATCATTAAACTCACCTAGGCCGCCATCATCTGGAGAAGGGAGGTATCTTCTTAAATCACCATTGGCCCACTTAGGGTCTTCACTTGCTCTGATTCTGCCTCGATCATAATGATCGTAGTAAACAGATACATTCATTCCACTACTTAAGTTAAAGCCCCATTGAATGCTAGCTTTATTATCGTTTGCAGCAAAGCTGTCATACCAATTAGTTCTTAGTCTTACAGTCATGCCTTCATAATCATCTTGAAGAACTGTGTTTACAACACCGGCTACAGCATCAGCACCATAAATCGCTGAAGCTCCATCACGAAGAATCTCAATTCTTTCAGCTCCATATACAGGAATAACGTTAGAGTTAACACTTGAGACTGGAACATAACTACCGCCAACCCACTCGGTTGCATAACCGGGCGCGTTAACAATTCTTCTTCCGTTTAAAAGTGTAACTGTGTTTCCTGTTCCAATGTTTCTTAGATCCAGTGCACCTACGTCACCCCTATTGGCGTTATAACCACCATTAAAATCAGTTTGGTTAAAGTTATTTGATCCATTCTCAGCAATACTTTGCATAAGCTCTTCACCAGACTCAATTCCAAGACCTTCAATATCATCAGAAGTGATAATAGACACAGGAAGAGCGCCGGTAATTTTAGCTCCTTTAATCTGAGAACCAACAACAACAATTTCTTCAACATTTGAAGAATCAGTATCGGCATCTTGAGCAAATAAGTTAAACGATAAAATCGCTGGTATTAATAATAAATATTTAGTGTGTTTCATGTTTTCATTCCCCTAAAAATATGAATAAAGTATATACGTAAAATTACGTAATATTCAGTAATTGTATATATTTAAAGCTATTTTGGGAAGTTTTGTAAGAATTTAAAAATATTTTAATTATCAGCTAAATAAATTAATGCTTTTTCTAGTAACTTTATAGATTTAGATCGACCAATTAATTTAATTGTTAAGCTTAAAGATGGTGATTGGGTTGAGCCAGTTAAAGCAATGCGAACTGGTTGATTCATTTTGGGCGTAGATAAGTCTAATTCTGCTTGAATAGACTCTAAACCTTTGCTAATTTCAGCTTCATCCCAGTTATTAAGAGATTCTATGAGTATTTTTACCCTATTTAGAACCTCTTCTGATCCAATTAAGAATTTTTTAACCCCTTTTTCATCATAATTATTAAAATTATCTAAATATGGCTTTAAAGCTTCAGCGATAAGGCTTAAATTTGGTTTAACTGATCTCATCGCCTCAATAAGCTCATCTAATTGATCGTATTGCGAATAATCAAATTTTAATTTATCAATAAAAGGAATTAGTATTTTTTTGAAAGTTGCTGGATCTAATTTGCTTAAATGTTGTGTATTTACCCAATCTAATTTAGTTATATCAAATACTGCGCCAGCTTTTTGCACATCATTAATTTTAAAGTCTCTAATAAGATCTTCTAGATTAAAAACTTCATTATCTCCTTTAGACCATCCTAACCTTGCCAAAGTGTTGATAATAGAGACATCTAAGTAACCCATTTCTTTGTATTCATCAAGACTGGTAGCCGCATGTCTTTTGGACAACCTCTTTTTATCTTCTCCTAAAACTAAAGGTAAATGTGCGTACTCCAAAGAGGGATAATCTAAAGCTTCTTGAATATGGATCTGACGTGGAGTGTTACTGATATGGTCTTCACCTCTTATAACTGTTGTTACTTTTTGATCATAGTCATCTATAACATTACATAAGTGATAGGTAGGAGCCCCATTACTTCTTAATAAAATTAAATCATCCAATTCAGAATTCTCAAAAATAATCTCTCCTCTTATAAAATCTTTAACAACAACTTGTCCGGTCAGAGGAGTTTTTAATCTAAGTACAGTATTATCAGATTGCGGAAGATTTAAATCTCTGCACTTTCCATCGTATTGTGGTTTTAAACCGGCTTTTTGTTGAGACGCTCTCATCTCATCTAATCTTTCTTTTGAACAATTACAATAATAAGCTTTTCCTGATGCAATTAAACTATTGGCTGCCTTAATGTATAAGTCTGTTCTTTTGGATTGATGAACTGGCTCATTGTCTGGCTTAAGACCAAGATCATTGAGACTATCCAAAATATTTGTTTCATACTCTTTTTTTGACCTTTCTTGGTCAGTATCTTCTATTCTAATTAAAAACAAACCTTTATTTTGTTTTGCATAAACATAATTAAATAAAGCTGTTCTTACACCTCCAATATGCAATGTCCCGGTTGGGCTTGGAGCAAAGCGAGTTATAACGGTCATGAATAATTATTCCAAATAGGTTTTATTTTATTTTTTTCTTCTATTTCTTTTAATCTTTTTTCGTGAGCTTTTAAATCTGATTTGTTAGCCTCTATCTTAACAAAATTTAGAGCCTCAAAAACAACATCATTTTTGTTGTTTGATTCACCGCTATTAACTGAAAGAGTATTATCCGAAAATTCAAATTTACTTTGACCGCCAGTTAAAAAAATATAAACATCCGCTAAGATATTTGCATCTAATAAAGCCCCGTGAAAACTTCGATCATATCCAGAAATGTCAAATCTAGAAGCCAAGGCATCTAAAGAGTTTCTTTGACCAGGATATTTATTTCTAGCCAAAGTTAGTGAATCTTCTATTTCACAAATATCCTCTAGGTTCGGGTACTTTGCAGAGACTGCTTTTAATTCATGATTTAAAAAGCCTACATCAAAAGGAGCATTGTGGATTATCAGTGTTGATCCTTGAACAAACTCAATAAAGTCATCAGCTATTTCAGCAAACATAGGTTCGTTTTCTAGATCTTCATTTGTAATTCCATGAACCTTAGAAGCTTCTTCATCTATTGATCTTCCTGGATTAACATATGAATGAAAATGATCAGAGGATTTTTTCCTGTCATTAAGAACAACTGCTCCTATCTCAATTATCTTATGGCCTTTAGTAACCTCTAGACCTGTTGTTTCTGTATCTAAGATTATAAATTTTTTAGCCATCTTCTATAAATTATCAATTCCCTTATTTGCGAGCTCATCTGCTATTTCATTTTCTCTATGACCAGCATGCCCCTTTACCCAATTCCAATTAATTTGATGTTTTGACTTTAGATCATAAAGCTCAATCCACAAATCTTTATTCTTAACAGGCTTCTTATTAGCTGTCTTCCAATGATTTTTCTTCCAATTCTCAATCCACTCAGTAATGCCCTTCATTACATATTTTGAATCTGTAGTTAATTCAACTAAACAAGGTTCAGTTAATGCTTTTAAGCCTTCAATAGCAGCTTTCAATTCCATTTTATTGTTAGTTGTGTTTACATCACCTCCACACAGTTCTTTTTCTTGGTCTTCAAATACCAATAAAACTCCCCAACCTCCTAGACCAGGATTTCCTCTGCACGCACCATCTGTATATATTTTTACCGTTTTCATCATTTTGAATATAAAATCATCATATGATTAAGATTGAACCAATTAAAGCATTTAATGATAATTATATTTGGTTACTGTCAACTAATGAAGGATTAGTTGCTGTTGATCCTGGAGATGCTAAACCTGTTTTAAGTTATCTAAAAAAGGTTGGTAAAAATTTATCACATATTTTAATTACCCATCATCATTTTGATCATACTGGTGGCGCGGAAGAGCTATCGAAGAAATATGGTATTGAGGTTTATGGACCAACTTCTTCAATATATAAAGGTATAACCAAAGAACTAAAAGAAGGAGATATTATTAATGTTATAGGAATTGATTTTACTATAATTGAAATACCTGGTCATACCTTGGATCATATAGCTTATTATTCAGAAAATGATAATAATCCTATTTTATTTTGCGGAGATACTCTTTTTGCTGGAGGTTGTGGTCGAGTTTTTGAGGGAACCTGCGAGCAGATGTATGAATCATTACTGAAGCTAAAAAAATTACCATTAAACACTCAAATTTATTGTGGGCATGAATATACACAATCTAACCTTGCTTTTGCTTTAAAGGTAGAAAAAGAAAATAGCCTTTTGCATAAAAGATTGGATCTATGTGTTGAATCTAGAAAAAATAATAAACCTACTATCCCCTCTTTGCTTGAAGTTGAATTACAGACAAACCCATTTTTAAGATCTGATAAAAAATCGGTACAAAAATGTATAATGGAAAAGTTTAATCTAAACGAAACCTATAACGATATAGAAATTTTTACAGCGACCAGGAAATGGAAAGACGACAGTTAACATATTCTCTTTTAATTTTTTTATTTGTAGTAAGTTGTCAGCAAACTGAAAGTTTAATAATTCAAAATAATATAAATAATGAAGTTTCTGATATCAAAGAAGCGCTGCCAGTTTTAATAACAGAAGAGATTATTGAAGAGCCTATATCTGTATGGGAATACATTCAAAATAATAGTCAGCTAGAAGACTACGCGATAGACAGAACTACACAAAACTATATTAATAATCATATAAAAGATAAAGATTTATTTTATTCTTTTTTAGAGAATTCAACTTTTTATATTTTTTACGTTATTCAAAAACTTAATGAAGCAGATTTGCCGGTTGAGTTGGCGCTAGTCCCTTTTATTGAAAGCAATTATGATCCTTTTTCGATCTCTCCTTCTGGAGCAGTAGGTTTATGGCAATTTATGCCAAGCACTGGAAGATTATATGACCTGGATAAAAGTTGGTGGCAAGAAGATAGACATGATCCATTTTTGTCTACTGATGCTGCAGTAGAATATTTTGATTACCTATTTAAAAGATTTAATAATGATTTATTTCATTCATTAGCTTCTTATAATGCCGGCCCAACACTTGTTGAGTCACGAATAAAAAGTAATATTAAATTAAATAAAGATCCGTCTTTTTCAAATTTAAGGCTGCCGTCTCAAGCAAAAAGCTATATCCCAAAATTTGTTGCTATTTATGAAATTATTTCAAATCCAGATAAGTATGGAGTCGAATTACCAATGATTCCATTTAAAGAGCTTGTAGAAAGGGTTGAAATTAATGGTCAGGTTGAAATTTTGGCCTTTAGTGATTTTGTAGGATTAAAGCCTGAATTTGTCTATAAATTAAATGCTGGATATACAAAATGGGCATCAGCACCTGGTGAAAAAAGTATCTTTTATATTCCTTTAGAGAAAGCTAATCTGATAAAAGAAGATAAAGATCTTTTTCTTAAAGAAAATCAAATTAATTGGATAAGTCATACCATTAAAGCTGGAGATAGTCTGTGGGAATTGGCTAGAAAATATGACACAAGGGTTGAGATAATTAAAAAAATAAACTTTCTTGAAAAAGACCTTCTGACGATTAACAACACTATTTTAATACCCTTAAGTCAATCTAAAGATAATAATTTTATTCCATATGAAGTGCATGTAGTTAGTGAAGGTGATTCTTTGTGGAGTATTGGAGCTAGATACAGTTTAAGCCCTAGAGAGGTAGCTAGAAATAATAATATAGAAATGAATAGTATTCTTAAAATAGGGCAACAATTAAATATAGGAAATAAAAATATATACAGAACTATTGATTCAAAAAAAAGAACTATTTTATATTCAGTCAAACAAGGTGATAACTTGTATAGGATAGCTGACTTATTTGGTGTTAAAGCTCAAGATATTAGAAAGTTAAATAATCTTGATGATTCGCCAATCATGCCAGGTCAAATTATTAAAATTATAATTAGCGCTTTTTAATCGCTCGAAGTTTTTGGATCTAGAGCATCTCTTAGACCGTCACCAAAAAAATTAAGTGCAAATAGAGTTATTGTAAAAGTTAATCCTGGATAGATTAGTAACCATGAATATTCCTCCATTGATTCAACTCCATCTTTAATTAGAGTTCCCCAACTGCTCATAGGAGGCTGAATGCCCAGACCTAGAAAACTTAGAAAACTTTCAAGCAGCATGACTTGTGGAATGGTCAAAGTTGCATAAACAGCAATAGGTCCTAATATATTTGGAAATAAATGTTTTCTAAACATCGACATATTACTAACGCCCATAGCTTGAGCTGCTAAAACAAATTCTTGATTTTTTAATCCTATTACTTGTCCTCGAACAATTCTTGCCATTGTTAACCATTCAACAGCTCCTATAGCTCCGAATAAAAGCCACAAATTTCTTCCGAAAATAACCATTAGAAGTATGATAAAAATAATAAAAGGTAGTCCGTAAAGTACGTCCACTATTCTCATCATTATCGAATCTACTCTTCCTCCAAAATAGCCTGCAATTATTCCCCATGAAACACCTATAACCAAAGCTACACCTGTTGCAACAAAACCTACCATTAATGAAATCCTAGCGCCGTATAGGATTCTGCTTAATAAATCCCTTCCCATGACATCTGTTCCAAGAAGGTGATCCCAAGATGGTTTTGATGCACCAAGATTTAAATCTTGATATGAATATGAGTATGGAGCTATTAAGGGAGCTAGAATGGCGCAGAAAATAAGTAAAATTAAGATCAAGCCTCCAATCATTGCAGCTTTATTTTGGATTAATCTTCTGTATGCATCATTCCATAAACTTGAGTTATCCATGATTAATCCCTTGCCCTAGGATTGAATAACATAACAGCCATATCAGATAAGAGATTAAAGAATACTATCATTGCAGAAAAGAAAATTGTTGTTCCCAGAATCATGGTGTAATCTCTGTTAAAAGCTGCTTCAACATAAAACCTACCTAGTCCAGGTATTTGAAAAATTGTTTCCACAACAAACGAGCCTGCTAATAATCCTGCAACAGCTGGTCCTAGGAAAGAAACAACTGGAATTAATCCACCCTGCATTGCATGCTTAGTTACTACTACCCTTTCAGATAGGCCTTTTGCTCTAGCTGTTCTAATAAAATCCTGTCCTAAAATTTCTAACATACCTCCTCTGCTTAATCTGGCTATATATGCCGCATAAGCAAAACCTAATGTTATAGATGGCAGGATCTTGTCTCCAGGTAAATTATCCCAACCAGATACTGGTAATAACTCTAAATTAATACCAAAGATTAATACTAGTAAAGGGCCCATAAGAAAAGTTGGAACACATATTCCAATCATAGCTATAGCCATAGGAATAAAATCTAAAAAAGTATTTCGTTTTAAGGCAGCTAGAACTCCAGAAAATATTCCAACACAAAGTGCTATTAAAATTGCATAAACTGCTAACTCTAAAGTAACAGGCAAGCCTGTAAAAATCATTTCAGAGACACTTCTTCCAGGATATCTAAATGAGGGACCAAAATCACCTACCAATACTCCAGACATATAATCAAAATACTGTTCTGATAAAGGAGCGTTTAAGTTATACGCCTCTTGTAAATTGATCAAGACTTCTTGGGAAACAGCTCTGTCTGAATCAAAAGGCCCACCAGGCGCAAGTCTTACAAAAAAGAAAGTTAAACTAGCTACAATTATTAAAACAGGTATTGCTGCTAAAACCCTCTTTAAGAAAATAAGCAACATAGAAAATATCTAATCTCTTTCTAAATAAATGTATTTCGGATGGTGGTGGTCAAGATAATTTGAGTCCCAACCTTTTACATCGGGTGATAATTGTATTTGTCTAACATATGTATATATAGGAATAACAGGCAGCTCATCAATTAATATGCTTTCAGCTTGACGAAAAAGATCATATCTTTTTTCTTGATCTAAGGTCTGATTAGCTTGATTAACTAACTTTTCATATTCTCGATTAACCCAACCAGTTTTATTATTACCTCTTCCAGGCATAGGTAAATCTAAAAATGTATTTGGATCTTCGTAATCTCCAATCCAGCCTGCTCTTGAAATCTGAAAGTCGCCACTAGATTCTCTTGATAAGTACACCTTCCAATCCATATTAACTAATTCAACACTAATCCCTAAATTCGCCTGCCACATTTGCTGGACTGCTAGAGCTATCTTTCTATGATCCTCACTTGTATTAAAGAGGATTTCTAAAACCGGAAAACCTTCTCCATTAGGATAACCAGCCTCTGCTAATAAATTTTTAGCTAACTCAATATCATATGGAATTTCAGTTTTAGGCTGATAACCATTAGCCCCAGGAGGGGTAAAAGAAAACGCTGGCTTTTGTCCGCATTGACTAACTTTATCCACAATTTGTTTTCTATTAATTGAATAGGCTAAAGCTTTTCGAACCTTCTTATCTTTTAAGACAGGATGAAGCGTATTAGTTCGATAAAAATAAGTTCCCATATAAGGATCGATGCTTAAATTTGGATTACCTTCTTCTATATAGACAGGGCATTTTTGAGCAGGAACTGTATAAGTGCTATGTAATTGACCTGCTCTAAACATTCTATCCTCAGTCATAACGTTAGTAACTGGATAGTAATGAATTTCATTTAATTTAACCATTTCAGCATCCCAGTAAAATGGATTTTTCTCTACTACGATTTTATTGTTAAGCTCCCATGTCTTAAGCTGCATTGGGCCATTGCATACAAAATTACCCGGTCTTGTCCATTGGCCGTTTCTGTCATCAATGCTTCCATGCTTAAGAACAGTTTCTTTATGGACTGGCCATGTTGAATAGTGACTTAAAAGGCCAAGAAAAAAAGGAGTTGGGTTTTTTAACACCACCTCAAGAGTATTATCATCTAGAGCTTTTACGCCGACTTTAGAAAAATCATTAATTTTCCCATCGTAGAAATCTTGAGCGCCTTCAACGTAATAAAGCATGTCGGTATATTGAGATCCTAGACTTGGTGTTAGAACTCTATTCCAAGACCAGACAAAATCATCAGCAATAACTTTATCTCCATTTGACCATTTAGCGTTCTGATTTATATTAAACGTATAAACCCTCCCATCTTCACTTATAGTCCAAGATTCTGCCATACCGGGCAATGGCTCTCCGCCTTTTGGATTTGATGAAGTTAGACCTTCACATAAAGCAATTAAAATATGATGCTCTGGAACACCTGTAACAATATGAGGATCTAAACCTTGTGGTTCAGATCCATTACCAAAATGAAATATCTGATTTTCTAGACCAGAATCAACTGGCGAAATATTATCACCACATGAGGTAATAAAAATTAAGCATAAAAATAGATTTAAATAATTTTTAAACATTGATATAAACTCCTTGAGATTATAAATTCTGTAAATTTACTTTAGCACTATTTCGCAACTCATCAAATACAAGAGTTGCTACCTTGTTACTAACTTGGTTCCTATTAAATTCTTTATATTCATCTACCATGGAATCAAGAAAATCTTCATCTGGATTATTCACAGCATTAATAGTCATTACATACGAATCACCATTTTTTGCATTAGCAACAAATTGCTCATTAGCTGATGAGATAAAAGCTAATTGAAGAACTTCTTGAGGAAACAATGAAGAAAATCTTTTAACGCCAATAAAAGTATCACTAGAAATATAATCTAAGGATTGGTCTATAACTTCATCATTTTTAATGGATTCTTGAAGAGATAAACTTAATGAGGCACCTTTATCATTTTTTACTAATTCGATTGCTTTTTCTACAACTGTTTCAAAAGGCATTAAAGAGGATTCTTCAACTCCATCAAGAGACATAACCATAATGCCATCATCTAAATCTATTACTTCTGGAGCATTCATATCTTGAGGAAAAGAAAATAAAGTTTGAGCAATAATAGGATTCTTAATATCAAAATTAAAATTTTGAAGTGTAAGTTTGTTTGAAGTATTAATATCAAGATTTAATGATGAGGCTATTTCTTCTATTGATAAATTATCAATAATTCCATTATCAATAATATCTTTATCTTCATCCATTAAAGCAATTGATTCGGCGCTAATTAATTCTTCAAGTAATGATTCTTCCATTTCATCAAAACTCTTTAAATCTTCTTTATTAATTTCAGTCAATTTTAAAATATGGAACGAGTTTGTAGCATCTGAAAAAATAATATCACTAATATCGCCGATACTCATATCAGCTAATGCGTTTTCAAATTCTTCTGGAAAAACTTCACCTGCTGAGAAGCCTATATCACCCTCAAGATCTTTTGATATTAAATCTTCACTATAAGATAAAACAATATCATTAAAACTTGATCCGGATAATAATTCTTTTTGAGCTGCAATAATTTTATTAAGAGCTTCTTCTTTTGATGAGTA